>OLYN01000358.1_pt1 | contig 27063 bp, 18 predicted proteins | sample 1674231 | NCBI WGS metagenome assembly OLYN01 (sample SAMEA103958153, study PRJEB25191) | human gut metagenome
TCGGGACATTTCCCCCTGATAGGGGGAATCGGCCCCTGGAAGGGGAGCCTTGGGGGGCACCTCTTGGCGTTTTTGTTCTTTTGTGGTATAATCACCTCAAAATCATCAGCACAAGAGGTTTTTTATGGCTGCACAGGGATCACATCAGACGGAAAAGCGCCTTTGCGTGGGCCTGCTCGCGCATGTGGACGCGGGCAAGACGACGCTGTCGGAGGCCATGCTCTATCAGGCGGGCGTCATCCGCGCCTTCGGGCGCGTCGACCACGGGGATACGTTTCTCGATACCGACGCGCAGGAGCGCAGCCGCGGCATCACGATCTTTTCCAAGCAGGCCGTCCTGCCTCTGCCGGGCTGCACGCTGACGCTGCTCGATACCCCCGGCCACGTCGATTTTTCCGCCGAGATGGAGCGGACGCTGCAGGTGCTCGACTGCGCCGTGCTGGTCGTGAGCGGCACGGCGGGCGTGCAGGGGCATACCGCGACGCTCTGGCAGCTGCTGCGGCGCTATCAGGTGCCGGCAGTCGTGTTCGTCAACAAGATGGACATCGGCACGGCCGACCATGACGCCCTTTTGCAGAGCCTCCGGCGGGAGCTCGACGAGCGCTGCATCGACTTTTCGCAGCCGCAATCGCAGCTTCAGGAAGAATTGTCCCTCTGTGACGATGCGCTGCTCGACGAATATCTCGCCTCCGGCAGGGTCTCGGACGCGCAGATCGCGTCCGCCGTCTCGCACCGGAAGGTGTTTCCGTGCTTCTTTGGTTCGGCCCTGAAGCGGGAGGGCGTGGACGCGCTGCTGGACGCGCTGGGCCGCTTCGTGCAGGCGCCTGCATACGGAAAGGACTTCGGCGCGCGCGTCTATAAGATCGCGCGGGACGAAAAGGGCGCGCGGCTGACCTTTCTGAAGGTCACGGGCGGCACGCTTGGTGTCAAGCAGCTGCTCGCGGGCGAGGACTGGCAGGAGAAGGCCGACCAGCTCCGCCTGTATTCCGGCAGCAAATTTACGCTCCTGCAGCAGGCCCCGGCCGGGACCGTCTGCGCCGTGACCGGCCTGACGAAGACGATGCCCGGCATGACCCTCGGCCATGAGACGGCGGCGCAGGCCCCGGCTCTGCAGCCGGTTTTGGAATACCGGCTGCTTCTGACCGACGGGACCGACGCCGCGCAGGCCTACGGCCAGCTGCGCGTGCTGGAAGAGGAGGATCCCGCGCTGCATCTGGTCTGGAACGCGCTGCTGCGCGAGATCCGCGTGCAGCTGATGGGCCCGGTGCAGATGGAGATCCTGCAGAAGCTGATCGCGCAGCGCTTCGGGCTGGAGGTCGCCTTCGACGAGGGCAATATCGTCTATCTCGAGACCATCGCCGCCCCGGTCGAGGGCGTGGGGCATTATGAGCCGCTGCGGCACTACGCCGAGGTCCACCTGCTGATGGAGCCGGCGGAGCCCGGCTCCGGCCTGCAGTTCGACACGATGTGCCCGACCGACACACTGGCCCTGCACTGGCAGCGGCTGATCCTCGGGCATCTGGCCGAGAAGGTCCACCGCGGCGTGCTGACCGGCGCGCCGGTCACGGACATCCGCTTCACGCTCGTCTCCGGCCGGGCGCACCAGAAGCATACCGAGGGCGGCGATTTCCGCCAGGCGACCTACCGCGCGGTGCGGCAGGGGCTGATGAAGGCAAAGTCGGTGCTGCTCGAGCCGTGGTATGCGTTCCGACTGGAGCTTCCGGCCGAATGCGTCGGCCGGGCGATCACCGACATCCAGCGGATGCAGGGCGACTACGACCCGCCGGAGACCGACGGCGCGCAGACCATCCTGCGCGGAGCCGCCCCGGTGCGGCTGCTGCGCGGCTACCCGAACGAGGTCACGGCCTATACCCGCGGCCGCGGGCGGCTGCAGCTGCGCGTGGACGGCTACCGGCCCTGCAGGGAGCAGGACGCGCTCGTCCGCGCCTCCGGCTATGACCCGGCCCGGGATCTGGAAAACCCGGCGGGCTCCATCTTCTGTGGCCACGGCGCGGGCTACGAGGTCAAATGGCAGGACGTGGACGACGCGGCCCACCTGCCGCTGCTGCGCTTCGGCGGCCCGGTCAAGCCTGCACCGCAGCGCATCGTGCGTTCCGTCGCCCCCGGCGGCGCGCCGGAGCTGGAAAAGGAGCTGCTGGCGATCTTTGAGCGCACCTACGGTGCCATCCGCCGCCGCGACGTGCTGCCGCAGATGATGCTCCGCAGCGAGGACAAGCGCGAGTTCCTCGAAGCCCTCGGCCCGGCGGACGATTTTCTGCTGGTCGACGGCTACAACATCATCTTCGCCTGGGACGAGCTCAAGGAGCTCTCACGCACCAGCCTCGATACCGCGCGGCATGTGCTCATGAACCTGCTGTGCAACTACCAGGGCTACCGCGGCTGCACGCTGATCCTCGTCTTTGACGCGTACAAGGTCCCGCAGGGCCTCGGCTCGGTGGAGAAATACCACAACATCCACATCGTCTACACCCGGCAGGCGGAGACTGCCGACCAGTATATCGAGCGTTTGAGCTTTGAGCTGCGCGGCCGCCGCCGCGTGCGCGTGGCGACGAGCGACAATCTCGAGCAGCTCATCATCCTCGGCCACGGGGCCGAGCGCATCTCCGCCCAGCATTTCCACGACGAGGTCTACGCCGCCCAGGCGGAGATCGACCGCATCCTGACGCAGAATAACCAGAAAAACAACGCATAAAGAAACCGGCAGCCCCGCAAAGCGGGACTGCCGGTGCGTTTACCGGTAGCACAGGAGCGAAAACCAGGTGACGATGTTGCCGTTATAAAATTCGATGCCGTTCTGCTCGGCGAGGGCCGTGGCGACGATGCCGTAGCTCTCCACGCAGGGGAACATCCGCTCCGGGTGGCGGCAGGGCGCGTCCGGATACGCGCAGTGCTCGCAGATCGCGCACGACTCGGTGGACAGGGTGAGCACATCCGGCGAAAACTGCCGCAGGATATCCCGCACCTGCCGCGTGACGGCCTCGTGCGGCGCGCGCGTGGCGAGCGCGGCAGAAAGATCGGCGATGTCATCGACCTCACAAAGCGTGGTGAAGACCAGCGCGCCGGGGTAGGACAGGATCCGTTCCCGACAGGCCGCGACCGTCCCCACGGCCGGGGGACAGGCCCAGCTCGTTCCGTACATCGGACACTCATGCTCGCAGACGTAGCGGATGCGGTCGGAAAATTCGATCGTCTGCGGATCGATCCATGCGTATTGGCTGATCGGCAGCTGGCACAGCTGCGCCTCGACGGCCTGCTTGTCCATAGGCTTCTTCCTCCGGCGTGTTTTCTCCCATTGTACCCGCGGCGCGGCGAAAGGTCAAGCTGTCAGAGCATCACGGCCTTTGTCGCGACGTGATCGCAGAAGACGCGGTCGTGCTCCACAAAGACGATCGTCGGCTGGAATTCCAGCAGCAGGTCTTCGATCTGCATGCGTGAGAGCACGTCCACATAATTGAGCGGCTCGTCCCAGACGAGCAGATGCGACGGCTCGCACAGGCTCCGCGCCAGCAGCACCTTTTTCTTCTGTCCGGCAGAAAAATCCGCTATGTCCTTTTCAAACTGCACCCGCGCAAAGTCCAGCTTGCGCAAGATCGCCTTGAACAGGCTCTCGTCCAGCCCGTACCGCGCGGCATACGCACCCAGATCCCCGCGCAGACCGGACGGGTCCTGCCGCACGTAGGAGATCCGCAGCCGGGAGCTGCGCTCCACGGTCCCGGTGTGCGGCACGTCCTCGCCGCACAGCAGGCGCAGAAGGCTCGTCTTCCCGGTGCCGTTCGCGCCGCGCAGCGCGATCCGGTCGCCCTGCTCGACGCAGAAGCTGACGCCGCGGCACACGGGCGCGCCGCCATAGCACACCGAGACGTCCCGCAGCAGCGCCAGCCGGTCCGTGTGATATGGAAGCTGGTGCAGCTTCAGGGGCGCGGCCTGCTCGATGTTTTTCAGAAGCGCCGATTTTTCCTCGATGGCGGCGTTCTGCCGCCGTTCGAGATTCTTGCGCCGCTGCTGCATGCGGCGCGATTGCTCGCCGATGTAGGCGCGGCCGCCCATGGCGTCGGCCTCGCCCGTTACTTTCGCCGAGTGCGGGCCGATCTTCGTGTTCTCGACCTTGTCGGCCCACGCGCGCGACTGCCGCGCAGCCTGCTTCAGACGGCCGATCTCCTTTTTCAGCTGCGCGTTCTGCGCCAGCTCAAACGCGTCCTGCCGCTGCCTGTTTTCATACCATGAGGAGAAATTGCCCTTCTGCACCTCAATGCCGCCGCGATTGATGGACAGGATGTGGTCGACGCAGCCGTCTAAAAACGCGCGGTCGTGCGAGACGAGCAGAAAGCCGGACTTTTTGGCCAGATACCGGCTGACGAGTGCGCGGCCCGTCTCGTCGAGATGGTTTGTCGGCTCGTCGATGAGCAGATACCGGCCCTCGCGCGCGAAAAGCAGCGCCAGCAGGATCTTCGCCTGCTCGCCGCCGGAAAGTGTGGAAAACGGGCGGTACAGCGCGTCGTCCGTCACGAATAGCGGCGCCAGCTCGCGCCGCAGGCGCCACTGCGGCACGTCCGGGAAGCTGCACTCCAGCAGCTCGAGCGGCGTGAGCGCCGCGTCTGGGATGGGATACGGGAAATACTCGAACCCGCCGGGGGCTGTGATCGTGCCCTGGTGGGGATACTGGCCCTGCAGAAGGCGCAGGAGCGTCGTCTTGCCGCGGCCGTTGCGGCCCGTCAGGCCGAGTCGCCAATCGGTGTCGAGCTGGAAGCTGACGTGCTCAAATACAGGGTCAAAGCTGCCGGGGTATGTAAAGGTCAGGTCTGTGATCTGGATCAATGCCATCGGTATGCCCTCCTTCAGGCAGCAGAGGATTCCATCGACAATTGCAGGCGATCGGATCGGCGGCTGCCTAATAAAAATTGGCTGCGGGAAACGCTCCCACAGCCAAAGGGCATCCTGCGTCTGCCGCAAAATGGGCAGACGGTCTGCACGGAGGCTGAGAGACAAAGCAGATTTCCCGCGAAAAGGCACAACGAACCAGACGGTCTTCACCGCCAGCGTGTTACGATCGTGCCAGGTTTTCAGCAGGAGATCATGCGCATGCTCTCAAACTCCCTTCTGTTCTTTATAATTTGATTCTACCATGCGGCGCGGAAAAACGCAAGCGCCGGTAAAAATTTGCAGAAAAAACGCACCCGGCACGGTGTGTGAGATGCCGGGTGCGGATCGTGCAATCGGCAGAAACTGCGCATTGCACAGGATGAAAAAAAGTGCTATACTGAGTACCAGTATATCGTCAGCCCGGCAGCTATGCGATCTGCCTTGCTGATGCTTGCACTATAGCATACAGGCAGGAAATATGCACCCTACCGGCGCGGCACTGGCCGATACCCGTCGGAGAACGGCACTCTACTGCCAGTAGAATTTCCTGTAATACCAATGCTTTCAGGGGAAGGGGGCGTCCTTATGATCCAGGACGAACAGACGCTGCGGCGCACCACAGCAAAAAATATCGCCGCTTACCGCAAAGCCCATAAGGATACCCAGCTGGACCTTGCGCGCAAGCTCAATTACTCCGATAAGTCCGTTTCCAAGTGGGAGCGGGGCGAGGGCCTGCCCGACGTCTATATCCTCGCGCAGATCGCGCAGCTCTACGGCATCACCGTCAGCAACCTCATCGGCGAGGAGGAGCCGCCTAAAAAGTCCAACCCGCATTTTCACATCTACGTGGTGCTGCTGTCGGTGGCGCTGGTGTTCGTGATCGCGGCGATCTTGTTCACGGCCTTTACGATCGCGGCCGTGCCGTTCCCGTCGTGGCTGTTTTTCCTGTACGCGGTGCCGGTGTCGAGCATCGTGTGCATCGTGTTCACGTCGCTGTGGTGGGGCATTCTGATGCAGGGGCTTTCCATTACGGCGCTCATCTGGTCGGCGGGGCTGTGCATCTATCTCTCCATCCCGTCGATCCCGTATCTGAAGCTCATCTTCGTCGTCTGTGCCGCCGTGCAGGTGCTCATCACGCTCTGGGAGCTGTTCCGCTATTCCAGAACAAGAACATGGTTCTAAAGCACACTTTCCGCGCCCGCAGGCGCACACTGCAGATTTCAGAGCACCGATTCAGCCGTCACCAATAATGGCAGGCTCTTTGGGCACCAAAAATCTGATAGGCAATCGGTGTGGCGCAGAGGGATGTCTGCCCCTGCAACTGATCTACAGCTTTTACAGTGCAAATAGTTTCCAGATAGTCTCACAGCCCCGCACGCGATGGCGTGCGGGGCTGTTTTTTAATATTGGAAGATGCTTCCGCCGACGAATTCGCGGACGATGGAGTCGCGGGGGACATACGGCGTGTCCAGGGGCGGCAGGCTCCGGACCACTTCCATGAGGACCGTCAGACCGTGCTCGGCGATGAACGCGTCGTCGAGATCCGAGGCGAACTGCGGGATCTGCCGCAGGTACTTGGCGAGGATACACAGCTCGTAGTCGTGGAAGGAATCGATGTGAATGGAGGCGTTCGGCTTGTTGGGGGCGATGTATTTCTGCTCGCCCTGGTTGACGGATTGGGCGCGGATGATGGTCTCGCGCAGGGAGTTGCCGCGGCCCTGATAGTTGCGGATCATGCGGCGGGCCACCCGGACCTGCTCGGGGTGGATGATGCGGTCGCCCGGGGTGATGATGCGCGTGCGGGGCGCGACATAGATGCCGGTCGCGCGGTCACGGATGGGGTCGAAGAGCAGGGGATTGAGCATGTGGATGCCCTCGGCGATGATGACGGCCTCGCGGCTGCCCTCCATGGGGGTGTAGCCGCCGGTGCGGTTGTTCGGGAAGTCGTACCAGGGCACCTGCACGGTCTCGCCGTTGGAGAGCTTCTCGATGGTGCCCAGCAGCAGCTGGCGGTTGACGCATAGGGGCGATTCCCAGTCGGTCAGATCCTTCGGCCGCTCGGCGAGCGGCAGGAAAAAGTTATCCATGCTCAGAAGGCAGACCTTGACGCCCAGGTTTTCCAGATACGCCTTCAGGCGCATGGCGGTGGTCGTCTTGCCGGAGCCGGAGGGGCCGGTCAGGCAGACGTAGGGCTTGCGCGGCTGCGCCGAGAGAATGGCGCCGGCCGCCGCGCTGATCTTGTCGTGGAAGACCTCCTCACAGCGCAGGACGAACTGCGTCTGGCTGCGCATGGCGTAGATGACGTCGTCGATATCAATGACTCGCATACAGAAAAATCAGGACTCCTTTCTGATATCCGCTGCCGCGGGTGCGGTCTGCTCGAGCTTCCGGCGGATACGCTTCCAGAAATAGACGAAGCAGACGACATGCATGGCCGCGGTGATGACCCAGCTGATGGGGTAAGAGACATAGAGGGCGGGAAGCGTATGCTTCCACGCGAAAATGGTGTAGATCCAGACGATCCGCATCACGCAGGCGCCGAAGATCGTCACGACCATCGGCAGCCACGATTTTCCGAGCCCGCGCACCATGCCGCAGCAGACCTCCATGATGCCGCAGAGGAAATAGGGGGTCGTGACATAGTATGTGCGGATCATGCCCATTGCGATCACGGCGTCACGCGCCGGATCGTCGGCGGAGACATAGATGCTCAGCAGCTGCGGGCCGAAGACGGTGCTCAGCACGCACAGCGGCACGCCGATGAGCATCACGGTCAGCTGGCAGTTCCAGAAGATCTTCCAGATCCGGTCGTACCGCCGCGCGCCGAGATTCTGGCTGGTGAAGGTGATGGCGGCATGGAAGACGGCGTTCATCGCGGTGTAGGTGAAGGCGGCGATGTTGGCCGAGGCGGTATTGGCCGCGATGACGTCCGCGCCGAAGGAATTGACGCAGCTTTGCACCATGACGTTCGAGATGTTGAAGACCACCGACTGCAGTCCGGCCGGCAGGCCGATCTGGATCATGCGCAGCGCCTCGGACGGGTGCAGCCGGAGCTGGCGGAGGCTGAGCCGGGCCGGGCCCGTCTGCCGCATGAGGCAGACGAGGATCAGCACGACCGACACATACTGCGAAACGACCGTCGCAATGGCGACGCCCGCCACGTCCAGCCGGCAGACGATGACGAAGAACAGATTGAGAAAGACGTTCAATACGCCCGAGACGGCGAGGAACAGCAGCGGCCGCTTCGTATCGCCGTAGGCGCGCAGGATGGCCGCGGCGAAGTTGTAGATCAGCGCGCCGGGGATGCCGATGAAATAGATCCGCAGATAGAGGCTCGCCAGCCGCAGCACATCGTCGGGCGTGCCCATCAGCTCCAGCATCGGCGTGGAGAGGAAGAAGCCCAGCAGGAACGTGACCACGCCGAGCAGCAGACTCAGCGTGATGGCGCTGTGGACCGCGCGGCTGACGCCCGCGTCGTCCCGGCAGCCGATATAGCGGGCGACGAGAATGTTGACGCCCACGGAGATGCCGATGAACGCGCCGGTCAGAAGGTTGATGAGCGCCGAGGTCGCGCCGACGGCGGCCAGCGACGTGCTGCCCGCGAATTTGCCGACGACGATCACGTCCGCCGCGTTGAACAGCAGCTGCAGAATGCCCGTGAGCGCCAGCGGCAGGGAAAACATCATAAGCTTCGGCAGCAGCGCGCCGTTCAGCATATCAAGTTCTTTCGTTCTGGCCATGGGGACCTCCTTGAAGTTGTGATAATGCTGTTTGGAATGGCAACCAGGGGTCTTCTGCCGGGGGCAGATGGGAAAACTGCAGCGGCCGGCCCGTCTGCGGGTGGCAGAACGCGATCCGGTACGACCACAACCCGAGCGGCCCGGGCGGGGCCGCGCCGTATTTCGCGTCGCCGCACAGCGGCAGCCCGCGGGAAGAGAACTGCGCGCGGATCTGGTGCGTGCGCCCGGTCTCCAGCCGGATGAGGACGAGCGCGCGGCCGTCTTCCTCGCCCAGCACGCGGTAGGAAAGCCGCGCCGGACGCGTATCCGGCCCGGGCGCGTCGGCGACGCAGGTGCGCCGGGCGGCGGTGTCGCGGCGCAGCTGGTCCTCCAGCACGCCGGATGCCTGGGCCGGGACGCCCTCGAGCACGGCGAGATAGTCCTTTTCGAACGTATGCGCCTGCACCTGCCTGGACAGCAGACTGTCCGCCATGCGCGAGCGGGCGAAGACCATCACGCCGCCGACCGGCCGGTCCAGCCGGTGAACGGTGCGGACGCAGCCGGTCTCCGGCTCGCCGAGGGCGCGGCGCAGCAGCTCCGGCATGCCGCCGGGTTCGTCGGTGGACAAAACGCCTGCGGGCTTGAGGCAGACCACGATGCGCGCGTCGGTATAAAGCAGCTCCATGCCCGCCCCTCCTGTTTGCGTTGATGCTGCTATAGTATATCATGTTTTTCGTCCTTCGTCACGCGCATTTTCGGCCACTCCGGGCACATTTCCGGACAGGCGCAAAGAAATGTCTTAAAAATTCTTAATTCCGCCCGCTTTTCCGGCGAGCTGTGATACAATGGACGGGCAAAGGAGGCGTCAAGTATGGAAGAAACGATCCGCATTCTCGTGGTGGACGACGAGCCGGATATCCGGCGCATCTGCCGGATCCTGCTTGAAAACAGCGGCTATACCGTTCTGGAGGCGGCGACCGGCCTCGAGGCCGTCGAGACCATCCGGCGCTGCCCGGAGATCGACCTCATTCTGATGGATATCATGATGCCCGACCTCGACGGCTACGACGCGTGCAGCCGGCTGCGCGCCTGCTCGACGGCGCCGGTGCTGTTCCTCACGGCCAAGACGCAGGAAAACGACAAGCGCCGCGCCTACGACGCCGGCGGCGACGATTATCTGGCCAAACCCTTTTCCCACGCGGAGCTCATGATGAAGGTGGAGTCACTGCTGCGGCGCTACCGGGTGTATAAAAACAAATCGAGCGGGCGGATGCTCCGCCCCGGCATCGTGCTGGACGAGGAAAACCGCCGCGTGCTGCTCGACGGCGCGCCGCTGGAGCTGACGGAGACGGAATTTTCCATCCTCCAGTGCCTGGCGCAGAACCGCGGGCGCGTCGTGCCGGTGCGCACGATCTATGAGACGGTCTGGCATGAGACGTACATGCCGGCGTCCAACAATACTGTGATGGTGCATATCGTGAATCTGCGCAAGAAGCTGGAGGAGGATCCGGCCAACCCGCGGCTGATCCGCACCGTATGGGGAAAGGGCTATCAGATTGACTGAGAAAAAGAAACGATTTCTCTCGCTGAGCGTCAAGCCGCTGTTCGTGCTGCTGCTGGGGCTGGTGCTGGGCGTGTGCACGGCGCTGCTGGCCGAGACTGCGGGCGAGGCGGTCATCGAGCGCTGCTATCTGAGCGAAGCGGCCGTATTGAAGCGGACGAACCGGGCCGCGCAGGAGCTGCAGGGCTACGTCCGGCAGAACGCGCTGACGACCCGCAATACGAACGCGCTGGCCCAGTGGGGCGAGAGCAGGAAGGACTACTATATCCTGCTCTACCGCGACCAGCGGCAGATCCTCGAGATCGGCTGGTGGGGCGCGGACATCGCCGCGGTCGACGCCTATTCCCTGAAGGAGCAGGGGGCCGAGGTCGTCTACCCGATCGCCTTCCGCGACGGGACGGTCTACGCCGTGATCTATGACAATTCGGACAGGCGGCTCTACGATGTGACCTGGGTCGTCTCGCTGCTGCTGGGCTGCGCCGTGCTGGCGCTGACGCTGCTGGCGTATAACCGGCGCGTGGCGCGCAAGGTCGTGGCCATCTCGCACGAGGTGCAGTCCATCGGCGAGGGCAATCTCTACCTGCAGCTCGAGCCGAAGGGCAGCGACGAGCTCGCGCAGCTGACCGCGAGCGTCGAGCAGATGCGGGTGTCTTTGCTGCGCAAGACCAGCGAGGAGCAGCGGGCGCTGCAGCAGAACAGCGATCTCATCACCGCCATGTCGCACGACATCCGCAACCCGCTGACCGCGCTGCTGGGGTATCTGGACCTTGCAAAGACCGGGCAGTACCGGGCGCAGGAGGAGCTGCAGAGCTATCTGGACGCCGCCTACGGCAAGGCCGAGCAGCTCAAGCGGCTGACCGACGAGCTGTTCCGCTACTCCCTGCTGTTCGGCTGCAAGGAGCTGCCGCTGCAGCTGGAGCGCTACGACGCGTCGATCCTGCTCGGCCAGCTCCTGGGCGAGAGCCGCGCGCAGCTGCAGCAGCAGGGCTTTACGGTCCAGCTGCTCCTGCCGCAGCAGGACGTGCAGATCGAGGCCGACGTGACCTACCTCAAGCGCGTGTTCGACAATCTGTTCGACAACATCCGCAAATATGCCGACCCCGCCCGGCCCGTGGCCATCGCGGCGCTGCTGGAGGATGGGGCGCTGCACGTCTGCCTGTCCAACAGCGTGAACCCCGGCGCGGGGCGCATCGAATCCAACAAGATCGGCCTGCGCACCTGCGCGAAGATCATGGCGCAGATGTCGGGCAGCTTCAAGCGCTATACCGAGAGCGGGAAGTTCACCGCCGAGGTCATTCTTCCCATCCTGCCCGCAGGGGACCCGGACGGCAGTTCTTAAAAATATCTGAATTTTGCAACGCCGGACTTTTCTTTGCGTCTTTGATTTGGTATGATACAGGCAGCAAAATAGGCCAATGCTATCATATGACAGTACAACATATAGTTTCTGAATGAAAAAGGAGAACAGCATGAAATTCAAACGCTTTTTTGCGCTCGCGCTGGCGGCTCTGCTTGTGATGAGCCTGTTTGCGGGCTGCTCGAAAAACTCTGATACGCCGGGCAGCAAGACCGACTCCAGCGGCTCGCTCATCGACCAGACCAAGCCCGCCGCCACGACGGCGAAATACGCCTATCAGGCCGACTACCTCGACCTGCAGCTGCCCGAGAACATCCAGTACGTCAACACGATGTGCACCGCGGGCACGACGATCTTCCTGACCGCCTACGTGCAGGGCGACGAGATCGTCCAGACCGACCCGGACACGGGCGACACCTGGTCGTATTACACCCAGGAGCTGATCCTTCTGTCTGTCGACCCCGATACCGGCGCGTGCACCCAGCTTCCCAACCTGCAGCTGCCCACGGTTCCCGAGGACTGCGAGGGCAACGTTGACTGCTACAACATGGCAGGCTCCGACGACGGCACGCTCTGGATGCTCGTGAACGTCTATGCGGCAAAGTATGACCTGCCCGCGGACTTCGATCCCAACACCATGAACAAGTATGACTACCCCTCGACGGACATGAGCACGGCCTACCTCATGCACGTTGCCGCCGACGGCAGCACGATCGCCAATGTCGACCTCTCCGTGACTGACGATGGCACGGACGAGGAGGATGGCATGGGCAGCAACATCTCGTCCTTCGCCGTCGACGCGGCGGGCAATCTCTACGTCACCGACTACAGCTACATCTATGTGCTGGACGCCGAAGGCAAGCTCCTGTTCAAGATCGACGACAGCCAGTACAGCGGCAGCCTCTGCCGCCTGCAGCCCAATCAGGTCGGTATCCTGTGGTACAACTACGCCACCGGCACCGCGGAGAGCACCGACGAGAACGGCCAGTTCTTCATCCCCGTCGATCTTGAGACGAAGACCTGGGGCGAGAAGATCAAGATGCCGGCCAACGTCTGGAACGTCTATCCGGGCGACGACGCCTACGACTTCTATTACAAGAACAACGACAACATCTATGGCTACACCTTCGCGAGCGATACGAAGGACAAGCTCGTTGACTGGATGGCCTGCGATGTCGACACCAGCAACATGTATGACTCCGGGATGCTCTCCGATGGCCGCGTCGTCGGCATGACGCAGGACTGGAGCAGCGACACGACCGCCTACCAGCTTATCGTCCTGCACCGCATTGACGCTTCCGAGGTCAAGGAAAAGACCGTCCTGACGCTCGCGTGCATGGGCCTTGACTGGAGCCTGCGCAGCAAGATCGTCGAATACAACAAGTCGAACGACCAGTACCGCATCCAGGTCGTCGACTACAGCGAATACGCCACAGACGACGACTATAACGCCGGCATCACCAAGCTCACCACCGAGATCATCAGCGGCAGCGTGCCGGATCTGTTCCTGACCAGCAGCCTGCCCATCGACAAATACGCCGCCAAGGGCGTCGTGGCCGACCTCTATACATTTATGGACGGCGGCAGCGGCCTGAGCCGGGATTACTTCGTCCCGCAGGTCCTGAAGGCAATCGAGAAGGACGGCAAGCTCTATGAGCTGCCGACCAAATTCTCCGTAGAGACGGCTTATGCCCTGTCCTCCATCGTCGACCAGTATGACACCTGGAACGTCGCCGCCGTGCAGGATGCCATGACGCAGCTGCAGGAGGGCGCAACGGTCTTCTCCACCGGCTGGACGAAGAGCACGGCGCTCAATAACTGCCTGACGCGCAATCTGGCCGCCTTCGTCGACTGGACGACGGGCAAGTGCACCTTCGATTCCGAGGCCTTCCAGCAGCTGCTGGCCTTCTGCAATTCGTTCCCCGACGACAGCAGCTCGGACGACGGGATCGCCTATTCTTCGGCGGCGGCCACCGTCGATACCATGGACGATCCTGTCTGGGAATCCGACGCGACCCGCATTCTGAGCGGCAAGCAGCTCATGGCCACGACGAGCTTCTACAGCTTTGAGGACTATATCTACAATATCTACCCCGTAAAGGACAAGGTCACCTTCGTCGGCTATCCGTCGGAAAGCGGCGAGCCGGGCAACTCGTTCTATATCCAGTGCCCGATGGCCATCTCCTCCGTCACGAAATATCCGGACGCCGCGTGGGACTTCGTCAGCACCATGATCCGGCAGACGAACGAGGACGCCGAGTCCATGTACGCCTTCCCCATCAGCCAGGAGGCCTTTGACAAGAAGATGACTTCTGTCATGACCGAGCAGTATCAGCTCGACGTAAACGGCGAACAGGTCGACTGGGACGAAGACGGCGAACCCGACAAGATGTGCATCGGCACCTACGAGGTCGTTGAAAACGGCGAGAGCACCTGGCAGCAGGTCTACGCCCTGACGCAGGAGGACATCGACCAGATCCTCTCCGTCATCAACAGCGCGACCGGCATCGTCGACTATGACGACGAGATCCTCTCCATCGTCTCCGACGAGGTCAGCGCCTACTTCGCCGGCGACAAGGACGTCCAGACCACCGCCAACATGATCCAGAGCCGCGTCAACCTGTACGTGCAGGAGCAGCGGTAAATATCAAGCAAGGCTCCCCTTGTGCGCAAGGGGGGCCTTGAGACGGGTGCTCCTGTAAGCCTCCCCTGAAAGGGGAGGTGGCTCGGCGAAGCCGAGACGGAGAGGTCCTGCGGGCAGTGCGGATCTGCATAGGGCTTTCGTTTTTTGCGGCTGCCTGCTGCGAAACCTCTCAGTCAGCTTCGCTGACAGCTCCCCTTTCAGGGGAGCCTTTGGACGGAGCATTCCATTCACTGAAAATGCCGATAAATCCCGATCGCCCGGCGGCCGGGAGTTATGAGCATGTTCCAACGCAAAGGAGACGCAGACTGTGCAAAAGCTTTCTCTCCGGTCGCGCGGGAAATATGAGACGAAGCCGTCCGGGAAAAGCCTCTGGACGCGGATGAACAACAAGGTGCGCGATTTTCTCGCCTCCATGTGCTTCTCCGGCCCGAGCTTTCTCGGGATGCTGGCGTTTTATATCATCCCGTTTCTGATCGTCATCTATTATTCCTTCACCGTGGGCCTGACCGACCACAGCTTCGCCGGGCTCAAGAACTACATCAACGTCTGGCAGAACGGCGCGTTCAAGATCGCGGTCAAAAACACGTTCACGTTCACGGGCCTGTCCGTGCCGTTGGCGGTGGTGCTGTCGCTTGGCCTCGCGCTGCTGCTCGAGGCGCGGATCCCCCTCAAAAGCGAGTTCCGCACCTTCTTTTTAAGCCCCATGATGGTCCCCATTGCGTCCATCATCCTCATCTGGCAGGTGCTGTTCCACTATAACGGCGTCATCAACGAATTCCTGCAGGTCTTCGGCGCGGATAAGATCGACTGGCTGAAATCCGACTATTGCATGGTCGTCATCGTCGTGCTGTTTTTGTGGAAAAACCTCGGCTACAACATGATCCTGTTCATGGCCGCCCTCAGCAATATCCCGCGCGAGCTGCTCGAGGTCGCGGAGGTCGAGGGCGCGTCGGCGGCCTACCAGTTCTTCCACATCAAGCTCCGCTATCTCTCGCCGACGGTTTTGTTCGTGACGATCCTGTCCATCATCAACTCGTTCAAGGTCTTCCGCGAGATCTATCTTCTCACCGGCAATTACCCCTACGACGGGCTTTACATGATGCAGCATTTCATGAACAACATGTTCAACTCCGCCGACTACCAGCGCCTGTCCGCCGCGGCGGTGCTGCTGGCGATCGTCATCGTCATCCTCATTGCCCTTTTGTTCTTCGTGGAGAACATCTTCGGAAAGGACGTGGAAGGATGAAGAAAAAACGCTATTTTTCCCGCACGGTCTGCTTCCTGCTCTGCGCGGTGTTCGCGCTTTTGTTCCTGCTGCCGACGGTTCTGACCATCACGAACTCCTTCATGACGCAGAGCGAGATCACGGCCAGCTACGGCCAGGTCTTTGAAAACGCCAACGACGGCAAGAGCTACATCTCCAAGACCATTGAACTCAAATTCATCCCCGACAAGGTCAGCTTCACCCAGTATTTCACCGTCCTGCTCAAAAGCCCGGACTATCTGCTGAAATTCTGGAACTCCGTCATCCTGACCGCGCCGATCGTCTTCGCGCAGCTCATGGTCGCGTCCATCGCGGCCTACGGCTTTACCCGCTGGCGCGGGAAGGTGCGCGACAGTCTGTTCTTCTTCTATGTGATCCTGATGCTCATGCCGTATCAGGTCACGCTGGTCCCAAACTATCTGGTGAGCGACTGGCTGAAGATCCTCAATACCCGGTGGGCGATCTTCCTGCCCGGCGCGTTTGCGCCGTTCTCGGTCTTTCTGCTCACCAAATTCATGCGCCGCATCCCCATGGCTGTCATCGAATCGGCCAAGATCGACGGCGCGAACGAGTGGCATATCTTCTGGAACATCTGCCTGCCGCAGTGCCGGAGCGCCCTCTATTCCATTGCGATCCTGGTGTTCATCGACAACTGGAACATGGTCGAACAGCCGCTGATCCTGCTCAACGACGTGGAGAAGCAGCCGCTTTCGATGTTCCTGTCCAGCATCAACGCCGGCGAGATCGGCATCGCCTTTGCCGCCGCCGTCATCTATATGATCCCCGGTCTGCTGCTGTTTCTGCACGGCGAGGCGTATCTGGTGGAAGGCATCGCACATTCTGGCTCTGTGAAAGGATAAGGAAAGAGACATGGAAAACAGTGTAAGAAAACGCGAATGGGTCAAGACCGCGGCCATCATTTTTCTGGCGGTCCTGCTGGTGCTGACCTTCTTCTCCAAGACGATCATGAATGCCTCCCTGCCCGAGGTTGCGGCGCAGCAGGCCGCCTCCGGCGCCATCAACGCCCGCATCCGCGGCAGCGGCACCGTCGAGGCCAGCGAGGTCTATAACGTCACCATCAAGCAGACCCGCAAGGTCGCCAGCGTCCTGGTCAAGACCGGCCAGGAGATCAACGTGGGGGATACGATGTTCGTGCTCGAAGCGGAGGACTCGGACGAGCTCAAGCAGGCGGAGACGGACCTCGAGACGCTCCAGCAGAACTACGACAAGAGTCTGATCGAAGCCGGAAACACGGCGTCTCAGGAAAACTACGATCTGCAGAAGGCAAAAGAGGCGTATAACGAGGCGCTGGCGATCTATAACCAGTACAGCAGCGTCAGCGCGACGCAGCTTGCAACGCAGAAGGCTGCCGCAGACGCCAAGCTCAAGGAGCTGCAGACCGCCAAAACCACCGTCGACAACCAGCTGACCAAGCTGAAAGGCGAAAAAGATTATACGGACGCTCAGTCGACTGTAACGGAGCATGAGGCGACGGTGAAGTCGTTAGAGGAAGAAAAGGAAAAACTGAAAGATACGCTGCTGTATGCAAAACTTTCAGAGGCCATCTATTCAAAGGATGATTATGAAAGCAGCATCAAAAATCTGAAAAAAGATTTTGTAGCACAACTTGCACAATATGACAGTGCCTTCAATGATTTCTATAATATGTGCGATAAGAGCAAGGAAATCATGGACGAGTGCTATAAAAGTGATGCGGCTATGGCTGCAAGAATTGGAAGCGGCCGCTCGACGACCGGTTCGGAAGGACAGCAAAATATTCAAACTTATGCTTACTCCGATGATCTTGCGGCAACTTATCGAGCCGCCTATGAAAACCTTGCAAACTGCTATCTCGGTGGCGGCAATGTTCCAATCGGTTTGTATAAACTGCAGGAGCTTCTGCAGATCGCAACCATCAATGATAAGATCAAGGAAGCAAACAGCGAAATGAGCACGGCCCAGGCCATCGTTGGCAACTATGAACGTTCCATCGACGATCTGACGAAGCAGAGCGATTCGCTTGACAGCCAGATCAACGATCAGCAGACTGCGGTCGACAAGCTGTCCAGCGCGGCCTCTGCCGCAGAGACCGTCAAATCTACGAAGCAGGCGCTCGAAGACATCATTTTCAAGCAGAATCTCGGCGATTCCTCTTCCGTCGATATGGAAGCGTCAAAAAAGGCCATCGAGCGCAAGCAGGCGGAGGTCGACAAGCTGCGCGAGAATGCGGATGAGCTGGAGGTCAAATCCAGCGTGTCCGGCACCATTGCGTCCATCAACGCTTCGGCCGGCAAGTCCATCGGCGGCGAGGAGCAGCCGCTGGCCACCATCAACGTGACCGACCGCGGCTTTACCGTCAAGATCGACGTCACCAACGACCAGGCCAAGAAGGTCAAGACCGGCGACACCGCAGAGCTCGTCAACTTCTGGGGCGGCGACGCCGTCGCCACGCTCGACCAGATCACAAGCTCCCAGACCGCGGGCAATCGAACCCTCGTCTTCACCCTCACCGGCGATATCCAGGCCGGACAGAACGTGACGCTCTCCATCGGGCAGAAGAGCGCAAATTATGACGCGCTCATTCCGCTCTCCGGCCTGCGCGAGGATTCGAACGGCAAGTTCGTCTACGTGCTCGAGTCGAAGAGCTCGCCGCTCGGCAGCCGCTACATCGCCACCCGCGTCACCGTGCAGGAGCTCGCGCGCGACGATAAGTCCGCCGCCGTCTCCGGCATCAGCTCCGGCGATTTCATCATCACCACCAGCAACAAGCCCGTCGAAGCCGGCAAGCAGGTCCGGCTGGCCGATAACGGATGATCCGGCGCGGGCGGTTTGAGCGGCATCGCAGGCTGCCGCGGCTGCACGGAGGGAAGCTTGCCCTCCTCATTGCCTGCCTGATCCAGACGGCGCTGTCTGTGTTCAGCTTCGCCATGCTGGGGAAGGTGACCGGCGCGCTCATCACCCAGTCCGCCGCCGACGTCTGGCGCGGCGGCAGCGGCGAGCGCTTTGCGCAGGTCTCGGCCTTCCTGCCGGTGAACGGCAAGATCGACCTCGATACCATCCGCTCGTTCCGCGTGACGCTGGAGGACGAATTCGTCCAGAACTCCATCTTCGCGCCGGAACCCGACGCGCAGGACCCCAGTGCGGACACCTCTGCGCGCCTCTACGCCGACGCCTACAGCGGCAGCACCCAGCTGTCCGTCTCCGGCAAGTCGCCCGGCAGCGTGACGGTCACGGCCATCGGCGTGGGAGGAGACTATTTCCTGTTCCATCCGCTGCAGCTGCTGTCCGGCGGCTACGTGTCGGACGAGGACTATATGGCCGACCGCGTCGTGCTCGACGCGCAGACGGCCTTCAACCTCTTCGGCAGCAGCGACGTGGCCGGGATGGAAGTGACGATCAACGGCAAGACCTTCCCCATCGCGGGCGTGGTCAAAAGTGAGGACGACTTCGCCACAGCCGCCGCGCTGGACGCCGGAGCCGAGGCGTCTTCCGACCCCACGGGCGTCCAGTCGGCCTCCAAGGCCATGATCTACATGAGCTACGCCGCGCTGAACGCCATGGCGGAGCTGCCCATCAACTGCTATGAGATCGTCCTGCCAGACCCCGTCTCGGGCTTCGCCAAGAAGCTCATGACGGAGAAATTCCCCGTGGGCGAAGGCGTGATCGTGCAGAATACCGGCCGGTTTTCTCTCTCCGGCCTGATCTCGGTGATCGGGAAGTTCGGCAAGCGCGTCATGACGACGAACGGCGTCATCTATCCCTACTGGGAAAACGCCGCCCGGATGGCCGAGAGCTACGCGGCTTTGCTGCTGATCCTCGGTACGCTCTTCGGCCTCATGCCGGCCGTGTGCCTGACGATCGTGCTGGTGAAGCTCACGGTCCGGGAGATCAAACGCGGCTATTACAAGGCCGCCCACGCCATCGAGGATCGCGTGGAGGAAAACAAGCGCAAGCATTATGTCTCCGGCGGTATCTGAAACATAAAAAGCCCCGGCTTTCCATTCGGAAAGCCGGGGCCGTTTGCTTTGCGGGGTCAGTCCGCAGAGGCGTCGATGTGACGCTGGATGCGGTTGATGATCATTTCCAGCGCGATGAGGTTCTTACCGCCCTCGGGGACGATGATGTGCGCGTTTTTCTTGCTGGGCTCCACGTAGAGCTCGTGCATGGGCTTAACGGTGGTCAGATACTGGTCGATGACGGAGTCGATGCTCCGCCCGCGCTTCTTGACGTCCCGCCGGATCCGGCGGCACAGGCGCACGTCGGCGTCGGCGTCGACGAAGATGCGGATGTTCATCTCGTCGCAGAGCGTCTTGTTGACGAAGATCATGATGCCCTCGACCACGATGACCCGCCGCGGCTCGATGTGCAGGACCTCCTCCGCCCGGTTGTGGATGGTATAGTCGTAGGTCGGGCAGTCGATGGCCTGCCCGTTTTTGAGCATGCGCAGATGGTCGATCATCATGTCGGTGTCGAACGCGTCCGGGCAGTCGTAGTTGAGATGCGTCCGCTCCTCATAGCTCATTTCGTCGTGGCGCTTGTAGTAATTGTCGTGGCTGAGCACGCTGATATTATCGCCGAAGCGATTCACGAGCGCTTTGACGAGCGTCGTTTTTCCGCTGCCGGTCCCGCCGGCGACCCCAATGACGATCACATCTGACATATCTCTGTCTCCTCTTTTATTCCGTTACGATCCCGTAGATGAGCGGCTGCGCCGCGGGCGCGTCCGCGCCCCAGCGGATGGCCTCCAGGAAGACGCGCTCGGCGTCCGCCAGCGTCTCGGGCCGGTCCGTGTGCAGAACGGCAAGCGTCTGGCCCTGCTCCACCTTCGCGCCGGTCTTTTCCTTCAGGACGATACCGGCGGCCGGGTCGATCACGTCGTCCTTCGTCTTGCGGCCGGCACCGAGGATCGCGGAGCTCTCGCCGATCTTCTGCGCGTCCATGTGGTGGATGTAGCCGGCCTGCGGCGCCTTGAGCTCGTATTGGACCGACGCCTGCGGCAGCAGGCTGACATTGTCCAGCACGGCCGCGTCGCCGCCCTGGGCCGCGATCCAGCGCTTCATCTGCTCGAAGGCGCGACCGGAGGAAATGGCCTCCTGCGCCTGCTTCGTGGCCTCTTCGATGGGCCAGCCGTTGCACAGGTGGAGCATATTGGCCGCCAGCGTGATGCAAACGCCCGTCAGATCCGGGCAGCCATGGCCCTGCAGGACCTCGACGGCCTCGCGCACCTCGAGCGCGTTGCCGATGTAGAAGCCGAGCGGGATATCCATGTTGGACATGACGGCCACGACGTTCCGCCCGCAGGCCCGGCCGATGCGGACCATGCTCTCGGCGAGCTTCTGGCCGTCTTCGAGCGTCTTCATGAACGCGCCGGAGCCGATCTTGACGTCCAGCACGATCGAATGCGCGCCGGCCGCCAGCTTTTTGGACATGATGGAGGACGTGATGAGCGGCAGCGAGTCGATCGTCGCCGTCACGTCGCGCAGGGCGTAGAGCTTCTTGTCGGCGGGGGTGAGATTGCCGGACTGGCCGATGACGGCCACGCCGACCTGCTCGACCTGCCGCATGAAAGCGTCCGCCGAAAGCGTGGTCTGATACCCGGGGATGGATTCGAGCTTGTCGACCGTGCCGCCCGTATGGCCGAGCCCGCGGCCGGACATCTTGGCCATCTTGCCGCCGAGCGAGGAAACGATGGGCGCGACGATCAGCGTCGTCTTGTCGCCGACGCCGCCGGTGGAATGCTTGTCGACGGACTTGTCGCCGAAGCGGCTGAGGTCGACGGTGTCGCCGGAATGCATCATGGCGTCGGTCAGCACGGCCGTCTCATGGTCGGTCATGCCCTTGTAGAAGACGGTCATGGCGAAGGCGGACATCTGATAGTCGGGAATGGAGCCGTCCGTAAAGCCCCGGATGATGAAGCGGATCTCGTCGTCGGTCAGGACGCCGCCGTCACGCTTCTTTTCAATGAGATCGACCATTCGCATGGATGAAAAACCTCCTGCTGAAAAAACGTGAAATGGGAAGGCTCCGGCAGGTCCGGGAGAACCTGCCGGAGGCAGAGAATGCAGTTACCGCTGGCCCTTGTCGTAGGGGATACCCTCGGCCTTCGGGGCACGGGAGTTTTTCGACGTAAAGGCAAGGACGATCAGCGAGATGACGTAGGGCAGCATGTTGTATACGCCGCTGGGGATATTGAGGCTGACCAGGAAGCTGAAGCCGAAATAGACGTTGGACAGCGCGCGGAACAGACCGAACAGCAGAGCCGCCAGCGCGATGCGCGTCGGCTTCCACTGGCCGAAGATCATAACGGCGAGGGACAGGAAGCCGAAGCCCGCCACGCCGTATTCAAATTTCCACTCGCTGACGCCGCACGTGATGTACACGATGCCGCCGAGGCCGCCGAGCAGACCCGAGATCAGCACGCCCGCCCAGCGCATCTTGTAGACGTTGATGCCGACGCTGGCCGCCGCCTGCGGATGCTCGCCGCAGGCCATCAGGCGCAGGCCGAAGCGCGTCTTGTAGAGCGTGATGTAGCAGATCACGAGCGCGATCACCGCGACGAGCATGAACCAGTTGAACTCGAACGAGCCGATGTTCACGAGGAACGCCTTTTTCGGCTCGACGTACTGGATGGTGGAGGAGACGTCGTTGGGGTTGGCCGCAGTATTGATGGCCTTGACGATGACCGTCGCCGCGGCGGTGCCGAGGATGTTCATGGCGGTGCCGACGATGGTCTGGTCCGCCTTGCAGTTGATGGCGGAGACGGCCAGCAGCACGGAATAGAGCATGCCGCCCGCGATGCTCGCCAGAATGACCAGCAGCACCATCACAAAGTTGGACGTGCCCGCCGGCAGATACCGCATGGTGAGCGCGCCGCCCAGCGCGCCGATGACCATGATGCCCTCAAGACCGAGGTTGATGACACCGGAATGCTCCGAGAAGCAGCCGCCCAATGCCACGAGCAGCAGGACCGACGCGAACAGGAGCGTATATTGCAGAAGAAGGATCATGCCTGTTCGCCTCCTTTCCCGGCGGCCTGGGCCGCCTTGCGCGCTTTCTTTTCCTCATGCCGCGCGATCCAGCTGCTCAGCACCGTCTTGAAGAACAGCACGAAGCTGCACAGGTAGATGATGATCGCGGAGATCAGATCGGAGATCTGCGAGCAGTAGAGGGATTTGTCGACGTATGCGCCGCCGGCGGTGATATGCTGGATGAAGAACGAGGCGAAGATGGAGCCGATCGGGCTGAGGCCGCCGAGGAAGGCGGCGGCGATGCCGTTGAAGCCCATCGAGGGGACGGAGGAGTAGGTGCACTGCCACTGCTCATAGCCCGTCTGGTACAGAAGCGAAGCGCCCAGGCCTGCCAGCGCGCCGCCGATGGCGAGCGTGAGGATGATGTTGCGCTTTTCTGCCATGCCGCAGTATTTCGCAGCGTTGGGGTTGTTGCCGGTGGCCTTGAGCTCATAGCCGAAGAGCGTCTTGGACAGAACGACCCAGATGACGACGGCGCAGACGATGGCGATGGGGATAGCGATGGTCACGTACTGGTTGCCGCTGAGGAGCTTCGAAAGGCTGATCTGCGGCAGGATGGCCTGCGGGCCCTCGGCCTTCAGCTGGTAGGTGTAGGGGCTGGTGGCCTCCTTGACGTTGGTCAGGAGCATGTTGGTGGTGTAGAGCGCGATCCAGTTGAGCATGATGCCGGAGATGACCTCGCTGACATTGAACGAGCTTTTGAGCAGGCCCGAGATCACGCCGAGCAGCGCGCCCGCCGCGATGGCCAGCAGCATGCACGGCAGCCAGTGCCAGTGCAGATACAAAGCCGCATACAAACAGGCGCACGCGCCCGCGACATACTGGCCGGCCGCGCCGATGTTGAACAGGCCGACTTTATAGACGAACAGCACGCTCAGCGAGCACATGAGCAGCGGCGCGGTCCGCACGAGGGTGTTGCCGAGGTATTTGAGCTGGGCCTTGGCCGAGGAGTACGTCAGGAAGTTCTTCATGACGTTGGTGATGGCGCCCCAGGCGCCCGTGGGGTTGATGAGAAGCAAAACAAGATAGCCGATGAAAAGACCGAGCAGGATGCACAGCAGCGACGTCAGCAGCGACTGGACCCCCGGGTTTTTGAGAATGTTTTTGTTCTGTTTCATGCTTTCACCTCATCTCTCTTGGCGCCAGCCATGTAGAGGCCAAGCTCTTCCTGCGTGGTGGTTTTGGGATCGAGCTGGCCGACGATCTCGCCCTCGTACATGACGAGAATGCGGTCCGGCACGTCCATGACCTCGTCGAGCTCCAGAGACACGAGCAGCACGGCCTTGCCGGCGTCGCGCTGGGCGACGAGCTGCTTGTGGATGTATTCGATGGCGCCGACGTCAAGACCGCGGGTCGGCTGCACGGCGACGAGCAGCTCCGGGTTCTTGTCGATCTCGCGGGCGACGATGGCCTTCTGCTGGTTGCCGCCGGACATGCTGCGCGCCGGGGTGACGGCGCCCTGGCCGGAGCGCACGTCGTACTGCTCGATGAGGCGGTCGGCGTAGGCCCGGATGTTCTTGCGGCGGAGGAAGCCCGCCTTGTCGGTGAATTCCGGCTCAAAATAGCGCTGCAGGACCATGTTGTCCTCGAGCGTATAGTCGAGCACGAGACCGTGCTTGTGCCGGTCCTCGGGGATGTGGCTCATGCCCATGAGACTGCGCTGGCGGATGGTGGCGTGGGTGATGTCCTTGCCCTCGAGCGTGATCCTGCCGCCCGCGGCGGGCTCCAGCCCGGTCAGGGCGTAGACGAGCTCGGTCTGGCCGTTGCCGTCGATGCCCGCGATGCAGACGATCTCGCCCGCGCGGACCTTGAAGGAGACGTCCTTGACGGCGCTGTTCTTATGGACCTTGGAGGCGACCGTCAGGTGCTCGACGGACAAAACCTCGCTGCCGGTGTGCAGCGGGCCCTTTTCCACGTGGAAATTGACATTGCGGCCGACCATCATGGCCGAAAGCTCCTCCGCGGTGGTGTGCGCAGTCTCGACGGTGCCGATGCATTTGCCCTTGCGCAGGACCGTAACGCGGTCAGAGACCTCCATGATCTCGTTGAGCTTATGGGAGATGAAGAGGATGCTCTTGCCCTCGGCCGCGAGGTTCTTCATGATCTGCATGAGCTCTTCGATCTCCTGCGGGGTCAGGACCGCCGTCGGCTCGTCGAAGATGAGGATCTCGTTGTCGCGGTAGAGCATTTTGAGGATCTCGGTGCGCTGCTGCATGCCGACGGTGATATCCTCGATAATGGCGTCGGGGTCGACGTGCAGGCCGTATTTTTCAGACAGGTCGATGACCTTTTTCCGCGCCTCCTGCTTCTGCAGGAAGCCCATTTTGTTCGGCTCGACGCCGAGGATGATGTTGTCGAGGACGGAGAAGCATTCGACCAGCTTGAAGTGCTGGTGGACCATGCCGATGCCGAGCGCGTTGGCGTCGTTCGGGTCGCGGATCTCGACCTTGCGGCCGTCCTTGTGGATCTCGCCTTCCTCCGGCTGGTAAAGGCCGAAGAGGACGCTCATGAGCGTCGATTTGCCTGCGCCGTTTTCACCGAGCAGGGCGTGAATCTCACCCTTTTTGAGCTTCAGGGTGATGTTGTCGTTGGCGATGATACCGGGGAAACGTTTTGTGATGTTGAGCATCTCGATCGTGTACTGCGTTTCCAAGTTTTTCGCCCTCCTTCCGTTTTTATGGCCCGCGCTTGCGAGGACGGAAACCATTTTATTCATTATACTATATTTGTGCGGATAAAGCAAAAAGTTTTTCGGTTTTCCCGGTTTTTCCGGAAAAGCGTACAAAAAAAGTGTGCAGGCCGAAGCCTGCACACTTTGGGGATGTAGATTACTTCAGGTTGCCGAAGTCCTCAACGGTGACGTTGGTGACAGCGGGCATAGCCGTGATGTCGTTGGAGACGGTGACGTCGCCGGCGAACATGGCAGCGACGAGCGCTTCGTAGTCAGCCTGGGTGAACTTGCCGTCTTCGAACTGCGTGGAAGCGGTCGGGATCTGGACGTAGTTCTCTTCCGGGTTGGCGGAGACGAGGCCCAGCGTTTCGATCTTGCCGCCGTAGTTGGCAAAGTTGCCGGCCACGACTTCGGAGAGCAGATGCTTGACGGTGGGAGCAAGGCCCTTCATTGCGGAGGTAACGGTCATGCCTTCGCCGTAATCGCCGTCAATGATGCCGGCCTGGTCAACGTCGACGCCGATGATCTTGCCGCCGACCTTGGCAGCAGCCTCAGCCGCAGAGGTATAGATGCCGCCGCCGCAGGCGAAGACAATCTCCGTGCCGCCCTGATACCAGGTGTCCATTGCAGCGGTGATGTCAGCGTCGCCAACGAACTGGTTGCCGTAAGCGTACTTGAGGTCGACCGTGATGCCGAGCTCCTTGGCAGCAGCGTCAACGCCCTGCACATAGCCGAAGCCGTAACGGACAACAGCGGGGACAGCCATGCCGCCCAGGAAGCCGAGCTTGGTGTAGCCGAGCTTCACAGCTGCGTAACCGGCCATGTAGCCGCACAGCTCTTCCTGATAGACAGCGCAGTAGAGGTTGGAGGGCAGGGTGTAGTCATCGCCCAGATCGCCGGCACCGACGTCCAGAGCAATGAAGGTGACCTCGGGATAGATGTCGGCAGTTTCCTTGATGGCGCCTGCGAAAGCGTAGCCGGGCATCACAACAACGTTGTAGCCCTCGTCGATCGCGGACTCGATCATGGCGACACGCTCGGCGTCGGAGTCACCGGCGGGCTTGAAATAGTTGAACTGCAGGCCGTTGGCCTCACAGAACTCCTTGCAGGCCTCGTAGGTGGTCTGGTTGAAGGACTGGTCGGTGATATCGCCGTAGTCGGTGATCATGGCGACGGAGTAAGCAGCGTCGGCAGCGGGCTCTTCAGCCGGGGTCTCTTCTTCAGCTGCGGGCTCCTCAGCGGCGGGTTCTTCCGTGGTCTCGGGAGCGGTTTCAGTGGTGGTTTCCGGTTCGGTGGTGGTCTCGGGCTCCGTCTTGGATGCGCAGGCAGCCAGGCTCAGGACCATGACCAGGACCAGAAGCAGTGCAAGATACTTCTTCATTTGAAAATCTACCTCTTTCGTAATGATATTCCGCGCCGGACCGCGGAGGCCGCACCCCGGCGTCAGAATGCCCCAAAGGGGTAATTCTGATTATAGCATCTATTTGAAACGATTGCAATGCCGTTTCTGGGTTTTTCACGCGGTTTTTGATGCGGATCTCACGCCTTTTTCAGCTGCAGGATGAGCCGGAGGATGCGCAGCGCCGCTTTTTCCAGGCCGATCCGGTCGCCCGCAAGCGTCCTGTCGCCCCAGAGCATGCCGCCGTAGCCGCAGTCGAGCAGCCAGGCGCGCAGCAGCGGGCTGTTTTCTGTGAGCGTCCGGCCGGAGATCGAAGTTTCAGGCAGCCGGGCCGCGCGGCAGACGCCCGCGGCCAGCTCAAACGGCCGGCCGTAGACCTCGCGCAGCGCCGCCTGCGAGACGGCAGCGTTCTCCGGCAGCCGGCCCGCGTGCAGCACGACCGCGCCGTATGGCCACGCGCCCGCGGCCAGCGCGGCGGTCATCGTGCCGCAGACGACCGGGTCCTCCGACCACTGTTCGGCGCAGCCCTTCTTCTGCGG
>OLYN01000363.1_pt1 | contig 26866 bp, 33 predicted proteins | sample 1674231 | NCBI WGS metagenome assembly OLYN01 (sample SAMEA103958153, study PRJEB25191) | human gut metagenome
GCACGACTCCAGCAGGGTGTAAACTTTGCTCTTCGGCATTTCATTTCAAACCACGTGCCCCGTACGGGGCACGACGATTTACCTGTTCATCGGCACAAAGCTGGCTCTGCATTTCAAACCACGTGCCCCGTACGGGGCACGACTCGCATAGCACCCCTTTCGCGCGGCAACATCCCCATTTCAAACCACGTGCCCCGTACGGGGCACGACCGGTACTCCTCCAGCCGCGCCAGCGTAACGCGCTTATTTCAAACCACGTGCCCCGTACGGGGCACGACTGGGTGCCGTGTCGGGGTCGAAGTCCGGCAGGTAATTTCAAACCACGTGCCCCGTACGGGGCACGACAGCAAAAATGCACAAATAGTATTCTGCATTTTTGCAATAACAGACAATAAAAGTGGAAAAGTTATCATGTAACGTCGCCTGTCAGAACGTTTTTCTTATATGCTTAGGCGTGCATACTCGCAAAAAAGGGTGCGAGGCTATCTGATTAATTCTGTTCGCTTATACTTCGCACTAGATTATCAGTGTGTCTTCCGGCAGATACGTTTGCTTGCATCCGAAGTGTTCGATCTTCTTTTCGTACTGCTTCCCTAAATAATAAAATCGCAGACTATCCCGCTTGGGATCCATGATCTTGCAAAGGGTATTTTGTAGACTGCGGCACTGTGCTGTGTCCAGCAAACACTCAAACACGGAATTCTGAACCCTTTGCCCATAGTTGACACATTGCTTAGCGATCTGTCGCAGACGTCTGCGCCCGGCGGCATCCTCTGTATTTACATCATAGGTGATCAATACCAGCATAAGCTCCTCACTTCCACAAAAATGGCGGATAGTCGTCCAAATCGCCCCGCAGATACCGTGCCAGTAAAAGGCTCTGCACATAAGGAACCAGACCCCAGGGAAGCTTTTCCTCCAAGAACGGATGAGTGATCGTTTCTCTTTTGCGCTCCTGCCATTTCTGCAAGAAGCTTTTACGTCCTGTGTCTGTCAGAAGTACCACGCCGCTTTCCCGGAAGTCAAAATCATTAGGCTTTATGACGCGATTATTGACCATTGTCATCACAAATCGATCTGCAAAGCAGGGACGCAGTTCCTCCATCAAGTCCAGTGCAAGAGATTCACGTCCTGGACGATCCCGGTGGAGAAAGCCTACATAGGCATCCAAACCGACACTTTCCAGTGCAGAAGCACAGTCGTGGGTCAGCAGGCTGTATGCAAAGGACAGCATTGCATTGAAAGCGTCCAACGGAGGTCGGCGGCTGCGTTCACGGAAAAAGAAGGTATCCTTCCCTTGTAGAATCATATCATCCAGTACACTGAAGTATAGCGTGGCACAGGCACCCTCCAAGCCCCGGAGACTTTCGAGAGACGTTTCTGCCGCGATTTGCGGCAATAAGCCCTGTAACTGTTGTGACACCGCTGCAAAGTGCTCACCATCGATCCGCATGGCGTGATCCCGGCGGGTGCGTTCCACGCTCCAGCGGGCGTTATAAACCTTGCCTAAAATCATCATTCGTGCCACACGGCAGCTTTCGGAGGGATTGTCGGCGACCCGGTACTGCGTCCTCCGTAACAGTACATTTCCCTGCGTTTGCCCAGAGACGCGAGCGAGAAAACGCCCTCGCTGAGTACAAAACGCGAGCCCGATCTCCCGCTTGGCACAGGCACCCATCAGTGCCGGTGAAGCACCGGAATAGGAAAAGGACACGATGCTTTGCAGCGTGTGCAGCGGATAGCGAGCAACAGCTTCCCCGCCACGATTGGCTACCACATTCTCACCGTCTAATGAAAGGTACACATCCTCCGATGTCACGAACAGTGTGTTCAGAAACTGTCTCATGGCGTCACCTCCAGACGATCCCGCAGATAGTCCGTGATAGACCGTTTTCGCATCAGCTTCGGCAGACAAAGATCCTTGAGAGAGCAGGCATTGCATGCTTTTGTAGGCTTTACCCTCGGCGTCCAGCCACGCTCGTACAGCGCGTGCATTCCCTCAAGAAGTGTTTTAACTTCCTGCCGCAGCTCCGGCGTGAATTCTATCTCCGTTCTGCGGTGCGTCTCACCATAGTACAGCGCACCAGTCGGGATCTCACAGCAGAGCATTTCTTCTAGGCACATAGCCTGTCCGCAGAGCTGCAAGGCGTCCATGGTGTTCTGCTTTGGCTTGCCGCGCTTGTACTCCACCGGGTAAGGCTGCCAAAGACCATCTTTTCCTTTCAGCGGAATTCCCACGTCGCCGCGGTGAAATTCCAGCACATCACAGGCACCGGAAACGCCCAAAGTCGGGGAGAATATCCGCATATCCCGCGTGATGAGCAGATCGCCGCGACTCTCGGTGAAGTCCTTATCGTGAGCCCGCTCGTGGAGGATCGCGCCGTCTGTGGTACGGTAATTCTCCGCCCATTGGTTTTCGATCTGGATCAGTGCCCATTGTCTGCGGCAGAATTTGAAGTGCTGCAAGCCGGAGAGCTGGAGAAAGCTCTCCTCCGGATAGATCACCCCAGCCGTGTGCAGGTAACGCCGGCAGGCAGAGCCGCTTCGTCCACCGTAACGTTGTAGTCATCGTAGCTTCTGGGAGTGGTGACGCCGTCCTTGTGAGCGGCCTTCACCAGATCAAACAGCTTATGTGCCGGAGCGCAGCCCAGCTCAGAGTCGTGCTTGAACACGATCAGCTCACGTACGGCCATTTTGCCGCGGGCGGCGGAGTGGTCATTCTCGAACATATTCAGGATCGCCGTCCACAGAAGGTTCAGGTCGTCCCCGGAAAAACCGGTGGTCTTGCGAGCCAGATTGGCTGAGACATAGCCCTCCGCCCTGTACAGACCGTAGGGAACGATGTACTTGCGTCCCATTTCGGTGCCCTTCTTCTCCGCGTCCGCCTCCGTAGTGATGGCCACGCGGGTGATAGTGACCTCCTGAGGCATGATGGGGTCAACGCTGCGGGCAAAACCCAACTGCACTGGTCCGCGCACCTGACCGCAGTTCAGCGCGCCTTTGACAAAGGTGGTCATTACCGCGCCGAAGGTGCGGATGTCGTAGAAGTTTCGGCACATGAAGTCCCGCAGCTTTTCGTCCAGCTTTTCGTCCTTCTTCTTGGCTTCCTTCAGCTTATCTGCGTCCACGCCCACATAGGCGCAGGCCTCCTTGTCGCTGGTGTTCAGGGGCACGCCATCTTTGATGTAGATGCGATAGCCCTCCTCCCCTTCCTTTGCCATCTCCACGTAGTTGCGGATCTTGCGTTTCAGACATACGTCCGTCACCAGACCGTAGCCGGTCTCAGGATCCACACGGGGCATGTTGCCTGCGTCGGGATCGCCGTTTGGATTGCCGTTCTCCACATCGAACAGCACCACAAATTCATACCGGTTCTTGATAGGCTCAGACATTTTCGTTCTCCTCCTTTTTCGTATACCGCTTCTGTGTCTGGTGATAGTAACCAAGGTCAAAAGAGCCTTGCTGGGCCAGCGTCATCCGGGTGGGATAGCTCTCACCCAACACACCTTTCAACGTGCTTACCTGCTTGTCGAAATAGACACGCTGTCCGGTCTCCAGCTTCCGCAGATGCTTCTGGTAAAGATTGTTCAGCACCGGGAAAATGCTGGCGGGCATGGCCGCTGCCGAGTTGAAATACTTATCCTTGATTGTCGTGTTGATGCCGGGATTTGCCGTCTGCTGTGTCGCCTCGTAAACGGAGAACAACCGACCCAGCGTGTAAGGAATATTGGTACTGGCTTCGTTTAGACTCACGGTCAAAACCTCCTCTGGACAGTCTGTATGTGGATTTTTCAGATAATACGCTTTGATGATGGCCGCGCGACCCCATGTGATGTCCCTCTCCGCTCGAATACGGAGCATGACAGCTTCCAGCAGCGACGCAGGGTACAGCCCGCCGGAAAAGACGGCTCTTGCCGTGGCTCCTGCCATGGTCGGTGAAGGGGACTTATCCTTGGAATAGAGATTCACCGTCTCCCGCAACAGTGCCCACAGGGACAGCACGCCGGGCTTGGCATAAGCAGGCTTCACGATCTCAAGCCGCTCATAATGTTCATTGACATTCCGCATCAGCTTACCAAAGCTGTCCCGCAGGAAGAAACGGACAGAGAGCCGAGCCGAATTGGGTGCCAGTCCCAGAATGTAAAAGGTGCGGTTTGGATCGACGCCCAGATCCTTACAGGGCAGCCCTTTTGCCAAATCTCTCAGAGCCGCGCGCAGGTCGTTGTCCGATAGGGACGATGGCATATTGCCGGACATGAAAGACATGAATAAGTCCTGATAAACCGGCTCTGCGCCCTCCGCCCAGCAGACAATGGTGGTATCGCCGATGACCTGCACATTGTTTCTGTCTGCCAGCAGGTGGTTCAATGCTGCGGTGTAGGCGAAGGCCGCATACTTACCCACCGGTGCGTTATAGTTCTGCTCCCGTCCATAGGAGCAAAAGGCCGGTGCATTGAACGACACCAGTGCCGCGCCGCTGGACTGAGCATCCCGTACCCCTTTGATGGCAGGATGGGTGGCGGTAATCTCATCCTCGCGACCCGTGACAAGACACTGCATCTTCACAGCGTCCTCGTCGGTGCCGTTCCTATACCGCCGCCACGCCTCGCGGATGGCGGTATCCTCGTGAGAATAGCAACCATCCACCCGGAACAGTAAATTTCCGCCTGCGGTAACTGCCTCATACTGTCCGGACAAGGCGGGGTGTTCCATCGCTTTTTCTGGCTGCCATGTATCAAAGAAAGCCAGCATCGCTTTGGCAGCGGGCGAATCCACGCCATCTAATACGGTATGGTGCAGGCTTGCAGCGGCGCGGAAGCAGTCCCGGCTACGCTCCGGCTTTCCCTTCTGGTCAACACCCAGCAGGTAGGCGGAATTGTCCCACAGGAAATTGGAAGCAATGCCAACAGTGCGTTTCACTGCCGACGGCAGGATCATCGACTGCGGACGCAGGACAGTTTTCTTCCCCATTGCTACCTCTTCCATTGTGGGAATCACCTGCAACACCTGTCCATCTCTATCCAGACACAGGGCAAAGCTGATCTTTGCTGGGCTCCAACCGGGCGCGGCAATCTCGCCTTGCTGGAGAAGCTCCTCGTAATACCGCGTCAGTGCTTGCAGGATCATCCCCTCACCTCCTCGCTGTCCCATGGCGGCACGGTCAGCATACCGTCCGTCAGACTGGCTCGGAAAAACCGGGGCGTAATGTTCTGGGGATCGGTATAATCCATGTCCAGCAGCATCCAGCCCAGATCACGGATGCCCTCCAACTCCTTCGGGCAGGGCGGCAGCTCCGTGCAGCGACGGAAGTGTGCGGGAAATTCCCGCGTGCCGAAATAGGGCGTGCTGTAACACCGACCCCGTTCCAGACGGCGTTTGATGATGTCCTGAAACTTTCCGGCGTTGTCGCTGGGTACCGCGTTCTCCGTCAGGTCAAAATGGGCATCGATCACATAATGTACGTCCCGCAGCACCATGGCCGCCCGCTGCTGGATGCTCTCCGGCGTAGCAAGATACAGTTCTCCTTTCCCTTTTTCCATGACGGTTTTTACCTTGCGGGCACTGATAGTGTCCTTCACCTCATTGCGGCGAATATTGGTGAAGCGAATGGGACTGCACACATGAATTCGGTCAATGCACCATTTCATGCCAGGATGCCAGAAGATGCTTTCCAGCAGCCCGCGAGCCGCCGACGGCGTCATGACATCATAGCTGACGCGCTCTGTTTTCATCTCTGACCGCGTGAATAGTGCATAATCGCCCCACACTTCCACTTGTATCGCCATAAAATCACTCCCTTCTTTCCTATACTTGAGCTGTCTTTATCATATACCACAAAACTCTCAATGTCAATATAATTTTTCATAACTAAAAATGATTAAATGCCAATATTGACAAAAGCATAAACTCATGCTATATTCCTCATGTCGCCGAAAATGGCGCGGGTTGAAATATAACAAAAAACGATTATGGCAACAGGTAGAAGGACGGGTAGGCCGTCCTTCTGCCTGTTTCAGATAAACTCCGCTTTGCCCGTCTCCGGCTCCAAAGACAGGCCCATAGTTTCGCTGTACAGCGTCAACTCTGTCAATATCGCGCTGTCATCGTCCAATGTGGGAATCTCCCGTGCCGTCATCAGTGCGCCCGCATTGTACAGTGCCTGATAATGCTTGTCATATACGGAAACGGCATAGCGGCTCAGCTTACGGTACAGGCTTTTTGAGCACTCGCCATCTTGCAGACGCTGGAGTAAGGCCCCACCTTCGCCATAGGGAATGTAGACTGTATATGTATTCTGGTCGATAAGATGGAACTTTTCCGCCACCGTCCGGAATGGAAATTCACAGCCCTCGATACCATGCGTAAACGCTTTGATGACACCTTGCTTGTCCAGCGCGTCGCCGGTCAGACCGCGCAGGCAGTGGAAATACCGTGCCATCGTCTCAGGTGCGGCCGGGTCACTATTGTCGCCCAGTGCTTCTCTGGCTGCGCCGATGGCGGATCGAAACAGCAGCGGCGGCAGCTCCGTCCGCTCAAAAATTGTGGCAAGGCTCCCCTCCACAGGATGTTTTCCCTCACGGTTGCAGCGACCCGCCGCCTGCATGACGGAATCCAGCCCTGCCAGCTCCCGGTATACGGCCGGGAAATCTACATCAACACCCGCTTCAATCAGCGAGGTGGATACCACACGGCACGGTTCGCCCTGTCTGAGCCGTTCTCTGATCTCCCCGAGCAGCGTCTGACGCTGTGCCGGGATCATCAGGGTAGATAAGTGGTAGCTGCCCTCCGGCGGCAGCAGTGTGTATATGCTTTGAGCCGCCTTACGGCTGTTGACAATGCAGAGAACTTGCCGTTGTTCACTCAGCTGCTCCGCCAGTGCCTCGTCGGTCAGCGTTCCGGCCTGCCGGAAGGTCACACGGCGGAAGCGGTCATACAGTGCCGCTGTTTGCGGGCAAAGCTCCGTCACGGGACAGCTTGGCGCATAGGTACGCAGCAGGTCGCCCAGTGATGGCTGCGTTGCGGTACAAAGTACCACCGTGGAGCGAAATTGCTCTGCCAGTGAAGCTATGGCCGCTACACAGGGTCGCAGATGCGGCAACGGCAGCATCTGCGCCTCGTCGAAGATAATGACGCTGTTGGTCAGATTATGCAGCTTGCGGCACCGAGAGGAGCGGGCGGCATACATGGACTCGAAAAACTGCACCGCCGTGGTGACCACCACCGGCATGTCCCAATTCTCCGTGGCCAGCGTCTTTTGAATGTCCTCCGCTGTTGCTCCATCGGAGAGGTCGAACTGTACGCCGAAATGGTGCTCCAGCACATTACCACTTCCCAGAATATCTCTGAACACCTGGGCGTTCTGGTCAATGATAGAGGTATACGGAATGACATAGATCACCCGCGACATCTCGTGTTTCACCGCATGGCGCAGTGCAAATGCCAGAGATGACACCGTTTTTCCGCCGCCGGTAGGGACGGTCAATGTGTAAACGCCTTTCGGCTTACTGCCTGCATCTAGGCAGGTGTTCAGGATCTCACAGCGCAGCCGGTTCAACTCCGTCTTGGGCTGCTGCCACGGTTTGATATGCGCCTGCAGCCGTGCCAGCAGCGTAGGGAGGTCATCGTATCCGCCCCGTCCTCGCTCGCCGTTCATGAACTGCTCTGTATTCAGATAGTCGGCATCCACCAAGCAGGAATAAAGCATTCTTGTCCAAAAGGATGCTTGCAGAGGAGATAGCTTTTTTGCCGCTGAGACCATCGGCGGCGGTATTGTTATGCCGCTTTCACCGCAACGCTCTAAGCACTGTTCATCACGTCCTTTCAACAGCCGTCCATAGAACGTCCCGTCGTCTTTCCGGGCTGTCCGCATGTTGCCGAAGTCTGGCAAGCCCCCGTGATGTCCTGCCACGCAGGCAGCAACATAGCGGTTTCCCTGCATTGCACAGGCCATCGCTCCCGCTGTGGCGTGGTCAACAACGGGACCGTCGTTCAGCAAGCGATTCTGAAATTCTTCGGTGCATTTGCCAATGTCGTGGGTCAGTCCTGCCAGATGCCCGTCGTCTTCCGCGCCGAAGGCTGCCGCAAATTTGCGGCACAGTTTAGCCGTACCAATTAGATGCTCGGCAACCGTCTGATACTCCTTGTTGCCATCGGAACTCTCCCGGACATGTGCATAGTACTGCAAAACCATCACCCCTTCTACACGCGATTCAATTCTCTCTTTGAAAGACCTTACAGTTCTTCCGCCTTGAAGGTCGTGTACCCCTCGTAATAATAGCTGTGGTCGATGCCGCTCAAATAGACCTCACGGCTGTTCACCTCGGCGGTCAGTGCCGCCTTCAGATACATCAGCGGCGCAAAGCGAAAATTGCCCTTTGCCAGATTCACCGCGCGCAGCTTTACGGCAAAGTCGTAAATATCCTCAAACAGATATTTGTGAATCGCCTGCAAGGTCGAGAATTTACCAGCCGGCAGGGTGTTAAGCACGCCGTTTTCAAACAGTTCTACCGCCTTTTCTTGCTGAGGCACTCTTCTTCCCGGGCAAGATCAGCGGAGTTTGTCAGCCCCAATTTATTTTCCGGTGCCATAATTTCCCCTCATCTTTCCTTGCCGTCGGCAGTTGTAGCCGTCCTCACATACTTCCCGCTTCGCACCCTTGCGTCCTTTGGCTTCTCGGCGTCTGCGGGGATGGCCCATACATAACCGATACGGATCGCGCCGGGGATGCGTTCCGCCTTACAGAGAACTTGAATACGTCGTGGGGTGATGCCCCACTTCTCTGCTGCCTGTGTGATGGACATATATTCCATGGACATTCTCCTTATCTCGAAATAGCAAAAAGCAGCCCTGCGGAAAGCACAGGACTGTTGGATAGCGCGGCTGGTGATTGGCCCTGTCGCAGTTGTTTACTGTAAATATTATATACCTTTCTGCGAACAAAGTCAAACAAACCGTACCTTTCCATACATGAAATTTGCACCTAAACGGGAAAATCCCGTTCAGGTGCAAATTATTGATATTACGATAGCGGGGGTATTAGGGGGATGTCCCCTTAACAAGCGCATTTTGCTGTCAAAATGCTATGCTTGCGGAAACAGATTCCGTATCGCATTCGCAATACAGAATCTGTTTCCTCCTACGGCGGAAGCGTCTGCGCCATTATGGTGGCTGCTCGTGCAATACGCACCATTTCTATTTTTCTTTTTTGGCTCCCTCACGGAGCCACGAGGCGTACAGTACCATCCGAAGATAAGCCGACCTCCCTAATCCGCTGGCCTGTGCCGCCTCGTCCAAACGCCTGTATTCTGCTTCTGTCAGCCGAACGTTGACCTGTTTGTTTCTGATCTTATTCTCTTTCATAATCATTCCGTCCTTTCCTGTCACATTCAGTTTCTTAACCAATCAGTTTTATTTTCTCTGTCTTATTGAACGCCGAAAACCGGCGTTCCAGCAGCACCGAATTTCGTCGCGCCAAAACTCCGAAATCCAGGATTACATCTCACGGGCAAATGGCTGCGGATATAGCCGTGAAGGTTTTCCAAGGCCCTGCCGCCTACGATCTAACAGGCCATAATCTTCCAGTGAGGCCAGTGGCTTTTCTGCCTTACCATGGGCGCAGTTGAGACTCCGCATAATCGTCTCAACACTGAAATAGATGTAGGTATTTCCCTCACGATCCCTCCAGAAATTCCTGTCGGAAAGCGTCATTCTGTCCACGAGCATTCCGTAAAGCAGTTTCGCTTCACAGGGCAAGTCTTTGTAGTAGATATGCGTAAATAACAGCTTGGGAATCCTGTAAAACGCATAGGCTTCGGATTCCGATTTGCAAAAATTATCCATTCCATGCTCCTCTATAAAAAATAGCGGAGGCAGGCATTTGACCTGTCTCCGCTTGCATTGGTTTTTTTCTTTTGTTTCTTTCTTGGGGCGTCATTTGGACTCCCGCATGATCTCAAGAGCCGCGCTTTTGATGTTGTTCATCGCACCGACCCACGCCATAGGGTCTCGTGCCTTTAAGTCCTCATCAATCCCCTGCGCCTCCGCCATTTGCCGGATAATGAATCGCAGCTGCTCTTCCTCACTGGCATCCAGCTCTGGCGGCACCAGCAGGCACGGATAGTACTGCTCGCCGCGCAGTTCGTAGCAGATTCCATTCCGATAGATGTTCTGCGGTAAGGATTCCTGTAATCTTTCGCTCATGCGATGCACCTCCTGCGGCCATTTTACAGGGCTTGTCCGTATAACACCAGTGTACGGAATCACCGCTCCCCCCTATTCCGCGTCCGGTAACGGGTCTCCAGCAGCTTGAGAATTTCCCGTTCCATTTGCTGGGCGGAGTAATTGCGCGGGAAATACTTTCGCAGAGACTCCGTTTTGATTCGCACCTGCTCCTTCTGGTTGGGCTTTTCTTCGGTGAGGATCGCGTACAGCACCTCCGGTGTCAGCTTGGCTTCACGGGATAATTGTTTCAGGCGGATGGCCTGCGACAACGACGGCGTGGCGTCCTCTCGTCCGATCAGATCCCACAATTCCGCCTGCTCGTCTCGTGCGAGGTACGACAATTCCACGGCGGGAGAAAAGGCGATGCGGCCATCATCCACCATTTGTAGCAGCGGCGGGACGAGGTTTGTCAGGCGGATGTAGTTCTGAATAGTCCTTGCGCTAACGGATTCGCGTTGTCCGATAAGCTCATCAGTTCTTGACTTCGTGCAGACTTTGCACGAAGTTGCTTTTCCCTGATGCTTCATCGCCTCCAGCTTCATCTTGTAGGCAAATGCTTTCTCGCTGGGCAGCAGATTCTCTCGCTGGAGGTTACTGTCCACCATCAGGATCACCGCTTCATCATCGCTCATCTCCCGCACCAGCACAGGGACAGTCTTTAGTCCCAGCTTCTGCGCCGCCAACCGCCGCCGATGCCCGCTGACCAGCTCGTAGCCCTCCCCTTTCGGCCGCGCCAGCAGCGGCGATAATACGCCGTGTGTGCGGATGCTCTCCATCAGCTCTGACAGGGCGGCATCCTCCCGCACCTGATAGGGATGTTTCTGAAATGGCATCAGCTTGTCCGGTGAAAGCTGCTGAATGTACTCCTTCACTCTGCCACACCTCCCTCTGTAAGTGCCGCCATCACATCGACGCAATAGTGCTTGCCTACCCCACGATGCTGGTAGCCGATAGCAAATGAGCGGAGCCATCCCGCCCTTCGCACATTTGTGTTTTCGTCGGTTTCCGCGCCTTGAAACCCTTGTGCTGCAACGCTTTCAAAACTTCGTGTCTCTTTTATTTCCTTTGTCGGCACAGAGGAACTGGGGCACATGGAGATGATCGGTGCCATCGTCCATCAGCTGACCCGTGACCTGTCCGATGAGGACATCCGCACCGCCGGGTTCGACGCCTATTTCGTGGATCACACCACCGGCGTCTATCCCACTGCTGCCTCCGGCTTCCCGTGGACTGCCGGCTCCATCGCCGTCACCGGCGACATGATCGCCGACTTGACGGAGGATCTGGCAGCAGAGCAGAAAGCACGGCTGACCTATGATAATATCCTGCGCCTCAGCGATGACCCGGACGTGAACGACGCCATTAAGTTCCTGCGCGCCCGCGAGATCGTCCATTTCCAGAGGTTCGGCGAGGGTCTGCGGCTCGCCAAGGATCGCCTCAGCGAAAAGAACGTCTACTTCATGAACCCCTCGTTTGATAAGTAGTCACGAACTATCCGCGAGCAAAGAGGGCGGCGGGATCACTCCCGCCGCCCTCTGCGTGTCGATAAACCCCACTGCGCGTGCAGTCTTTCCTCCTCACAGGGGGAGCTCGAGGGGGCAAAGCCCGCCTCGAATCGGATCAAATGCCGCGCTAAGCCTTGCTCTGCAAGGCGTGCGTGGAGCGAAGCGAATATTTTCGTGCCGCAAAGCGGCACGAAAATAACGGCATTATTTCAGGCCGTCGAAAAAGCCGATGGCTTTTTCGACAGCCTGAGGGCGGCGGGATCACTCCCGCCGCCCTTTGATAATTGGCTGCTTCCTAATTATTTCTTTCGCGTGTTCAGTTTGATCTCATGCAGAAGCTCGATCACCTCGCCGAAGGCGTAAATGATAAAACTCACACCTATCAGACAGGCGCAGAATATGATGCCGACCAAAGAATAATAATCATAACTCACAGAAAAAGCGAGAATGACGCCCACGATCGCATTGATAATCGCAAATACCTTTAAGACCGTGGCGACAGTGTTCCGCTCGCTGCTGGGGTCGATAGAGAGCTGGCCTCTGTCCTCCCGCTCTTTCCTTGCGGCTTTTATGGCTGCCAGCTCGGCTTCCTCTTTGGCTTTGCGCGCCTCCTCCGGCAGCGATTCTATCTCCCGCGTCAGATCTGCGTAGCAGCTATCGCAAAGAACCTCTCCACCCCATTTTTTGTATTCTTTGGAAAGACCCGAAGGAAATGCAAAATGTCCGCATCTGGAACACCGAATATCCGCCATCGTTCGCCCTCCCTGACTTTTTTGCCTCCCGGCCGCGATCAATCCTGCTGCCAGTTATGCCAGACGTTCTGCACGTCCTCATTGTCGTCCAGCATATCCAGAAGCTTCGTCATGCTGCGGACGTCGTCCTCGTTGGTCATCACCACATAGTTCTGGGGCACCATCTCGATCTCCGCGCTCTCGAAGGTATAGCCCTTGTCCTCCAACGCCTTTACCACCTCGTTGAAGCCGTCGGGGTCGGTGGTGATCTCGAACACGGGACCGTCCGCCTGCATATCCTCGGCACCGGCCTCCAGCGCATCCATCATCACGGTGTCCTCGTCCAGCTCGCCTTCCTCGTTGTTGATGATGATAACGCCCTTGCGGTCAAAAGACCAGCTGACGCAGCCCTGCGCGCCCATGCCCTTGCCAAACTTGTCGAAGTAGTGGCGGATCTCCGGCGCGGTGCGCTGGCGGTTGTCGGTCAGAGCCTCCACGATCACCGCCACGCCGCAGGGTCCGTAGCCCTCGTAGGTGACCGCCTCGTAGTTGTCGGTGTTGCCGGAGCCAAGAGCCTTGTCGATGGTGCGCTTGATGTTGTCGTTGGGCATATTGGCCGCCTTCGCCTTGGCGATAACGGTGGCAAGGCGGGAGTTATTGTTGGGGTCGCCGCTGCCGCCCTGCTTAACGGCGACGATGATCTCCTTGGCGATCTTGGTGAACGCGGCACTGCGCTTGGCGTCCGCCGCACCCTTGGTCTTTTGAATATTGTGCCACTTGGAATGTCCTGACATGGTTTACTTCTCCTTTATGCAGTATTGGATGACCTCGCGGCTGTGCGAGGTCGAACATAATATGTTGGCTGCGGGGAACGCCTCGCGCAGCCGATCCCGCAGCGCGGTGCACACCACGTTTTCCGTGGGGAAGTGTCCCGCGTCGATCAGGTTCAGCCCCTCCGTGTCCAAAAAGTCGTTGTACTTCAGATCGGAGGTCACAAAGGTGTCGCAGCCTGCGGCAACCGCCTGCGGAATGTAGCAGCCGCAGGCACCGCCGCCCACCGCCACCCGGCGGACAGGTCGTCCCCCGTCCACATAGCGCAAACCGTTGCATCCTAAAGATTCTATCACAGAATGGGTGAACTCCACAAGGGGTATTTCGCATTTTAGCGTGCCGATGCGCCCTATTTTTTCCTCCGTCAGCGGTGTAAGCTCGGAAAGCCCCAGTTTTTCCGCCAGCAGGTCGTTGACGCCGCCCTCCGCCGCATCCAGATTCGTGTGCATACAAATGGCAGCGATGCTGTGGCGGATCAGCTCCGTGAGCACTCTCCCCTGCCGGTCATCGGTGCGGACGGTCTGCACCTGATGCCACGCACAGTTCATGACCGGGTGGTGCGCCACGATCAGCTGGCAGTTTTTTTCGACAGCCTCCGCCACCACCTGCGGCGTGATGTCCAACGCCACCAGGACGGTATCCACGACCGCCTCCGGGTCGCCCACCAGCAGTCCCACATTGTCCCAGCTCCCCGCCAGTGTACGGGGTGCCCACGCATACAGACTCTGCTCTATGTTCCGTACTGTGTTCATGTTGTACTCCTTATGTGTCCGATGTCGTCCGCCAGACGCTCCAGCTCCCCGGCGCGGCGGGCGGCGTCCTCCCTGCCGCTGCGGCGCAGCCCCTCGGCGGCGCGGCGGAGCTTCTCCTCATGCTGGGCGAGGTACTCTCCGTACAGCGGGTCATCCGCCAGCAAAACGCCGGTCAGTGCCTGCAATTCCGTCAATTCTCCCCATGCTCCGCCCTTTACGCGCAGCACGGGATATAGATAATTCTTGTCCCGCACCAGCCGTTCCTCTGTAAAGCAATATCCGTTTACAGATAGCCAACGGCGCAGGTCAGTGGCTTTTGTCATGGGCTGCAGCAGCAGGGCGTGCTGCCCGTCCTTCGTCCACGGGGCGGCGGACAGTATGGCGATGATCGTCTCACCGCCCATGCCGGCGATGACCACCGAATCCGCCTCCTCCGGCGCGATGCCGGACAGCCCGTCGCACAGGCGGAAGTCGATATTCCCGACGCCGTACTCCGCCGCCGTGCGCCGTGCGTGCGCCAGCGGCTCCGCCCCGATGTCGGCGGCGATTGCCCCCTCGATGCGCCCTCTTTGCAGCAGCCAGACCGGTAAATAGCCGTGGTCGGTGCCGATGTCCGCCAAGCGGCCGCCCTGCGGCACCATGTCCGCCAGCAGCCGGAGGCGCGGCTGTAATTGCAGTCGTTTTTCCATAGCTCCCTACACAAACTGCCACGCATACGCAAGCGTATGCGTGGCAACGTTTCTACTTACTCGGCAACGGGCTTGTTCGCCTCTTCGTTGACGACCGCCAGCAGCTTGTCCACGTCGATGCCGTGGACGGCGCAGGCCTCCTCCACCGTCTCGCCGCGGGAGGAGGGGCAGCCCAAGCAGTGCATCCCGATGGACAGGAAGATGGGCGCGGTCTGGGGGGCGACGTCCAGAATGTCACCGATGATAGTGTCCTTAGTGATCTCGATCATGTTGAGAAACCTCCAAATTGTATTTGTGAGGATAGTATATCCCAAAATGCTGAAAGATTCAACAGGATTTTTACAGTAATGGGCATATAAAACCGCCCTCCGGCGCACCGGAGGGCGATCTTTTATCTACTTAACAGTGTGCAGTTAGCAGATCAGCCGTTCTCACGCATCTTGGCGAAGCAGTCGCTGCAATACACAGGACGGTCGCTCTTGGGCTCGAAGGGCACCTTTGCCTCGCCGCCGCAGGCAGCACAGACAGCGGTGAAATACTCGCGGGGACCGCGGGCAGCGTTCTTGCGCGCATCGCGGCAGGCCTTGCAGCGCTGGGGCTCGTTCTGGAAACCGCGCTCAGCGTAGAACTCCTGCTCACCGGCGGTGAAAACGAACTCATTGCCGCACTCTTTGCACACTAAGGTCTTGTCTTCGTACATGATGTTACCCTCTCTTTGAGAAAAATATATTGCGCTCAGCCTTTGCTGATGTCGCCGGATAGAAGCTGCCGCGCTATTTTGCGGCGCATACGCTGCACGGCATTGTCCACCGATTTGGGGGACTTGCCCACAGTCTCTGCGATCTCACGGCAGGTGAGACCGTCCAAATAATACCCTAAAATCTTTACCTCGAATTCGGACAGCAGCTTGCGCGTATGTTCCAGCAGAGCAGCAGTTTTTTCGCGGTCGATGACCCACCCTTCGGGATCGACATGGGCAAAGGAGAGATTCGCGTCAAAGAAAGAGGTATCCAGAGGAACGGCTTGGTTCAGCGGTGAATGCTTGCCGGAGGCGGCGGCGCGCAGAGCGGAGTAGAGCCGCCGGCGGATGCACGTCTCGGCGAAAGTACAGAAGGAGGCGTCGTGCCCCGGTTCGTACTCCCGTATTGCCTTTATAAGACCGAACATTCCCTCCTGCAGCAGATCCTCGTTGTCGCCGCCCGCCAGAAAGTACGGACGGGCACAGGAGCGCACCAGACGATGGTAGCGGCTCACCAGAATCTCCTCCGCGTCGCGGCTGCCGGTCTTTACCAAGGCGCACAGCTCCTCGTCGCGCAGAGTCTGCATACGGTCATATTCTGCTCGTGTATCATTCACCATTTAGCATTATACCTTTTTGCAAAATAATTTGTCAAGTGACCTGAGAAAGTTTGTCAAAAATAACTCAAAATAGACGGCTTTCGCCCGGAAAATCAACGGAAATTCCGTCAATATCACGTCTTGCGCTTATAATTCCAGCTGTTGTTGTCCCGCAAACGCGATATGCAGGTGCTCGTATGCCCTCTGGGTGACGCAGCGTCCGCGAGGGGTGCGGGTCAGGAAGCCCAGCTGCATGAGGTACGGCTCGTACACATCCTCCAGCGTGACGGATTCCTCCCCGATGGTGGCCGCCAGCGTGTCCAGTCCCACGGGACCGCCGCCGTAGTTTTCGATGATCGCCCGGAGCATACGCCTGTCCACGTTGTCCAGCCCGAGGAAGTCCACCTCCAGCGACAGCAGTGCCCGGTCAGCCACCTCCTTGGTGATCACGCCGTCCGCCATCACCTGGGCGAAGTCCCGGACGCGGCGGAGCATACGGTTGGCGATACGGGGTGTGCCGCGGGAGCGGCGGGCGATCTCCATGGCTCCCTCCGTCTCGATGGGGACGTTCAAAATGCCGGCACTGCGCGTGACGATCTTCGCCAGCTCCTCCGGCGTGTACAGCTCCAGCCGCAGGGTGACGCCGAAGCGGTCACGCAGCGGCGCGGACAGGGAGCCCGCCCGCGTGGTGGCACCGATCAGCGTGAATTTGGGCAGGTCCAGGCGGATGGAGTTCGCCGAGGGGCCTTTGCCGATGATGATGTCGATGGCGTAATCCTCCATCGCCGGGTATAGGATCTCCTCCACCGCACGGTTCAGGCGGTGGATCTCGTCCACAAAGAGGATGTCATTTTCGCTGAGGTTCGTCAGCAGTGCCGCCAGATCGCCGGGCTTTTCAATGGCGGGGCCGGAGGTGATGCGGATGTTGACGCCCATCTCCTGGGCGATAATACCCGCCAGCGTCGTCTTGCCCAGTCCCGGAGGGCCGTGGAGCAGGACGTGATCCAGCGGCTCCGTACGGCGGCGGGCGGCCTCGATGAAGATGGAGAGGTTCTGCTTCGCCTTCTCCTGCCCGATGTATTCCGAAAGCGTGTGCGGGCGGAGAGACGTCTCGCCGGTGTCCTCATTGAGAAACGTCTTGGCGACGATAGGCTCCTCGTACAGATCGGCTCCGAAATCAATGCTCATGTGCGTCCCTCCCCTACTTCATCATGCGTTTCAACGCCTGACGGATAATGTCCTCCAGCGTCAGCGCGTCCACGTCGATGTCCTTCAAGGCGGCGTTGATCTCCGCGCTGCCGTAGCCCAGCACCGCCAGAGCCGCCTGCGCCTCGCTCTTCTTGCTGTGGGGCACCGCCGCAGCCACAGATATGCCGCCCTTCGCGCCGGAGGCGAATGCCTCCTCCCCCGCCAGCTTGTCCTGCAGCTCCAAGATCACGCGCTGGGCGGTCTTTTTGCCGATGCCGTTGGCGGCGGTCAGGGCTTTCTCGTCCTCCGTCACCACCGCCAGTGCCAGCTGCTGGGGCGTGACGGCGGACAGGATGGACAGTGCTGCCCGAGGCCCCACGCCGGACACGCCGATGAGCAGCTTGAAGCTGCGTAATTCGCTCTGGTCGGCGAAGCCGAACAGCTCCATGGCGTCCTCCCGAACGTTCAGATAAGTGTACAGCTTTGCCTGCGTGCCCTTTTTCAGCTGGGAGAGGGTGTAGTTGGTGGTGGCGCAGGCGTAGCCCACGCCGCCGCAGTCGATGACCGCGAGGCCGCCCTCAAGCTCCGCCACAGTACCGTTCACATAGTAATACATCTCACACTGTCTCCTTCACGTTGGGGTCTTTGTGCCGCAGCAAGCTGGTGGCACTGCGGGCGTGGCAGATGGCGATAGCCAGCGCGTCCGCCGCGTCGTCGGGCTTCGGCACGGTCTTTAGGTGCAGCAGCCGCCGTGTCATGTCCATGACCTGCTTTTTCTCCGCCAGACCGTAGCCCACCACCGCCTGCTTCACCTGCATAGGGGTGTATTCGCAGATGGGGACGCCCAGCTTCTCCGCCGTGCAGAGGATCACGCCGCGCCCGTGCGCCACGGCGATGCCGGTGGTGATGTTCTTGCTGAAGAACAGCTCCTCAATGGCGATCTCGTCCGGCTGTAGCTGGGCGATCAGCGCGGTCATGTCGTTCTCGATCTGCAACAGACGGGTCGCCAGCGGCAGCCCCGCCTCGGTGGTCACGGCACCGTATTGCAGCATGCGGACGCTGCCCCGCTCTGACTCGATCAGACCGAAGCCCACGATCGCGATGCCGGGGTCGATGCCCAAAATACGCATAGCCGCTCCTCCCCCTCACAACATTTGTTCTATTATAGCAAAGCCCGGCGGAAATAGCAACAGAAAACCGCCCGGTGAAAACCGGGCGGCGGAACCACGTGTCGGCGAAGGATACCGCGCAGGCGGTCATGCGCGGGGATGCGCCTTGTTGTACACGTCCTTCAGCTGCTTTTTGATGACATGGGTGTATATCTGCGTGGAACTGATGTCCGCGTGTCCCAGCATCTCCTGGATGGAGCGCAGGTCGGCACCGTTTTCCAGCAGATGCACCGCGAAGGAGTGGCGCAGGGTGTGGGGCGTGATGTCCTTTTCGATCCCCGCCTTCTCCTGATAGTGCTTGATGATCTTCCAGAAGCCCTGACGGCTCATGCGCTCGCCGCTCATGTTCACGAAGAGAGCCGGCTCGTCCTCGTCGGCGATCAGACGGGGACGGATGTCGCGGACGTAGTCCTCCAGTGCCTTCACCGCCGCCGAGTACAGCGGCACGATGCGCTCCTTCCCCTTGCTGCGGCAGCGGATAAAGCCGGCGGAGAGGTTCACGTCGTTCACGTCCAGACCGATCAGCTCGCTGACGCGGATGCCGGTGGCGTACAGCAGCTCCAGCATGGCGTGGTCACGGAAGCCCTTTTCGTCCACGCACTTGGGCTGCTCCAAAAACAGCTCCACCTCGCGGTTGGTGAGGATCTCCGGGAACTTGCGCTCCACCTTCATGGCTACCACGCTCTTGGCGGGGTTCGTCTTGACCGCGCCGCATTGCAGAAGGTAGGCGTAGAAGGATTTGATGGACGCTGTGGAGCGGGTGACGGTGGCGGGGCTTTTGCCGCTGTGGGTCATGTGCAGAAGGTACTCGTTGATGGTCTCCTTCTTCACCTTACGCAGATCCGTCACTCCGTTGGTGAGCAGCCAGCTTTGGAACTGGGTCAGATCGCGGATATAGGAGCTGAGGGTATTGGCGGAGGAGTGTTTCTCCTCGGTCAGATAATCGCGGTACGCCGCGATGTGATCCGTCATATTCCCTCACTCCTCTCTCTTTCATGTCATGCGCGGCAAGACCCACGCAAAAAGCCGCGGCACAAGGGCACATTCCGCCACCGTGCCGGTCAGTAGAACAAACACACAGATCAACAAGCGTCGCCGGTCTCTCACCTCCGGCTTTTGACGCTCCGCCAGACGCCACGCGGCGGAAAAGCCGTCCGACGACGTCAGCAGCAGACAGGGCAGAACAAAAAGGCAGCGCGTCCCCAGAGCCGCTAACGCCAGCAGCACGCCCTGCCTGCCCAGGGAGGCGGCAAAGCACTGCACCGCGAAGGACAGGAAAAAGCCCTGTGCCGCGCAGACCAGCGGGATGAGCATAACGCCCCATGCGGTGAAGCCCAGCAGGAACGCCGCCGCAGGATAGCGGAAATAGACCCACACCACCTGCGCCAGACCCGCACAGCCCCGTTCCTCCGACGACAGCTGGGCGTAGCCCATGACGTAGGAGCGCAGTGCCGTCAAGTCATCCGACGGTACGGCGCGGCACGCCAAATGACCAGCCAGCATCCCGGCGGCGAAAAACAGGCACAGTATATACAGACGCGTCCGTGGCGGGTCGAGTGTCAAGGCGCGGCGACGTTGCAGCTTCATGGGCTCACCTCGTCCAGAGTATATGAGCCAAGCCCTGTGAATAGACACCTGAAAAGTTACTATTAAATATATGGCAAATTTACCAAAACCGCAAGGGGTTTTACATAAAAACCTATTTTTTGTAAATTATGTCAAAATGTTATGTAAATATAATTATGTAAACTTCATAAACTGTGCTCGCCCTCCCTGTTGTGAAAACGCCGAAATACCGACATCTGGGGAAATTATCCGGAATACGGCACCACATATAGAAACGGTGCCGGCGGCGGGCGGCAGATACGCCGTCCGCCGCGCCGTCAAGGAAAATCATAACGAATTTCGCGTTTTCGTTATTTTAACCATGCCGCGATTTATGTCACCGACCTCTTTCGACGCTCTGCGCCCTTGCGGCGGGGGTAGGGGCTTTTTTTCTTCCGCCGCTTCGTGCCCAGCACACCCGCCAGCAGACCGCCCAGCCACACGGCGCAGGTCTGCGCCAGACCGCCTGCGGCGAACTGCGGCTCCGTCTCCCCCGCCAGCACCGCCAGCCACAACAGCGCGTACACGCACGCCGACACCGCCAACGCCTGCGGTAGCGGCGGAGCCGCTCCCTTCCGCACCGCCACCCGTCCGCCGCAGAAGCACGCCGCCCCGCTGACGAACCACACCAACGGGCGCATGGCACCCTCCGGCACCGCGCCGCGGAGCAGCAGCAGCGCACTGAGTCCCAGTCCCGCCAGCAGCACCGCCAACGCCGCCGCCACTCCCAGCCACGTGCCCTTTCCCGCCAACTTTTTCCAAGACATAGAAAAAACCTCCCGCATAAGCTTTTTACAGCCTATGCGGGCGGTGTGTCGCGCTATGTGGGAATTTTACTCGGCGTCGGTCTTCTCCGTCTCGGCGGGAGCCTCGGCGGCGGTCTCCTCGGAAGCCTTCTCCTCCACAGCGGGAGCGGTCTCGGCAGCCTCGTCCTTCTTGGACTTCTTCGCGGGACGCTGCTGGGCGGCAGCCTGCTCGTCCAGCGTACCCACCTGACCGATGGCGGATTTCAGGAACTCCACGCGGACGCGATCCTCGCTGGTCTCGATGACCACGGTGCGGTCGGTGATGGCGACAACGCGGCCATACACGCCGCCGATGGTGGTCAGCCAATCGCCCTTCTTCAAGGCACTACGCATTTCCTCCGCCTGCTTCTTCCGCTTGTTCTCCGGGCGGATCATCAGGAAGTAGAAAATCGCGATCATCAAAACGATCATCAAAACGGTGGAACCCATACCGCCGTTGGCGGCAGTGGCAGTGGCAGCAGCATCAGCGTATGCGATCTGGATCATTGGAACATTACTCCTTTTTCAAACAAAGTGATACTATTATACATAGTTCTATGGTGTTTGGCAAGAGGTTTCATACCTTCTCCGCCAGTTTTTTGCTGTATTCTTCACGGAATACTTCAAATTCGCCTGCGTCCAGGCTGTCACGGATGCGCTGGGTCAGCTTGTTGTAGAAATACAGGTTGTGCATCACCGCCAGACGCATACCCAGCATCTCCTCCGCTGTGAACAAATGGCGGAGGTAGGCGCGGCTGAAATTGCGGCACACCGGGCAGTCGCACTCCGGGTCGATGGGCTGCTCGTCCAGCTTGTATTTGGCGTTCTTGATGTTCAGCGTACCGCGCCACGTGAACAGCTTTCCGTGGCGGGCGTTCCGCGCCGGCATAACGCAGTCGAAGAAGTCCACGCCACGCGCCACACCCTCGATGATATTGCTGGGCGTGCCCACGCCCATGAGGTACCGGGGCTTGTCCGCCGGCATATACGGCTCCACCGCGTCGATGATCTCGTACATGACCTCCGTGGGCTCGCCCACCGCCAGACCGCCGATGGCGTAGCCGTCGCAGTCGATCTTGGCGATCTGCTGCATGTGCCAGATGCGGAGGTCGGCGTAGGTGGCACCCTGATTGATGCCGAAAAGCATCTGTCCGGGGTTCACCGTGTCCGGGAGGGCGTTCAGCCGGTCGTGTTCCCTTTTGCAGCGTTCCAGCCAGCGCAGCGTCCGCTCACAGCTGGCCTTGGCGTAGTCGTATGGCGCAGGGTTCTCCACGCACTCGTCAAACGCCATGGCGATGTCGCTGCCCAGATTGGACTGGATACGCATGCTCTCCTCCGGCCCCATGAAGATGCGGTGACCGTCCAGATGGCTGGCAAAGGTGACTCCCTCCTCGCTGATCTTCCGCAGACCCGCCAGAGAAAACACCTGAAAGCCGCCGGAATCCGTGAGGATAGGACCGTCCCAGCGCATGAATTTGTGGAGCCCACCCATGGCGCGCACCACGTCGTCGCCGGGGCGCAGGTGCAGGTGGTAGGTGTTGGACAGCTCGATCTGCGTGCCCAGACGCTCCTTCAGATCAATGGCACTGACGCCGCCCTTGATGGCTGCCTGTGTGCCCACGTTCATAAAGACCGGCGTCTGTACCTCGCCGCCGTGGGCGCAGGTGAACACGCCGCGCCGCGCTTTTCCCTCTTTTTTGATGACCTTGAACATAATTCTCTCCGTTCTCAGTGAATGAACATGGCATCGCCGAAGGAGAAGAAGCGGTACCGCTCCTCCACCGCCTGCCGGTAGGCATCCAGAATGTGCTCACGCCCCGCCAGAGCCGACACCAGCATGATGAGCGTGGATTCCGGCAGGTGAAAGTTGGTGATGAGCGCGTCCGTGACCTTGAAGCGGTAGCCGGGATAGATGAAAATATCCGTCCAGCCGCCGCCGGCGGTCACGGTACCGTCCTCCGACGCGTGGGACTCCAAGGTGCGGCAGCTGGTGGTGCCCACGCAGATCACGCGTCCGCCCTTTTGCCGCGTCTCGTTGATAAGCTCCGCCGTTTCCTGCGGGATCACGCAGTATTCGCTGTGCATGGCGTGGTCGGTGATCTCCTCCTCCTTCACGGGGCGGAAGGTACCAAGTCCCACATGAAGTGTAACGTACCCCACCTTTACACCCGCCTCCTGCACACGGTTCAGAAGCTCCGGGGTGAAGTGCAGCCCCGCCGTGGGTGCCGCCGCAGAGCCGTTGACCTTGGAGTACACCGTCTGGTATCGCTCCTGATCCTGCAGCTCCTCCTTGATATAGGGCGGCAGGGGCATTTTGCCGAGACGCTCCAGCACCTCAAGGAATATCCCCTCATAGGTGAACCGCACCAGGCGGTTGCCGCCGGGTAATTCGTCCACGATCTCCGCCGTCAGTTCCCCGTTGCCGAAGGATACCTGTGCGCCGCGGCGCAGCTTTTTGCCGGGGCGGACGAGACATTCCCACACGTTGTCGCCGCGGTCGATGAGCAGCAGGATCTCGCAGGCTCCGCCGCCGGGGACGCGGTGTCCCAGCAGCCGCGCCGGGAGCACGCGGGAGTTGTTCAGTATCAGGCAGTCGCCGGGGTGCAGGTACTCCGGCAGATCGTAGAAATGCCGGTGCTCCACCGCGCCGGTGGTCTTATCCAGCACCAACAGCCGCGAACCGTCCCGCCGCGCCAGCGGCGTCTGGGCGATCAGCTCCTGCGGCAGATCAAAGTAGAAATCATGTGTTTTCATGTCGTCTCACTCGTTTATCTCAAATTTGCATACCGCGACACATTATAGTATATTTCCCCGCTTTATGCAACGCTTTTCCGAGGAAAAACAGCGCGTGAAAAAGACTGCGGCAAAGCCGCAGCCTTTTTCCTTACGCTTACGCTTCTCACACCAGCACAGCGCGGTGGAATACCTTCTTGCCCTTCTTGATGATAACGCCGTCGCCGGTGAACTGCTCGCAGCCGAAGACCGTCTCGATGGCGGACACCTTCTCGTCGTTGACGGTGACGCCGCCCTGCTGCACCAGACGGCGGGCTTCGCCCTTGGAGGCGGCCAGACCGCACTTCACCAGCAGCGTCAGAACGTCGATGGCACCGCCGCCGAAGTCATCGTTGGTCAGCTCGGTGGTGGGCATATGCTCCGTGTCGCCGGCACCGGAGAACAGAGCCTTGGACGCGCTTCTCGCCTTCTCCGCTTCCTCCTCGCCGTGCACCAGCTTCGTCAGCTCGTATGCCAGGATCTCCTTCGCCTCGTTCAGCTGAGAGCCTTCCCAGCCCGACATTTTGTCGATCTCCTCCAACGGCAGGAACGTCAGCATACGGATGCACTTGAGCACGTCGGCATCGTCCACGTTGCGCCAATACTGGAAGAACTCGAAGGGGCTGGTCTTGTTGGGATCCAGCCACACGGCACCCTTGGCGGTCTTGCCCATCTTGTTGCCCTCGGAGTTCAGCAGCAGCGTGATGGTCATGGCGTGGGCATCCTTGCCCAGCTTACGGCGGATCAGCTCAGTGCCGCCCAGCATATTGCTCCACTGGTCGTTGCCGCCGAACTGCATATTGCAGCCGTAGTGCTGGAACATATAGTAGAAGTCGTAGCTCTGCATGATCATATAGTTGAACTCCAGGAAGCTCAGACCCTTCTCCATGCGCTGCTTGTAGCACTCGGCGCGGAGCATATTGTTCACGGAGAAACAGGCTCCCACCTCACGCAGCAGCTCGATATAGTTCAGGGGCTTCAGCCACTCGGAGTTGTAGAGCATCATCGCCTTGCCGTCGGAGAAGTCGATGAAACGCTCCATCTGACGCTTGAAGCACTCGGCGTTGTGCTTGATGGTGTCCTCGGTGAGCATCTGGCGCATATCGCTGCGCCCGGAAGGGTCGCCGATGAGCGTGGTGCCGTCGCCGATGAGGGCAATAGGCTTGTTGCCCGCCATCTGCAAACGCTTCATCAGGCACAGTGCCATAAAGTGACCCACGTGCAGGGAGTCCGCCGTGCAGTCAAAGCCGATGTAGAACGTCGCCTTGCCGTTGTTCACCATCTCACGGATCTCGTCCTCGTTGGTGACCTGCGCGATCAAGCCGCGCGCCACCAGTTCCTCATAAATACCCATAGCTTTGATTTCCTTTCGTATATTCTCAAATTTGTTTTGACAGGGAAAGAAAAACGCCCCCTGCCGTCTCGACAGAGGGCGATGCAAACGCTCGCGGTACCACCTCGTATTCGCCGTGCCCTCACGAACACAGCCTCGTCGGGTGCATACACACCCTACCGCTGTAACGGGCGGACCCGACACATCCCTACGCGCCGGCAAAACGGCTTCAGGAGGCTGCTCCGGGATGTATTCACGTGTCTCTCCCTCTCCCCCTTACACCGTCCGGAGGCTCTCTTCGCAGATCTGAAACGCGTTACTTATTCCCTTCATCGCTGTTGCGGTATCAAGTTGAGGTTATTGTAACAGATTTTCGCCGTTTGTCAACTATCTATTTCCGGTGGCTATCTAAAATCTGATGTGGGATTTTTTTGTTTTAGAGTTTTTGAGAAAGGCGGTTGCTCTAAAGTTTTTTGTGGGGTTTTCTCGTTTAGGGCTGTTCGGGGAAAAGCGGTCGCTGTAAAGTTTTATGTGGGATTTCGCAGAAGAATGTAGTTTCCCCAAAAAAACACCTCCATCTTGAGTGTTAGGTGCTGGTGCTTTTCAGAAAGCTGGGCATTGCTACAGCTATGTATGTTTTGGGAAAAGCGTAGAAGAAGCCGGTGGACATCCCCAATCGGAGTTGTCCACCGGCTTGTATATTATTTGCAAATTTTTCTTTGCACATTAGAATATTTCTCCCGAAGAGTGCGGTAGTTAATCGGCACAGGAGAAATTCGCTGAATTACTGTCCATAACCCGTTTTTTTCAAAAGGATAGTTGTCAAGATAGTCCACAAAGGGCATTCGCAAAAGCTGTTGAGTCTGGAAGTCGAACCCCATCCCCGTTTCGACACCATAGGTCAGCTTTGGGGTCGATTTTGTAACGACATCAGTAGAAAGGACAATCGGGTAAGAGGCATTGGTAATACCTGCGGAATTCGGTAACGGCATATAACAGGCCAAGTCGATAACCTTATCATCTACTGTTACCCATGAGTGGTCGAACGGGCTCATATCCGGGCTGCCTATCTCGCCAACACAAAGCTCCGTTTTGAATCCCTGCTCAGACAGAGCAACATACATTGCAGACGCGGTAGCATGGCAACCACCGAGAAGATTATTCTTCTTCATGTAACGAAGCATGGCGCAAATCGTATCAGAAAGTTTGCTGGGATATCCGTTTTCAGCGACTGTGTCCTTAATGCACTGATAGATGTCAGGAACATCCTTGCTCAGACAGCACTTCTTATACTTTTTGCCACTTCCACAAGGGCAGGGGTCATTCCGTCCAATTCTCATTAAATATCACGCCCCTTCACCTTGACCTGTCCGTTCATCAGCATGGGAAGGAGGAAGTCACGGAGAGAGGTAAGTTCGGCATTTTCTTCCCGGACTTGAATTTGCTTTTGCACCCATGTATCGAATTTTATTGCCATATTTTTGAGGCAATCATCTTGGGGTAATACAACTTTGAATTTTGAAATATAATCCTTGTTGGCATGAGGAACGGTAGAACCGGTATTGACTTTCTTGAATACAGATTGATATTTTTGCATGATTACATATACAAAACTATCTGTCACTCTACCATTAACCTTTTCCAATTTTGCAAATGTAGACCCCAACGCACCATAATGACCTACATAAGTTTCACTGCTGGCAGCGCCGTCCATAACCATGATTGTATCTCCTGCCGTCGTAATCATCCCTTGCTTTTTACAATACGATGTCGGCACGGCGTTCACGGCTTCAATTGTAAGATATGGAATAAGATTGTTCCCGTCGTTTGTATCGAATACTTCGGTAGGAATACGGCCTTTTACAAAACGGAAAAGTTCATCAAGTTGATAAACCTCCCACCCCTCCGGGATTTCTCTTTTCAGCTCCTCATTCCAGACCATCTTGC
>OLYN01000371.1_pt1 | contig 26522 bp, 18 predicted proteins | sample 1674231 | NCBI WGS metagenome assembly OLYN01 (sample SAMEA103958153, study PRJEB25191) | human gut metagenome
GCGCGGTGATCTCCTTCTTCACCGGCTCCTCCTGGGGCACCTTCGCCATCTGCATCCCCATCGCCGTTCCCATGGCCTACTCCTTCACCGGTGGCCAGCTGGGTACGCTGGTCTACGCCGCGGTGGGCGCCGTTGTCAGCGGCGGTCTGTTCGGCGACCATTGCTCCCCCGTTTCCGACACCTCGGTGCTCTCCTCTCTGGGCGCCGCCTGCGACCACATTGACCACGTCCGCACCCAGCTTCCCTACGCGCTGCTGGCAGCGGCAGTGTCCATCATTCTGTGGATCGTTGTTGCACTGGTTGGTGGAGCTGCATGAAATACGATTTTGACACACCCATTGATCGCAGAAATACCTTCTCCTTTAAGTGGGACTGCGATATGGACTATTTCGGCCGGGACGACGTGATCCCCATGTGGGTGGCGGACATGGACTTTGCCTGCGCCCCCTGCATCGTAGAGGCGGTGCAGAAGCGGGCGGCGCACCCCGTTTACGGCTACGGCGTGCGACAGCAGCCCTACTTCGACGCGGTGCAGGGCTGGCTGAAGAAACGCCACGGCTTCGATGTGAGCATCGAGCATCTCGCCTTCGCGCCTCCCGGCGTGATCTACGCCATGAACGTGATGCTGCGTATCCTCACGAAGCCCGGCGACAAGGTCATGGTGCCCATGCCCAACTACGACCCGCTGTTTGACATGGTCACCCGGGGCGGGCGGAAGCTGGTGGAGAGCCCGCTGGTCTGGCGGGACGGCCGGTACACCTTCGACTTCAAGGACATGGAGGCGAAGGCCGCCTCCGGCGTGAAGGTGCTGGTGCTCTCCAGCCCCCACAACCCCACCGGACGCGTCTGGACACGCCAGGAGCTGGAGGGCGTCGCCGAGATCTGCCTGCGGCACAACATCTTCATGCTGGTGGACGAGATCCACTGTGACTTCGTCCCGCCGGAGCATCCCCACACCACCTTCGGTCTGCTGGGCGAGGAGGTACTGCGCCACTCCATGATCTGCTACTCCGCCAACAAGGGCTTCAACCTGGGCGGACTGGGTATGGCGACCATCGTGCTGGCGGACGACGACCTGCGGTGCAGGTTCAACGAGGAAATGTCCATCGCTCAGACGCGCCTGGACAACATCTTCGGCATGGCCGCCCTTATCGCCGCCTACAACGACGGTGAGGAATGGCTCAACGAAGCCATCGCCTACGTGTCCGGCAACAAGGCGTATTTGGAGAAGTTCCTGCAGGAGCGCATCCCCCAGATCCGCATGATCCCCTCTGAGGGCACGTATCTGGTCTGGCTGGATTGCTCCCAGCTGCCCTACCGGGGCATGGCGTTGGAGCACTTCATGATCAACGAGGCAAATGTCGCGTTCTGCGCCGGCTATGAGTTCGGCGAGCAGGGAGAAGCCTTCCTGCGGATGAACGTGGCGTGCCCCCGGTGTACGCTGACGAAGGCGTTGGAGCAGATCGAAAAGGCAGTCAACAGCCTGCCCCGTCAGTGACACAAAAACGCCGCAGCCCTTGCGGCACAACGTAATCTCTTCCCTCCCTCACATATGGCGATGCGGCACACCTTATTGCCGCACCCTCTCGGGAAGTTAACAGAAAAAAGGAAGCCCGGTGGGGCCTCCTTTTTTTTGCGGGGATCTGCGGGGATGGGGGAAACATCGAAAAAGCGGCGGGGGATCAGAGGATGTGGTACTCCTTCAGGAGCTTTTCGATGTCGGTGCCGGCGATCTTCGCCAGAGCCTTCTTGAGTGCCATCTTCTCCACGAAGGACAACTCAATATCCGTGGGGGATTTGCCGTCGCGGAGCTTTACGGTGGCATCCAGCAGGGCGCGGACATCGTAGACGCTGCCCCAGACCTCCGGCACGCCGCGATCCACGTTCAGCAGGGTGTAGACGGACTCCATGCCGGTACGCATGGAATACTCTGTGGTGAAGATGGTGTCGCGGGGCGTTTCGGCGAACTGACCGAGGAAGGCGAAGTTCACGCTGCCGTCGGGGACGACCTTGGGACGGTCGCCGTAGGCACGGGGCATGAAGAACGCGTCGATATAGGGCATCATAACGGGGACGGTGTTGGCACTGTTCGCCGCCATGTCCTCGATCTGGTCGGCGGGCACGCCGATGTGGTACAGCCACTCCATGCAGATCTCCTTGCCGGTGCACTCCCGCATGGGCTTCTTCACGAAGTCGCCGGGCTTGTCGGTGAACAGGGAGTAGACCCACACCAGACAGTGATCCTTGGGCTGGTCACGGAACTGGGGCTGGCGGTTGATGGTCCAGCTCATCAGCCAGGAGGAGTCCTTCACGGTGACGATGCCGCCGGTGACCACATGGCCGGTGAAGGGATCGCGCTTGCAGATATTCTTGATATAGGGGATGATGCGCTGATCCAGCGTCTCCACGGTGGCACTCATCCAGTTGGTCTGCTCCGGGTCATAGCAGAACTTGTCGGGGTGACCGAAGGAGGGATCCTGTGCGGCGATCTTGCGCCACATATCCCAGCCGCCGCCCTCCTTGATCTCGGTATCGTAGGGGGCGGGGGTGTTCTGGCTGCCCATGGCGGAGTTCTCCACGCAGCCGCCGTTGGTGATGAACACCAGATCGTTCTCCGTCAGGTCGATGGCACCCTTTTCGCCGTTTTCGATGACGTCGATGCGCTTTGCCAGCTTGTGGGCGGGGTCGGAGACATCGAACTCCACGTTGGTCACCTGCACGCCGAAGTGGAACTGGACGCCGAAGCCCTCAAGGTATTTCACCATGGGGAGGATCATGGACTCGTACTGGTTATACTTGGTGAAGCGCAGGGCGGTGAAGTCGGGCAGCCCGCCGATGTGGTGGATATACCGCTGGATATAGAGCTTCATCTCCAGCGCGCTGTGCCAGTTCTCGAAGGCGAACATGGTGCGCCAGTACAGCCAGAAGTTGCTCTTGAACACCTCATCGTCGAAGAAGTCGGTGATGCGCTTGTCCTGCAAAGCCTCATTGGGGGTGAAGAACAGCTTCATAATCTCCATGGCACCCTTGTCGGAGATGTCGAACTTTCCGTCGGTGTGGGCATCCTGCCCGCGCTTTTCCGTGGCGCGGCACAGGGAGTAGTTGGGATCCGCCTTGTTGAGCCAGTAATACTCGTCCAGCACGCTGACGCCTTCCGTCTCGATGGAAGGAATGGAGCGGAACAGATCCCACATGACCTCGAAGTGGTTGTCCATCTCACGGCCGCCCCGCATGACGTAGCCGATGTTCTCGAACTTCCAGCCGTCGCAGGCTCCGCCGGCGGTGGGCCCCTTTTCCAGAATGTGGACGCGCTCGCCCTTCATCTGTCCGTCGCGCACCAGATAGCAGGCGGCGGTCAGTGCCGCCAGTCCGCTGCCCACGATATAGGCGGATTTGCTGTCCACGCCCTCCGGCTTTTTGGGGCGGGCAAAGGCTTCATAGTTACCACTGGAATAGTACATAATGTGAACCTCCTTATTTGTGTCCATGTTTTCTACTTGATGAGCGCAGTATACACCCGATTAGAAAAACGTTCAATAAGCAAGTATACCCCGATGATAAGTTTTTTATCACCGGGGCAGGGGGTGTTCAGTTTTTTATCATTCCGGGCGGGCTGATGGGGTGCGGTCGCTGCGGAGACGCTCCAGAGCAGCGCGGATGCTGCCGTGCACCACCTGCTCCAGACGCTCCACCATCGTGTGGGGGTCGCCCTTCATATCGGACTTGACCCAATCCAGCATCAGCCCCACGAACATATATTTATAGAGGGTGGCGATGAAGTCCTTGTCCTCCTGACGCACGGACATACCCTGCGCCTGCTCCTCCACCACGCCCTCCAGCAGATCATAGGTCAGCTTGTAGAGGTACGTCTCCACCTGCTCGCGGCTGACGGAGCGGTAGACGTTGAGGATGAAGGGCTTGTTGTCCAGCACCGCCTCGAAAATTTGCAGAAGCCCCTGCTGCCACGTCTCATACGTCTTTTTTCCCGCCAGAGCGCGACTGGCATCCTCCTGACAGCTCCACTCCACCAGATCGTAGATGTCCTTGAAGTGGTAGTAGAAGGTCATGCGGTTGATGCCGCAGTCCTCGGTGATGTCGCTGACGGTGATCTTGTGCAGCGGCTTTTCCAAAAGCAGCTTTTTCAGCGAGGCCTCCAGTGCCCGCTTGGTGACCTGTGACATGGGGATACCTCCTTCCTCGGACTACCGTATATTATAGACGGCGGGGCGGGCTTTTGCAAGTCCCCGCGGCGGGACGCGGAGGGGAAATTACCGGGGCAAATTACCGGTGCTGTAATGATTGACGGGGGACGGGAAAAAGGGTATACTAAAGGGTACATCATAAAGGGGAGGCTCCAAATGGCAAGAAAAAACGATCATAAGGGCAAGGCTCCCGCCGCCAAGCTGCGGCAGGAATTGCGGCACCCGTGGCTCGTGCCGGTGCTCGCCGTTGTCTATTTTCTCATAACGTGCCTGATGCAGCACGGGAACAACAAGCTCATCACGCTGCTGCTGATACTGGCGGTGCTGGTGTGCGTGGTGGTACGCAGCGGTCTGCTGGCGCGGCGCATGACGCTGCCCGCCCTGCTGCTGGGCGCATACGTGCTCATGGACGGCATATCCACCCTGTACGCGCCCAGCGGGAAATTCGCGCTGTTCGAGTTCCTGAAGGTGGCGGCCGCCGCCGCCATGGCTCTGCTGCTGGTGGGCTGTGAGCCGGAGCGGGAGCGGAACACGGGGCGGTGCGGTGCCACGGTGCTGGAGGTCAGCGGCGCGCTTGCCGCTCTGTGCAGCATCGACATGGTGTCCACCCGCTGGCTGTACAACGGTCTGCTGGGCGTGACCGGCGCGCTGGGCGCGAATCTCAGCGGCGACGCCTTGCAGGGGCAGCGGCTGAAAACCATCTTTGCCAATCCCAACGTGTTCGCCGGGTGCGCCGGCGTCGCCATCCTGCTGTCGCTGGGGCTTGCCGCCAGCGCGGAGAACCGGCGGGAGCGTTGTCTGCATCTGAGCTGCCTGCTGTGCAGCTGCACCGCCTTTGTGCTGGCGGTGAGCCGCGGTGCCATGGGTGCCATCGCCGTGGCGTTTCTGGTGTATCTGCTGCTGGAGCGGGGCAAGCGTCGGGCGGTGTCCTTCGTGCTGATGGCGGAGACGCTGCTGCTGACGGTGGCGGTGTCCGCAGTGGTGTTCACCACCGCCTTCGGTACGTGGGAGGGCGTGAACGTGGTGCCCCTGCTGCTGACCGCCGCCGCGGCGGCGGGGCTGTGCGCGCTGGACATCTTCGTGGGACGGCCTCTGGCGGAGAAGATGGCGCGGCGGATGAAAACCGTGAATATCGTACTGCTGTCCGCGCTGGGCGCGGCGGCCGCCCTTGTGGTGCTCGCCGTGGCGTGGACAGGCCCTGTGACGCTGCACCCCGGCGAGACCATCACCCGCGGCGCATACCTGCCCGCCGGGACGTATACCCTGACGGCGGAGGGGGAGGGCGCGGCGTCCGTGGAGATCCTCACCCAGACGGAGGAGGACGCCATCATGAACACCAAGAACCTCGCCTATACGGGCGATCTCTACCGTGCATCGTTTACCGCGCCGGAGGGGAACCGTTCCGTGACGTTCCGCATTACGGCGCAGGAGGAGGTGCGTATCACCGCCCTGCGGTACAGCGGCGGCGCGGAGGGCAGCGTGAAGCTGGACTACAAGCTGCTGCCGGAGGCCATCGCAGAGCGCGTACAGAACCTGCGCTCCGAGGGCAACGTGGTGCAGCGGCTGGTCTACTGCGCCGACGCACTGAAGATCTTCCAACGCAGCCCCATTGTGGGCGTGGGCATGGGCGGCTTTGAAAACGGCATTTACAGCGTGCAGAGTTATCACTACCAGACCAAGTACCCCCACAACCACTATATCCAGTCCCTGGTGGACACGGGCGTGGTGGGACTGCTCCTGTGGGTGGGACTGCTCGCCGCCAGTGCCGTGGCGTTGGTGCGCCTGTGGAAAAAAGAGAAGGACGACGGCAGCTCCCTCGCCGGTGCGCTGTGCGCGCTGCTGCTGTTCATGGCGATACACGCGGCGGTGGAGGTGGACTTCTCCAACGGGCATTTCCTGCCCTTCGGCTTCGGTGCCTTCGCCGTGATGCACCTGTACAGCGGGTCGCTGCTACCCATCCCCGCGCTGGGGGAGAAGCCCCGGCGGTTCATCGTATGGGGCGAAGCCGCCGGTCTGGCGGTGTTCGGCGTGCTGCTGAGCATGAATATGCGCGCCGCCGTGGTGGCGCAGCAGGGGGACTATACGTCCACCGCGCAGGCGGCGGAGCTGGATCCCTACGAGTGGGCGGACTATGAGCTGTCCTACGTGGTGAGTGCCTCCCGCGAGGAGGAGCTGGACGAGACCATGCAGGAGAAGATGGCGAAGTATATGAAGGAGCTGTCCGCCCTGCGGTCCAACTCCGTGCCGAGGTATCTGGCGGAGGCGTATTTCAACATGGGCGATCTGGATAACGCCTTTGCCATGCTGGACAAGTTCGTGGATTACACGCCCTCCAACCCGGAGACGTGGGAGAGCAGCTTCCGCCTTGCCATGGGGTTTGACGACGGGAGCGCGGCGTTCCGCAGCGGCGTGGACACACTGTACGGACGGCTGGAGACGTGGAACAGTGAGAATCTGGGCGCGATAGAGCTGCCGGAGGATATTGCCGCCTTCGCGGCGGGCACGAATAGCTGACAGCAAGGAGGGCTTCCATGCCATCGGTACTGTTTACGGCGTCCACCTTTTCGCATATTCTGAGCTTCCATGTGCCCTATCTGCGCCGGTTCAAGGAGCTGGGCTGGCGGGTGGAGGTTGCCTGCGGCGGAGCGGTGCGGGAGATACCCTGCGCCGACGCGGTGGTGTCGCTGCCGCTGGAAAAGAAAATGACCGCGCCGGCGAATTTCCGCGCCGCCGGGATGCTGCGGCAGCGGATGGCGCGGGAACGGTATGACCTTGTGATCACCCACACGTCGCTGGCGGCGTTCTTCACACGCTGGGCGGCGAAGGGGCTGCGGGAGCGTCCCGCCATCGTCAACGTGGTACACGGGTATCTGTTCGACGAGAGCACCGGCGGGGTGAAAAAAACGCTGCTGACGGCGGCGGAGAAAATGACCGCGCCGCAGACCGATCTGCTGCTGACCATGAACCGGTGGGACGATACATGGGCGCGGGAAAACCGCTGCGCCGGACGGGTGGCGTTCATCCCCGGCATGGGGGTGGAGCTGGAGCGGTTCCAGCCGTCGCCGGAGGCGCGGCGGGATATGCGGGAGAGGCTGCATCTGGCGGAGGAGGACGTGGCGTTGATCTATCCGGCGGAGTTCTCCGGGCGGAAGAACCACGCCATGCTGCTGCGCGCCATGGTACAGCTGCCGCAAAGCGTAAAGCTGCTGCTGCCGGGGCGGGGTGCGCTGCTGGAGCGATCCGCCGCGCTGGCGAAGGAGCTGGGCGTGGCGGAGCGGGTGGTGTTCCCCGGCTTTACGGAGGAGATACCGGCGTGGCTGGCGGCGGCGGACATCGCCGTGTCCGCCAGCCGATCCGAGGGGCTGCCCTTTAACATTATGGAGTCCATGAGCTGCGCGCTGCCGGTGGTCGCCAGCAGCGTGAAGGGGCATACGGATCTGGTGACGGAGGGGGAGAACGGGTTTCTGTTCCCCTACGACGACGAGGACAGCTTCGCCGGGAAGGTGCGGCAGCTGGTGGAGGACAGGCAGCTGCGGGCACAGATGGGACAGAACGGACGGCAGAGGGTGCAGCCGTACAGGCTGGACGCCGTGCTGCCGCAGGTGATGGAGCTGTATATGTCCGCCGCGGGCGGTATAGAGGAACGGAACAAATGATACGGGAAAATCAACGACTGCTGAACCAACTGCATATTGTGACCGACGCGGCGGCGGTGTTCTTGGCCATGCTCGTCTCCTACTGGCTGCGCTTTGCCGTGTTCCACGGCACGTATGCCATGCCCATGAGCCATTATGTGTGGCTGGGCGTGGCCGCGGCGGGGCTGACGCTGGTGGTGTTCGCCGTGGCGGGGCTGTACGCCTCCTTCCGCACCATACGCTTCCACGTGGAGGCAGGGCGAGTGGCTCTGCTGGAGCTGCTGGTGGCGTTGATCGTCATGGCATTGATGTACATTCTGCGCTTCGAGGAGACGTCCCGCTGGTCGGTGGCGTTCTTCTACGCCGCCGCCACGGCGTTGCTGACGGCGAAGCGCGCCGTGCTGCGCTCGGTGCTGCGGCACTACCGCGCCATGGGCTACAACCAGAAGCGCGTGCTGGTGGTGGGCTGCGGCGAGAGCGCGGAGATGTATCTGAAGAAGGTCATCTCCGACAGAAATCTCGGCTATCACGTGGTGGGCTACGTCGCCGAAAGGGACAGCTGGAGGGCTTTGCCCTACTGCGGCGACTACGACGCGCTGGAGAAAATCTTCCGGGAGACGAAGCCCGACGAGGTGGTGGTGGCACTGTCCACCGAGGAGCTGGAGCGGATGCCGCAGGTCATCCACGCCTGCGAAAAGGACGGCACGAAGCTGTCCGTGGTGCCCTTCTACGCCAGATATATGCCCTCCAATCCGCAGATCGACAGCGTGAACGGGCTGCCCCTGATCAACCTGCGGCGGGTGCCGCTGGACAACATGGGCAACGCCTGCATCAAGCGGCTGGGGGACATTATCGGGTCGCTGCTGCTGATCCTGCTGACGTCGCCCCTGATGCTGCTGGCCGCCATCGGCGTGAAGCTGTCGTCGCCGGGACCCGTTATTTTCAAGCAGGAGCGGGTGGGAAAGGACAAAAAGCCCTTCTATATGTACAAATTCCGCTCCATGCGGGTGAACAGCGACGAGAACACCGGGTGGAGCCGGAACGTGGATAACCGCAAGACGTGGTTCGGCTCCCTGATACGGAAGTGCTCCGTGGACGAGCTGCCGCAGTTTTTCAACGTGCTCAAGGGCGACATGAGCCTGATCGGCCCGCGCCCGGAGCTGCCCTATTTCGTGGAGCAGTTCAAGGAGGTCATCCCCCGGTACATGGTGAAGCATCAGGTGCGCCCCGGTATCACCGGCTGGGCGCAGGTGAACGGGCTGCGGGGCGATACGTCCATCGAGCGGCGCATCGACTACGACCTGTATTACATCGAGAACTGGAGCGTGGCACTGGACATCCGTATCCTCATTATGACGGTGTTCTGTCTGTTCAACAAGGAGAAGGTCAACGTCCCCGGCGGCAAGCACGACGGGGCGGCGAAGGAGTAAGAGTGATTTTTGCACAAAGGAGTACGTGGGTATGAACGAGATCTATGTGGTCGGGCACCGGAATCCGGACACCGACTCCATCGTGGCCGCCATGTCCTATGCCGCGCTGAAAAACGCGCTGGGTGAGAAGGAATACACGGCGGTGCACATGGGCACCATCAGCGACGAGACGAACCGGATGCTGGAGCGGTTCCAGTTCAAGCCGCCGCGCTTCATCCAGAACGTCCGCACACAGGTGCGGGATCTGGACTTTGACCGTCCCCCCTGTCTGGACGCGTCCGTGACGATGGATCGGGCATGGAAGCTCATGCGGGAGCAGAAGATCTCCGCCATCCCCGTGGTCAAGGAGGACGGGACGCTCCACGGGATGCTGTCCGCCGGCGACATCGCCACCTTCAGCCTGAACACCGTGGGCGACCCGCGGGTGGATCAGATCCCCCTGTTCAACCTGCTGAGCGTTATCGAGGGGCGGGTCATGGGCGACGGCGGCGACATGGTGGACAGCGTCAGCGGCACCGTGTCCATCGCACTGCCCCAGAACTGCGAAAACCTGCTGTTCGACGACAACGACAGCATTGTGCTGTGCGGCAGCCAGCCGGACATGATACGCCGGGCACTGGACAAGCAGGTATCCTGCCTGATCCTGTGCCAGACGGATGTGGACCCGGCGTGGCTGGAGGACGCAGGAAAGACGTGCATCATCTCCACGCCGCTGGACGCCAGCCGCGTACACCGGCTGATCTATCAGGCCACGCCCATTGACCGTCCCTGCGCCACGGAGGGGCTGATCTCCTTCCATCTGGACGACTACATAGACGACGTGCGGGAGGTGGTGCTGAAGAGCCGCTACCGCTGCTATCCGGTGCTGGACAACGAGGAGAAAGTGGTGGGCACCCTGTCGCGGTATCATCTGCTGAAGCCGCGGCGCAAGCGGGTGGTGCTGGTGGATCACAACGAGCTGGCGCAGACGGTGCCGGGGATCGACCAGGCGGAGATCCTGGGGATCATCGACCACCACCGGCTGGCGGATATTCAGACGCGGCAGCCCATCGCCGTGCGGAACGAGCCGGTGGGCAGCACCAACACCATCATCACCTCTATGTATCAGGAGCACGGCGTGACGCCCTCCCCCCACATGGCGGGGCTGATGGCCGCCGCCATTCTGTCCGACACGGTCATGTTCAAGTCCCCCACCTGCACGAAGCAGGACATCGCCATGGCGGAGCGGCTGGCGCGCATCGCAAGAGTGTCGCTGACCGATCTGGGGCGGGAGCTGTTCAGCGGAAGCAACGACAGCAAGTCCGCCGAGGAGCTGCTCCGCAGCGATTTCAAGGAATTCCACATCGCCGAACAGAATCTGGGCGTGGGGCAGATCACCTGCATCGACTCCCAGAGATTGATGGAGCGGCGGGAGGAGATGCTGGACGCCATGCGGAAGGTGCAGCGCGCCAACAGCTACGACATGGTGATACTGATGCTCACGGACGTATTGCAGGAGGGCTCACAGCTGCTGTATATCGGCAGCGACGAGACGATCCGCAACGCCTTCGCCGTGGAGCCGAAGGACAACTCGGTATTCCTGCCGGGGGTCATGTCGCGGAAAAAACAGGTCATCCCCATGCTGACGACGCTGTGGGGCTGAGAAGCACCGTCGGGGAGGGCACCGCGCGACGGTGCCCTCCCCTGTCTATTGCGCCCGTCCCTGCTCTGGGCGCACTTGACAGGGGGACGGTTCTCGTATATAATGGGCGGGATTTATTGAAAAAAGGAAGTTTACTGCTTTGTCAAATACAACTATTATTGTCATTATAGCGGTATGTTTGCTGTTTTCCGCCTATTTTTCCGCCACGGAGACGGCGTTTTCCTCCGCAAACCTGACGAGGCTGCGGATGCTGGCGGAAAAGGGGAACCGGCGCGCCGCGCTGGTTTGCAGGCAGCTGGAGCGGTATGACCGGCTGCTGTCCACCATCCTTATCGGCAACAATATTGTGAATATCGCCATGGCGTCCCTCGCCACGGCGTTGTTCGTGAAGAGCTTCGGCGACGCCGGTGCCACACTGTCCACGGTGGTGGTGACGGTGGTGGTGCTCATCTTCGGTGAGATCAGTCCCAAGAGCATCGCCAAGGACTGCGCCGAGGACTGGGCGATGACCGCCGCGCCGTTCTTACAGCTGATGATCTGGCTGCTGATGCCGCTGAACGCGGCGTTCTCCCTGTGGAAAAAGCTGCTGGCGCGGGTGTTCCATCTGGACCCCGACAGCAAAATGTCGCCGGAGGAGCTGCTGATGCTGGTGAACGAGGTGCAGCAGGACGGCAGCATCGACAAGGACGAGGGCGACCTGCTGAAAAACGCCATCGGGTTTTCCGACCAGGAGGCGCAGGATATTCTCATTCATCGGGTGGATCTTGCCGCGCTGCCGGTGACCGCCTCCAAGGAGGAGGTGGCGGAGCTGTTCACCGAGACGAAATACTCCCGGCTGCTGATCTATCGGGAGGACATCGACCACATTATCGGCACGGTGCACCAGAAGGACTTTTACGTGGGGTGCGGCGTGACGGACAAGCCGCTGGAGGAGATCCTCTCTCCCCCTGTGTTTGTGATGGAGAACGAGCCGATCAGCCTGCTGCTGAAGAAGCTGCAGCAGTCCAAGATGCAGATGGCGGTGGTGGTGGACGAGTACGGCGGCACCTGCGGCATCGTGACCATGGAGGACATTCTGGAGGAGCTGGTGGGCGAGATCTGGGACGAGCACGACGAGGAGGAGGTGTTCATCCGCAAGACGGGCCCCCGGACGTATCTGGTGGACGCCTCCATGGATTTCGACGACTTCGCGGAGTTCTTCCACCTGAGCGTGGAGACGGAGATGTCCTCCGTCAGCGGCTGGGTCATGGAGAAGTTCGACCGGGTGCCGGAGGTGGGCGACCGGTTCGTCTCCGACGGGCTGCGGGTGCTGGTGACCCGGGTGGACAACCACCGTACCGGCGAGATCCAGGTGACGCTGGAGGAACCGGCGGAGCCGGGGGACGGCGCAGAGCGTACATAAGCATAGTGGACTAAACAAAAAAAGAACCGCCGATGGCGGTTCTTTTTTTGTTTAGTCAAGCTCTGCGGGGGAGGGGCTGTCGGTTCAGCACTTCTCGAACACCACTGCGGTGCCCATGCCGCCGCCGATGCACAGGGTGGCAAGACCCTTCTTCGCCTCGGGACGCTTCTGCATCTCGTGGAGCAGGGTGACGATGATACGGGCACCAGAGGCACCCACAGGGTGACCGAGGGCGATGGCACCGCCGTTGACGTTGACCTTGCTCATGTCGAAGTGCAGCTCACGCGCCACGGCGATGGACTGGGCGGCAAACGCCTCGTTCGCCTCCACCAGATCGATGTCGTCGATGGTCACGCCGGCCTTCTTCATGGCGTTGCGGGAAGCCACCACGGGGCCGACGCCCATGATCTTGGGATCCACGCCGCCCTGACCCCAGCCGATCAGCTTCGCCATGGGCTTCAGACCGTATTTCTCCACAGCCTCGCCGGACGCCAGCACGATGGCGGCAGCACCGTCATTGATACCGGAGGCGTTGGCGGCGGTGACGCGCTGGGTGCCCTTGTCAGCGGCATCCTGTGCGCCGGTGATCTCGAAGGTGTTGACCACCTGGGGATTGGGGGACTCGGGACCCACGGGGAACGCGCCCTTCAGCTTGGCGATACCCTCGGCGGTGACGCCCTCCTTGGGATACTCGTCCTTGGCGAAGGGAACCATGTCCTTCTTGACCTTGACCATCACGGGGACGATCTCATCGTCAAAGCGGCCGGAATCGCGGGCGGCGCACGCCTTCTGCTGGGAGGCGGCGGCGAAAGCGTCCTGCTCGGCACGGGTGATGCCCCAGATGTCGTTGATATTCTCGGCGGTGGTGCCCATGTGGTAGTTGTTATACGCGTCCCACAGGCCGTCCTTGATCATGGTGTCCACCAGCTTCTTATCGCCCATGCGGGCACCCCAGCGGGCGTCCATGGAGGCGAAGGGAGCGGCACTCATGTTCTCGGTACCGCCGCAGACGACGATGTCACTGTCGCCAGCCAGAATGGAGCGGGCACCCTCGATGACGGACTTCATGCCGGAGCCGCAGACCATGCCGACGGTATAGGCGGGGACGGAATAGGGGATACCCGCCTTGATGGAGACCTGACGCGCCACGTTCTGCCCCTGAGCCGCGGTCAGGATGCAGCCGAACATCAGCTCATCCACGTTCTCAGGAGCCACATTTGCACGCTTCAAAGCCTCCTTCACCACCACGGCACCCATTTCGGCGGCGGGGGTGTTCTTCAGAGAGCCGCCAAAGGAACCGATGGCGGTGCGGCAGCAGTTGACAACATACAGGTCTTTCATGTAAGTTACCTCCTATAAAATATGTTGAGTACATTATACAACACAGGCTCGCGCCTGTCTATCCCTAATGATAGTCACAATTTTAACAATAGTCAATCCCAAATTGCATCTTCGTTAAAAAATTGGCAAATCGAGCAGAATTCTGCGTCGTTTCCCGTCATTTTGACGAACTGCCAAAAGCTCACTCCGCCGGAGGCGTTTCGGTGGTGCCGGCGGCGTCATCGGCGGTATCATCGGCGGCGTCATCGGCGGCGTCATCGGCGGTATCATCGGCGGTATCATCGGCGGTGCCGGTCGGGGTGTCGGTGCTCTGCATCGCCTCCATCATCTCCGTGCGGAGCTGGGTCAGCTTCTCAAAGAACGCGCCCACGTCCAGACTGTCGTACAGCTTGCTGTTTGTGACGACAGAGGCCGCCTCCAGCTTCTGCTCGAACAGCGTGTCGAAGTACGTCTCCGCCACGGCGGCAAGGTCGGTGTCCGTGCGGAGCATTACGAAGCAGGAGCCCTCGCCGTAGGGGTCGATGACGGACGCCATCTCCCCCACCTCCAGCGCGGTCATGGCGTCGCTGAGCGCGTCGCCCTCGGCGGACGCCAGCGTGACGATACCGTCCGCCGTCAGCTGAAGCTCGTCGCAGAGAAGGGCGTACTCCGCCTCCTTATCCTCCGCCGCCTGCCAGCGTTCCAGAATGTCGGCCGCCATGGTCTCGGCGTTCTCACCGTTGAGCTTGAGGACGTAGAGGCTCACGTAGCCCTGCTGGTCGGCGTAATCGCTGAGGGTCTTGTCATCGGGGTAGAGGCTGCTGCCGGGGGTGCAGAAGGACTGGTACAGGTCGCGGTAGAGGTACTGCACCTCCAGAGTGGCGTTGTTCCCCTCATCGCTGATGCCCACCAGTGCCAGCTGCTGCAGGTACGCCTCCTCGCTGCCGTAGTAGTCCACATACTGCTGACGCTGGGCGGCAAGCTGCGCCTTGTCCGCGTCGGAGAGGGTCACGCCCTCCTGCTGCGCCCAGGCGCGGATGACGGCGTACTGCTTCACCGTCTCCACCGCCTCCACCTTCACGTATTCGCCGTAGGTCATGCCGTCCTCGGACACCTGCTCGTTCCAGTCCACATCGGGGATGCGGCTGGAGATATACTGACAGGCGTAGTCCACCCAGCGGAGGTATTCCTCGCAGGTGACGGTCTGGCCGCTGACCACCAGCATCTCGCCGTCCGGGTGGAGGCCGCTGGCCTGATACAGCAGCCCCTCCGTGCTCTTGCCGCTCTTCATTCCGCCGGTGAGGGCAAAGACGCCCACCAGCACCACGGACACCAGCGCGCCCGCCACGAAGCGAATCCAATTATTTCTCATGCTCTGTTTCCTCCTTGGGGGGATGCGCCCCCTCCGTCTGTTGTGTTTCGTTCTCATGCAGCCCCAGAGCGTCCACCAGACCGCCGGCGGCGGTCAGGGGCTCCTCCTTGGGCTGTAAATACAGTGTCAGCCGCGGCGCGGCACCGGCGGATAGCTGGGTGCGGCTGCGGTAGGACGCCATGGTGCACACCGCCAGCAGAGCCGAGGCGTCCACGCGCTCGTCGAAGGTGAAGATCAGCTGGCGTCCCTTCTGGGTGATGTCGGTGATGCCGCGCGCCATGGCGGCGGCGCGGAGCAGTGCCACGGACAGCAGGGCCTCCACCGCCGGAGGGAGGTCGCCGTAGCGATCCAGCAGCTCGTCGGTCAGCTCGTCGCGATCCTCCGGCGTGCGGAGGGCGGCGATGCGGCGGTAGAGATCCATGCGCTGCTCGGAGGCGGGGACGTAGCTCTCCGGAATGAACGCCGCCACGGTGATGTCGGCGGAGCACTCCACCCGGGGAGGGACGGTCTTGCCCTGCTGCTCCAGCACGGCGTCGTTCAGCAGCTTCAGGTACATATCGTAGCCCACGGACATCATGTAGCCGGACTGCTCCGGCCCCAGCAGATTGCCCGCGCCGCGGATCTCAAGGTCGCGCATGGCGATCTTGAAGCCGGAGCCGAACTCCACGAACTCGCGGATGGCGGTAAGGCGTTTCGCCGCCACCTCCGTGAGCACCTTGCCGGTGCGGTACGTCAGGTAGGCGTAGGCGCGGCGGGTGGAGCGGCCTATGCGCCCCCGTATCTGGTGAAGCTGGCTCAAGCCCATGCTGTCGGCGTCCTCAATGATGAGGGTGTTGACGTTGGGAATGTCGATGCCCGTTTCGATGATGGTGGTGCACACCAGCACGTCGATGTCGCCCTCCGCCATGCGGGACATGACGCGGCTCAGCTCGCCCTCCGCCATTTTGCCGTGGGCGGTCTCCACCGCCACGTCGCCGCCCAGCATTTCGTGCAGGCGGGCGGCGGTGGCATCGATGCTGTCCACGCGGTTATGGAGGTAGTAGACCTGTCCGCCGCGGCTCAGCTCCCGGCGGATGGCGTCGGTGAGGATGCCCCAGTCGTGCTCCAGCACGTAGGTCTGCACCGGCTGGCGATCCTGGGGCGGCTGCTCGATGGTGCTCATGTCGCGGATGCCGGACATCGCCATGTTCAGCGTCCGGGGAATGGGGGTGGCGGAGAGCGTCAGCGTGTCCACCTGCCGCGCACGTTCCCGGAGCTTTTCCTTGTGGGTGACGCCGAAACGCTGCTCCTCGTCGATGATGAGAAGTCCCAGATCCTTGAACTCCACGTTTTTCGCCAGCAGCTTGTGGGTGCCGATGAGAAGATCCACGCGGCCGTCCTTCACACGCTCCAGAACCTGCTTGACCTGCTTGGGGCTGCGGAAGCGGGAGAGCACCTCCACCGTCACCGGGAAGGCGCGGAAGCGGGCGGCGGCGGTGGCGTAGTGCTGCTGCGCCAGCACGGTGGTGGGCACCAATATCGCCGCCTGCTTGCCGTCCAGAATACATTTCATGGCGGCGCGGAGAGCGACCTCCGTTTTGCCGTAGCCCACGTCGCCGCAGAGAAGGCGATCCATGGGCACGGGCTTCTCCATGTCGGACTTGATGTCGCGGATGGCGTTGAGCTGATCCTCTGTCTCCGTATAGTCGAAGGATTCCTCAAACTCCTGCTGCCACGGGGAGTCCGGCGAGAAGGCGAAGCCGCCCAGACGCTGACGCTGGGCGTACAGCTTGATCAGTCCCTCCGCCAGATCCTTTGCCGCCGCCTTGGCGCGGCGGGTGGTCTTTGTCCACTGGTCGCCGGAGAGCTTGTTAAGGCGCACCTTTTCCGTCTCCTCGCCTCCGCCGATGTATTTGCTCACAAGGTCGAGGGAGGTGGCGGGGACGTACAGACAGTCGCTGCCGGCGTACTGGATCTTGATATAGTCCTTCTCCACGCCGTCCACCGGCAGGCGGATCATGCCGGCGAACCGTCCGATGCCGTGGTGGACGTGTACCACCAGATCGCCCTCCTGCAGATCGGCGTAGCTTAAAAGCCGCTGGCGGCTGTCGGACTTGGGCTGGCGGGGCTTCTTCCCCTTGCCCGACAGGGCGCGGGTCAGCTGTCCCTCCGTCAGCACGGCTAATTTCAGGGATGGCCACTCGCTGCCGGCGGACAGCGCGCCCACGGAGATGAGCACCTGTCCGGGGGCGGGTATGCCCTCGCCCTCCAGAGACAGGGCGGCGGGGATATGGCGGTGGCGGAGCAGCTCCTGCATATTGCGGCAGCGCACCGCACCGCCGCACAGCACCAGAACGCCGAAGCCGGTGGTCAGATAGTGGGTGATGTCGGTGGCGGCGGTGTCCAGACTGCCGCCGTAGCCCGCCAGCTGCTTGGCTCCCACGTCCAGCAGCAGCCGAGGGGGCAGGAGGTAGCGGCTGGTGGGGAGGCTTTCCAGCTGGCAGAGAGCGAAGCGGGAGAGCACCGTCTCCAGCTCCGGCTCGTTCAGCACAAGGTCGCCGAACGCCCCCGCCATGACGCCGCTCTCCACGGCGGCTGCCACGTCCTGCCGCGTCTGGAAGAGGAAGGCGCGGAGAGCCTCCTGCACGCGCCCCGCCTCGCTGACGCAGATGACGGTGTCCGGGGGAAGGTAGTCAAAGGCGGTGGTCTTATCGGGGTAGACCGCCGCCATGTAGCGGTCGCCGCCGTCGGGTGCCACGCCTTGACGCAGAAGCTCCGCGTCGTCCAGAATACGCTGCCGCACGGCACCGTGCTCCTTCTTCAGACGGCGCGCCGTCTCCTCCATGCGGCGGGCGGCGTCCTCCGCCGCGCCCTCCTTGGCGAAGGGCAGCAGCTCGGCGGCGGGAAGGATACGCGCCTGCGGGCGGTTCAGCACGCGACGCTGGGTGGACACCTCGAACTCGCCCATGCTGTCCAGCTCGTCGTCAAAAAACTCACAGCGGAGGGGGCGTTCCTCGCCGGGGGAGAATACGTCCAGTATGCCGCCCCGGAGGGCGAACTGTCCGGCACCCTCCACCTGCTCCGTGCGGGTGTAGCCGGCAGCGGTCAGCCGGGCGCAGAGGGCGCGGACATCGTACCGCTGCCCTACCTCCAGTGAAAACGAGACGGACAGCAGCACGTCGCGGGGCGGGCACCGCTGCGCCATGGCGGAGGCGGTCGCCACCACCACGGGCGATCCCCCCTGCGCCATGCGGCAGAGGGCGGAGAGGCGGCTGTTTTCCCACTGGCGGCTGTACGCGGCGGGGCGGAGCTGCAGCTCACGCTCCGGCAGGCGCACCGGCTCCCCATCGAGGAGCACCCGCAGATCCGCCGCCTGCCGGGCGCACTCCTTTTCGTCGGCGCACAGGAGCAGGAGCGGACGGCGCGTCTCCGCCGCGACGGCGGCGGAGAGCATGGCGCGGTGGACGGGGGACAGTCCCGTGACGGCGGCGCAGCGTTCCCGCCCGGTGAGGGCGGCGGTCAGCTCACGCAGCTGAGGCAGCGTGGATAGCTTTTGCAGTATGCCGGTCATGGGACGCCTCCTTTCGCGGGGTCAGTTGAATTTGTTCATGGCGCGGGCGGTGCCGTCGGTGATGACGGTGAGGGCGGCGTCGGCGGCGCGGTCAAGGGCGGCGCGGAGCGTCTTTGCCTCCTCGCCCTGGGGCTTGCCGATGACCCAGTCCACCATCTCGTGCTCCGGGTGGTCGGGCATACCCACGCCCACCTTGATGCGGGGGAACGCGTCGGTGCCCAGATGCAGGATGATGTTCTTCAGCCCGTTATGACCGCCGGCGGAGCCGCTCTGGCGGATACGCAGCTTGCCCACAGGCAGGGAGACATCGTCGGAGATGACCAGCACGTGGTCGGCGGGCACCTTATAAAATCGCGCCGCCTCGCCCACGGATTCGCCGGAGAGGTTCATATAGGTCTGGGGCTTCATCACCAGTATTTTATGCCCTTTGTAGTCCAGCATACCTGTCCACGCCTTGAAGCGCAGCTTGTTGAGGGTGAACTTCTCCCGCTCCATAAGGCTGTCCAGTGCCAGCCAGCCCATGTTGTGGCGGGTGGACTCGTACTTGGCACTGGGATTGCCCAGCCCCACCAGCAGCCATTCCACGCCGCCGCCACCGTTCCTGTTGAAAAACAAGGCTCTCGCCTCCTTGCAGACGTAATAGAAATAAGAGGACTGCGAACGCAGTCCTCTTATTATAACACGGTCAGAGCCGTTTGGAAAGTATTTTAGTTGAACAGCTTGGCGATGGAGATCTCCTGGTAGATGCGCTCGATGGCCTCGGCGAACATGGGAGCCACGGACAGGTATTTGATCTTGTCGCAGCCGGTGCCCATGGACTCGGGAATGGTGTTCAGCAGGGCGACCTCCTTGATGACGCTGGCGTTCAGACGCTCCAGCGCGGGACCGGACAGCACGCCGTGGCTGGCGCAGGCGTAGACGCTCTTGGCTCCGCCCACCTCCACGATCGCCTTGGCGGCGTTGCAGATGGAGCCGGCGGTGTCGATCATATCGTCGAAGAGGATGCAGTCCTTGCCCTCCACATCGCCGATGACGTTCATAACCTCGCACTGGTTCGCCTTCTGGCGGCGTTTGTCCACGATGGCAAGACTCATGTGCAGCTTCTGGGCGAAGGTGCGGGCGCGGGCCACGCTGCCCACGTCGGGGGACACCACCGCCATGTTCTCGCACTTCTCGCCGAACTTCTTGGCGTAGTAGTCCACGAACACGGGGTTGCCCAGCAGGTTGTCCACAGGGATGTCGAAGAAGCCCTGGATCTGGCTGGCGTGGAGATCCATGGTCAGCACGCGGTCAGCACCGGAGGCGGTGATCATGTTCGCCACCAGCTTGGCGGAGATGGGGTCGCGGGACTTCGCCTTGCGATCCTGACGGGCGTAGCCGAAATAGGGGATCACGGCGGTGACGCGGCCTGCACTGGCGCGCTTGCAGGCGTCGATCATAATGAGCAGCTCCATCAGACTGTCGTTGACGGGCTTGCAGGTGGAGTTGATGAGGAACACATCGCTGCCGCGTACAGTCTCGTACAGAGAGACGGACGCCTCGCCGTCGGCGAAGCTCTTGACCTCCGCCTCACCCAGCTTAATGCCGATCAGCTTGCAGATCTCCTGCGCCAGCGCGGGATTGGCGTTGCCTGTAAAGATCTTCAAATCCTTGCCGTGAGAAATCATAGTTCGTACTCTCGCTTTCTATCCGTTTTTTATGGTACAAATCCTGCAAGCAGTGGGACTGTCTTGCGCTTGTTAAAAAGAAAACAAAAAATATACCGCCCCGCTGAATGACCGCGTCACAGCACGGCATACAGCGCAGACGGTACGACACCCGGAAGGCGGGCACATACATAGACAATATTCCCTTCACGCGCACGAATGATGCCCATGGGAGCTCACCTCTCCTTCGTTCGTTTGTTCTCCTGCTGTTATTATAGCATGTCTCACAGGAAAATCCAGTATTTTTCCCGTTTTTTTCGGCAATAATTTTTGCACATACACGCGCCGGTGCACCATTTGTCGCTAACGCCGTGAAACAGAAGCCATTTTCAATATTTCAGAGAAAATTCGCCTGTTTTTCCGTTTTTATAGTTGCAATTTCCTTTCGGTTGCATTACAATAGCTGTTGCTAATGCGACAGGAAGGTGGCGTGGGTATGCTGCATATCGTACTGGTGGAGCCGGAGATCCCACAGAACTGCGGCAACATCGCCCGCACCTGCGCCGCCACGGGGAGCCAGCTGCATCTGGTGCGCCCGCTGGGGTTCGACATTTCGGATCGGGCGGTAAAACGGGCGGGGCTGGACTACTGGCATCTGGTGAACGTGCAGGACTACGAAAATCTGGACGACCTGTTCGCCCGCCACCCGGAGGCCGCCAACGCGCTGTGGCTCGCCACCACCAAGGCTCCCCGGGAGTATACGCAGGCGCACTTTACGCCGGACAGCTGGCTGTTCTTCGGTAAGGAGACGGCGGGGCTGCCGGAAGCGTTCCGCGCCGCGCACCGGGAGCGGTGCATACGGCTGCCCATGCGGCGGGAGGCGCGGAGCCTGAATCTGAGCAATTCCGTGGCGATACTCACCTATGAGGCGTTGCGGCAGAACGGCTTTCCCGGTCTGACGGGGCAGGGAGAGATGTCGGAAGAGTGATCCCATTCGAGAGAGAGGAGTGTATCTCATGAATTACAATAAAAAGACGGTACAGGATGTGGACGTTAAGGGCAAAAAAGTGCTGCTGCGCTGCGACTTTAACGTACCCCAGGACAAGGAGACGGGAGCCATCACCAGCGACAAGCGCATCGTGGCGGCTCTGCCCACCATCCGCTATCTGCTGGACAACGGCGCGGCGGTCATCGCCTGCTCCCATCTGGGCAAGCCCAAGGGTGAGTGGAAGAGCAAGCTGAGTCTCGCCCCCGTCGCCAAGCGTCTCAGCGAGCTGCTGGGGCAGGAGGTCATCTTCGCCAAGGACATCGTGGGCGAGGACGCCAAGGGGAAGGCCGCGGCACTGCAGGGCGGTCAGATCATGCTGCTGGAGAACCTGCGCTTCGACATCCGGGAGGAGAAGAACGACCCCTCCTTTGCCAAGGAGCTTGCCTCCATGGCGGAGCTGTACGTATCCGATGCCTTCGGCACCGTGCACCGCGCCCACGCCTCCACCGCCGGTGTGGCGGCGTATCTGCCCGCCGTGTCCGGGTTCCTTGTCGCCAAGGAGCTGTCGGTGATGGGCAAGGCTCTGGACGACCCCAAGCGTCCCTTTGTGGCGGTGCTGGGCGGCGCGAAGGTCAGCGACAAGATCGCCGTGATCAACAATCTGCTGGACAAGGCGGACACCGTTATTATCGGCGGCGGCATGGCGTATACCTTCGCCAAGGCGCAGGGCGGCTCCATCGGCAAGAGTCTGTGCGAGGAGGATAAGCTGGACTACGCGCTGGAGATGATCGCCAAGGCGGAAAAGAACGGTGTGAAACTGCTGCTGCCCTCCGACACGCTGGCGGCGGACGATTTCTCCAACGACGCCAAGCGGCAGGTGGTCAGCACCATGACCATTCCCGACGGCTGGGAGGGCATGGACATCGGCCCCGACACCATCCGGACGTTCTGCGGTGCCGTGAAGGGCGCGGGCACCGTGGTGTGGAACGGCCCCATGGGCGTGTTCGAGTTTGAGAACTTCGCCGCGGGCACCCGCGCCATGGCACAGGCACTTGCCGACAGCGGCGCGGTGACCATCGTGGGCGGCGGCGACAGTGCCGCGGCGGTGGAGCAGCTGGGCTTCGCCGATAAGATCACCCACATCAGCACCGGCGGCGGCGCGTCTCTGGAATTCCTGGAGGGCAGGGAGCTGCCCGGCGTTGCCTGCCTGCTGGATAAATAAATCCCCTATTCCGCGCATATTTTCATTTATATATAAAGACGAGGAGCTAATTTGTTATGAATCGCAGATACCGTAAGACCATTATCGCCGGCAACTGGAAGATGAACAAGACCGCCAGCGAGACGAAAAAGTTCGCCGAGGAGCTGAAAGCTCTGCTGCCCAAGGCCAAGTGGTGCGACATCGTGGTGTGCGTGCCCTCCGTGAATATCGCCGCCGCCCTGAAGGGCTTTAAGGACGCCCGCGTGTCCGTGGGCGCGCAGAACGTGTTCTATGAAAAGGACGGCGCGTACACCGGCGAGGTGTCCGCCGATATGCTGAAGGATCTGGGCGTGAAGTACGTCATCATCGGGCACTCCGAGCGGCGGCAGTACTTCGGCGAGACGGATCTCGTCGTCAACAAGAAGGTGCTTGCCGCGCTGGACGCCGGTCTGCACCCCATTATCTGCGTGGGCGAGACGCTGGAGCAGCGGGAGCTGGGCATCACCATGGAGCTGATCGCGTTGCAGGTGAAGTCCGCGCTGGCGGGCGTGCCTGCCGAGAAGCTGCGGAAGTGCGTCATCGCCTATGAGCCCGTGTGGGCCATCGGCACCGGCAAGACCGCCACCGCCGAGCAGGCCGCCGAGGTCTGCACCTTTATCCGCACCACCGTGCGCCATCTGTACGGCGCGCGCATCGCACGGAGCATCACCATTCAGTACGGCGGCTCCATGAAGCCCGGCAACGCCGCCGAGCTGCTGGGGCAGCCGGACATCGACGGCGGGCTTATCGGCGGCGCGTCCCTGAACGCTGCGGACTTTATCGCCATCATCAATGCGGCCAATCAGGGCTGATGCCCAAGGAGGAACGGCATGAACAAGTCCCCTACCACCCTCATTATTATGGACGGCTTCGGCATCGCGCCGCCGGCGGGCGACAACGCCGTGACGCTTGCCAAGACTCCGGTGTTGGATAAGCTGCTGGAGGAATACGCCCACACCACCCTGTCCGCCAGCGGGCTGGACGTGGGTCTGCCCGCCGGGCAGATGGGCAACAGCGAGGTGGGTCACACCAACATCGGCGGAGGCCGGGTGGTGTTCCAGGATCTGCCCCGCATCAGCCGCGCCATTGAGGACGGCAGCTTCTTCAAAAACGACGCTTACAACGCAGCCATGGACAGCTGCCTGAAAAACGGCTCCAGCCTGCACCTGTACGGGCTGCTGTCCGACGGCGGCGTTCACTCCCATATCGAGCACCTGTTCGCCCTGCTGCAAATGGCAAAGGACAAGGGGCTGGAGCGCGTCTATATCCACTGCTTCCTGGACGGGCGGGACGTGTCCCCCACCAGCGGCAAGGGCTTCGTGCAGGAGTTACAGGACAAGTGCGCGGCACTGGGCGTGGGCAAAATCGCCACGGTCATGGGCCGCTACTACGCCATGGACCGCGACAAGCGTTGGGAGCGGGTGCAGATGGCCTACGACGCCATGGTGTACGGCGAGGGGCACCACAACAGCGACCCCGTTGCCGCCGTGGCGGAGAGCTACGCCAACAACATCACCGACGAGTTTGTGGAGCCGGTGGTGGTGGACGGCGACGGCACCATCAACGACAACGACAGCATTATTTTCTTCAACTTCCGCCCCGACCGGGCGCGGGAGATCACCCGCGCCATCGTGGATCCGGATTTCGACGGATTCCGGCGTGAGTTCTTCCCCACCACCTACGTGTGCAACACGGAGTACGACGCCACCATGCCCAACGTGCTGGTGGCGTGGCCCCGGATCGCCGTGAAGAACGGTCTGGGCGAGTATCTCAGCAGCATGGGCATGACACAGCTGCGGATCGCCGAGACGGAGAAGTACGCCCATGTGACGTTCTTCTTCAACGGCGGCGTGGAGACGCAGTACCCCGGCGAGGATCGGGTGCTGGTGGCGTCCCCCAAGGTGGCGACCTACGATCTCCAGCCGGAGATGAGTGCCTTCGAGGTGTGCGACAAGTGCGTGGAGCGCATCGAGTCCGGCGCGTATGACGTGATCATTTTGAACTTCGCCAACTGCGACATGGTGGGGCACACCGGCGTGCTGGAGGCCGCCGTCAAGGCGGTGGAGACGGTGGACACCTGCGTGGGACGGGTAGTGGACGCCACGCTGAAAATGGGCGGCATCGCCATGGTCACCGCCGACCACGGCAACGCCGAGGATATGAAGCAGCCCGACGGCAGCCCCATGACCGCCCACACCACCAATCTGGTGCCCTTTATCCTCTGCGGTGCGGGCACGGAGCTGCGTACCGGACGGCTGGCGGACATCGCACCCACCATTCTGGACGTGATGGGGCTTGCCTGCCCGGAGGAGATGGACGGCAAGACGCTGATCGTCAAGTGATCCGAACAATTTGAACTCGAAGTCCCGAAGCGCGGCTTCGGGACTTCCCTGTAAGGAGACGTTTCCATGAACATATTCGTTATCGGCTGCGGGCGGTGGGGCTCCCTCATCACCTGGTATCTGGATCACATCGGGCACCGGGTCACGCTGTACGGGCGGCAGAGCTCGCCGCGTATGCAGTCCTTTCTCGCCACGCGGCAGAACGATCTGCTGACGCTGCCGGAGTCCGTGGGGCTGACCACGGAGCTGCGGGAGGCGGAGAAGGCGGAGGTGGTCATTATCTCCATCGGCTCGCAGAGCCTGCGCGCACTGCTGCGGGAGGAGCCGATGCAGTCCCTGCGGGGCAAGACCGTGGTGCTGTGCATGAAGGGTCTGGAGATGGGCACCGGAGAAAGGCTCAGCGTGATCGCGGGGTCGCTGCTCCACGAGAGCAACACCGTCGCCGTGTGGCTGGGGCCGGGACACGTGCAGGAGTTTTACCGGGGCATCCCCAACTGTATGGTCATCGACAGTGAGAATGACCGGGTGAAGCGGAAGCTGGTGCAGTCGTTTTCCAGCGATCTGATACGCTTCTACTACGGCGGCGACATGATCGGCAACGAGGTGGGTGCCGCCGCCAAGAACGTGGTGGGCATCGCCGCCGGGCTGCTGGACGGCGTGGAGATGTCCAGCCTGAAGGGGGCGTTGATGAGCCGGGGCACACGGGAGGTAGCGCGGCTCATACGCGCCATGGGCGGCAACGAGCTGTCCGCCTACGGGCTGTGCCATCTGGGGGACTATGAGGCCACGGTGTTCTCGCCGTACAGCCACAACCGGCAGTTCGGCGAGTCGTTCATCCGCCACCAGGACTATCACCGGCTGGCGGAGGGGTACTACACCGTGGAGGCCCTTATGGTGCTCAGTGAGAAGTACGGCGTGGAGCTGCCCATTTGCAGGGCGGTGCACAATATCCTCTACGAAAACGCCGAGCCGAGGGAGCAGCTGACGCTGCTGCTGCGGCGGGGTCTGCGGTCTGAGTTCGACGACTGACGGGCACAAGTGAATAAAAAAGTCTCTGTCCGGCGACAATACGGGCAGAGACTTTTTTATTACGGCGCACCGCCCGCCGAAAAGGGCGGCGGCGGGGTACAGCCCCGCCGGGAAAGGGACACAGTATGAAGGATTCCCGAAGCGAGCGATGGAAAGCCATGTTCGCGGGGCGGGGCTATTACATAGCCATCGCCCTGTGCCTTGTGGCCGCAGGAACGATCGGCTATTTTGCCCTGAGAGAGCGTCCGGTGACGGTGCAGCAGGCGGAGACGCCGCCCGTGGTGGAGAACGTGCAGCCCGCCGCGCCTGTCCAGCCGGTGGTAAAGCCCGCGCCGGTAGTGGTGCCGGAGCCGAAGGAGGTGGAGATCAGCGAGCCGGCGGAGCTGCTGCCGCAGGTGGTGTCGCCTCTGGACGGCAACACGGTGACGGTGTTCAGCATGACGGAGCTGCTGTATGACCCCACCATGGCGGACTGGCGCACCCACGACGGCATTGACGTACAGGCGGACGAGGGGGCGGCGGTAAAGACAGCCGCCGGCGGAACGGTGCAGTCCGTCAACGACGATGAGCTGATGGGCACCACGGTGGTCATACAGCACGACGGCGGCTACACCACCCGGTACAGCAGCTTGCAGAAGGACGTGCCGGTGCAGCAGGGACAGCAGGTCGCCGCCGGGGAGGTCATCGGCTATGTGGGCAGCACCTCCGCCGCCGAGAGCCGCAT
>OLYN01000391.1_pt1 | contig 25617 bp, 22 predicted proteins | sample 1674231 | NCBI WGS metagenome assembly OLYN01 (sample SAMEA103958153, study PRJEB25191) | human gut metagenome
GGAAGATCATCACGCCGTTGCACAGCTCCGTCACGCCGTCGGCAAAGCCCAGCGGTATCAGCCGCTTGTAGATCCGCCAGTCCACCTTGAAGCGCACAAAGTGGAACGTATTGTGTCCGCCCAGGAAGTGGCGCAGGTAGATAACGCACGTGAGCAGCTGGGACAGTCCCGTGGCGAACGCCGCGCCCCACACGCCCAGATTCAGCACGAAGATAGCCACGTAGTCCAGCACGCAGTTGGCGAGACAGCCGGTGATGACCGTCAGAATGGCGAGCCGGGGATAGCCGTCCGTCTTAATGAGCACCTCCATGTTATAGGAGACGATAAAGCACAGCGCGAAGGGGGCAAGACCCCGGAGATAGTCGATGGTATATTGATACGTCACGCCCTTTGCACCCAGCAGCACGGCGAAGGGCTCCAAAAACACGAACACGAGAATAGAGATGACCAGCCCGATACACGTCAGCAGCACGATGTTCTGGGAGAACAGGCTGTTGGCCTTCTCCCCCTGCCCCTGCCCCAGATAGATAGCGATAATGGTGCTGGTGCCCACGGCGAAAATAACGCCGATGGAGAACAGCACGTTGGTGAAGGGCACCGCCAGATTCACCGCCGCCATGGCATACTCGCCTACGCCCTTTGCCACCATCAGCCCGTCCACGATGGAATACAGGCTGAAAACCATGAGGGAAGCCACCGTAGCGGCTACAAAATGCAGGAATTGTGATAACAGACTTCGCTCATTGAGCATTTTCGATAAATTTCCTTTCTTTCCTAATTCAAAGTCCCCTCTCTGTGAGGGTGGCGCGGCATGGTCGCCGCGCCTCTTCTGTGGTTTCTATTCTAACGAAATTTTTCCCGAAAGTCAAATACTATTGCCGTTTTGACCACGACAGTATATAATCATCTTGATTAGAAAAACTTGGAGGTGCAATTCCCTATGGAACTCTACGTCATGGATGCCTTTTCCACCCGTATCTTCGGCGGCAATCAGGCGGGCGTCGCCCTGCCGGATCGCCCCCTCACCGACGATACCATGCGCCGTATCGCCGCGGAGCTGAAGCACTCCGAAACGGCGTTCGTCACCCCGGAGCCTGACGGCTCCGTCTCCCTCCGCTACTTCACCCCGGCGGGGGAGGTGGAGCTGTGCGGTCACGCCACCGTGGCGTCCTTCGCCCTGCTGCGCCTGCTGGGCAGGCTCTCCGACGGCGACCACACCGCCCACACGAGATCCGGCGACCTGAACATCACCGTCCGCGGTGCCGCCGTCTGGATGGACATGGCACCGCCCCGCCTGCTCTCCGACATTCCGGCGGAGGAGTGGGAGCCTCTCTACGCCGCCTACGGTCTGACCCTTGCGGACGTTCCGGCGACCTATACCCCCCGCATCGTCTCCACCGGCCTTGCCGACATCATGCTGCCCGTCCGGGATCACGACACGCTCCTCCGCGCCGTCCAGAACGCCCCCGCCGTCACGGAGCTGTCCAAAAAGTACGATGTCACCGGCGTCCATATGTTCTGCCCCGGCGACGGTGCCGTCACCGCCTATTGCAGCAACTACGCGCCCCTGTACGATATTCCCGAGGAGTGCGCCACCGGCACCAGCAACGGCGCGCTGACCTACTACCTCTACCTGCGCGGCGACGTGAAGCCGGGGCAGGAGAACGTCTTTTTGCAGGGGGAGCACATGGATCGTCCCAGCGAGATACGCAGCATCCTCTACGAGCGGGACGGTGAGATCACCGTCCGTATCGGCGGCTCCGCCGTCATGTCCCTCTCCTGCGACCTCAAGCTGTAAGCAAAAAAAAGAAAGCCCCACGGGGCTTTCTTTTTTTGCCCAGCCTGTCAAAGAACCTACCCGGTCACAAGTATCGGAGGGAAGGATAGTGTGAAAGGGAACCGTCAGGGTTCCCTTTCGCGTTCAATCACCCGCCGCAGCGACCAAAATCGCAAAATAAAATACTGTTTTTTATTTTGCGATTTTGCTGGCAGCTTGTCAAAAAGTCCGAACGGACTTTTGTGACAAGCTGCGAAAAAAAGAAAGCCCCAAGGGCTTTCTTTTTTTGCCTTATACCCGCTGCGGCGTCGCTTACACGTACCGCTGGGTCGTCACATCGAACACGCCCCGGGTGGTGATCCGCAGGCTGGGGATCACCGGCAGAGCCATAAAGCTCAGGGTCATGAACGGGTCGATGCCCTCGGACACGCCCAGCGCGTAGGCGGCGGCCTTAGCGTCCTCCAGATCCCGGTTCACGTTCACCAGCGTGTCGTCGGACATGATACCGGCGATGGGCAGCAGCAGCTCGCCGCGCACCTGTCCGTCCTCCACCACGGTGATCCCGCCGTGCTGCCGCACGATGCGGTTGGCGGCGCAGGCCATGTCCTCCTCGTTGGTGCCCACCACAATGATGTTGTGGCTGTCGTGGCTGATGCTGGTGGCGACTGCGCCCTTCTTCAGCCCGTAGCCCCGGATATAGCCCAGACCGATGTGGTGGGTGTTCTTGTGCCGCTCGATAACGGCGATCTTCAGAATGTCATAGTCCACGTCGATGCGGTCGGTGTACCCGCCGTCGGTGGTGGTGATCTCCCCATCCACCATGCCGATGACGGCGTGGGGTCGCTGGTCGATGAAGTCCTCGGCGCACAGCGTCGCCACGTGGAACGTGTCGTGGGCGTGCTTCACCAGATACGGGTCGATGTCCGGCGCGGGGAACTCCGCCACCTGCCCGTGATCCACCATCAGCTCGCCCTTCTTATACACCTGCTCGATGTTGAAGTGCTCGAAGTCGTCGATGATGACGAAGTCCGCCAGATACCCCGGCGCGATGGCACCCCGGTTATTCAGCAGGAAGTACCGCGCCGCGTTGTGGCAGGCGGCCTTGATGGCGGTGATGGGGTCTGCGCCCAGAGAGATAGCCTTCTTCACGATGTAGTCGATGTGCCCCTTTTCCAGCAGGTCGCTGGGGTGCTTGTCGTCGGTGCAGAACATACACCGTTCCACGTACTTGTCGCACAGCAGGGGGGCGAGAGCCTCCAGATTCCGCGCCGCCGTGCCCTCCCGTATCATAATGAACTGTCCCCGCTCCAGCTTGGCGATGGCGTCCTTCAGATCGTGGCACTCGTGGTCGGAGTACACCCCGGCGGCGATGTAGGCGTTCAGATCGTTCCCCACCAGATCGGGGGCATGACCGTCGATCTTCTTGTGGTGCGCCTGACTGGCGACGATCTTCTCCACCACCTGCGGGTCGCCGTTGATGGTGCCCACGAAGTTCATCATCTCCGCCAGCCCCTGTACACGGGGATGGTCGTAAAAGCTGTCGATGGCGCGGTAATCCAGATTCGCCCCGGACTCGTCCAGCGGCGTGGCGGGCACGCAGGAGGGCAGCATGAAGCGCACGTCCACCGGCAGCTCCTCCGTGGCCTGCAACATATACTCAATGCCGTCGGTGCCCATAACGTTGGCGATCTCGTGGGGGTCGGTGATGACCGTGGTGGTGCCGTGGGGCAGCACCGCCTTGGCGAACTCCACCGGGCTGACCAGCGAGCTTTCCAGATGGATGTGGGCGTCCACGAAGCCGGGCAGCACGATCTTGCCGCCCATGTCCACCTCCATGCAGCCGTTGTACTCGCCCATGCCCACGATCAGACCCTCGGCAACGGCGATGTCGCCCTTGCAAAGCTCGTTGGAGAACACGTTCACATAGGTGGCGTTTTTCAGCACCAGATCCGCCGGCTCCCGCCCGGCGGCCACGGCGATGACCCGCAGCTTCTTCGTCAGCTTGCGGTTGATCTTCCCGGCGTAGCTCTCTTTCACAGACATAGTTACCGCTCCTTTCGCACCCAAAAGCATTAGTTCTGTTAATTCTACATATTACCACTACTTATCACAAAAGTCCATCCCCCCAGCCATAAAAAATCTCCCCGCCATTCCGCCCCGCCCCGTATTCTGCTAATAGGTAAAAAAAGAAAGCCCCGCGGGGCTTTCTTTTTTTACCTTATTTTACGCTGCCGTCAGCGTTGAACACCGGCAGGGGGGCGAGGAACTGGATGTCCTTGCGCTCCGCCGCGTCGCCCTCGGCAAGCACGGCGATGCGACCCACCACGGTGCCGCCCGCCATCTTGACCAGCTCCTCCATGGCGTGAAGAGAGCCGCCGGTGGAGATCACGTCGTCCATCAGCACGATGCGCTTGCCCCGGATGAGGTCGGCGTCGTCCCGCCCGAGGTACAGCTTCTGCACGCCGGCGGTGGTGATGGACTTGTCCTCCACGTGGATGGGGTCGGGCATATACGCCTTGGGGCCCTTCCGCGCGATGAAATACTTTTTCGCGCCGCTCTGCCGCGCCATCTCGTGAATGAGGGGGATGGATTTCGCCTCGGCGGTGAACAGATAGTCATAGCTGCCCGGAGCCAGCATCGCCAGCATATCACGGGCGCAGGCTACGGTCAGCTCCGCGTCGCCAAAGCAGATGAACGCACCGATGTACAGGTCGTCCGTGACCTTACAGATAGGCAGCTCTCGATGAAGACCCGCTATGTCGATAGGGTAAACAGCCATGATACATAACTCCTTCAGCGGCTCCGCCCCGCGGCAGCCGCGTGTGATGGTAACGCAAGCGCATTACCTTATAAGTATAAAGAAAACTTTCTCAAAAGTCAACCCGTCCGATGCGCGATACGTCGTCAATGCGAATAGCGAAAATCGGTGCAGATCGAAGCGGTTCGGCGAAGCGCGGGAACTCTGTACGGTTTTACCCCATGTACAACTTGACGTCAGCCTCATGTACAAGTGGAAGTCCCTGTGTGTCCCCTATACAAAACCGGTGGAAAACCCTGTGGATTCAGCGAAATTACAGCAATTCCGCGAAGCTGCCGATATATCGCTCGGCGGTTTTCCTCATCTCCTCCGCCGATGCGGCAAAGTACGGATCGGCGACGCCCACCGTGTGCATCCCCGCCTTTTTCGCCCCCCGTATCGCCTCCACGGAGTCGTCGAACAGCGTGCACTCGCCGGGGACGACCCCCAGCTCCTCTGCCACCCGTTCCCACAGCTCCGGGTACTTTTTCTCCGTCCCCAGCTCCTGGGCGAAGAATACCTGCTCGAAGTACGGCAGCAGCTTCAGGTGCCCCAGAGCCGACCGGCAGTGCACCGGCACCGCGCTGGTGACCACCGCCATCCGCTCGCCCGCCGCCTTCATCTTCTCCAAAAACGCCCGCACACCGGGCTTTTCCTCCACATTTGTGGCGTAAATATCCCCCGCCAGCTCCATCCACTCCGCCATGATCTCCTCCTGGGATTCCGGCAGATGGCAGAACTCCTTCGTGAACCTCGCCGCCAGCGGGAAGATGGTGTGCGCCACGCCCTCGTAGTATTCCTGCGTGTAGGGCAGCCCCCGCCGCGCCAGAAATTCCTCGTCCACATCCTTCCAGATCCCGTTGGAGTCGACCAGCGTTCCGTCCATGTCAAAAAGCAGCATAAAATTCTCCTTTTCCGGGGAAATATCTCTTGCTATTCCGCCTGAATAATGGTATCATAGCACCCATCATATCATAGTCATTCTTGTCTGTAAATGGGGATATTCCCCGTTTTTTTACGGTAAAAAGGAGGATTTTCCGTGGGTCAGATCAATTACCGCAGGGGGCTTCCCGCCATGGGCGTCTGCTTCTTACTCTGGGGCTTCCAGCCGCTCTACTGGTTCATGTGCACCAATATCTGCGGCGAGATCGACACGTTTTTTCTCATGGCGTGCCGCATCGTCTGGGCGGCAGTGACGTGCCTGTGCATCCTGAAGGTGCAGGGGAAGCTGCCCCAGCTGAAGGCGGTTTTCAAGGACAGGCAGGTGCTCAAGCGGGAGATACCCGCCGCCGTGTTCCTGTTCGGCGACTGGATCGTGTACCTCTGGGCGGTGCAGAACGGCCGCGTGCTGGAATGCAGCCTCGGCTACTACATCCAGCCGCTGGTGGTCTTTGCGCTGGGCGCGGTGATCTTCAAGGAGAAGATGAACTGGCGGCACGTTATCATCATCGGTATCGTGGTGGTGGGCATCGTCCTCTCCGCCAACGGCTTCGGCGGCGTGCCCTATGTGACCATCGCCCTGTCGCTGATGTTCGCGGTCTACGCCGCCATCAAAAAGAGCCTCACCATCGACTCCATCGTGTCCACCACCTCCGAGATACTGATGATGGTGCCGGTGGCACTGGTTTTCATTCTGTTCTTCCGCATGGGGGATAACGGCATGGGCAGCATGACGGTCATCAAGCAGATATTGATGATCGGCGGCGGCGTCATCACCGGCCTGCCCATGGTGTTCTACTCCATCGGCGTGCGGAACCTGCCGCTGATGACCACCGGCATCTGCCAGTACATCAGCCCCTCGCTGGGCATTATCTGCGGTGCCATTATGGGCGAGGCTCTGACCAGAGAAAAGCTGGTGAGCTTTCTGTTTATCTGGGTGGGCGTGCTCCTCTACGTGCTGAACACCGTCTATGAGGAGCGGCGGAGAAAAACGGCGGAAGCCCTTTGATACCAACGAAAAGACCGTCCCGCGGGGACGGTCTTTTCCTCGGAAATAGAGGGCGTTTTCCAAGGCGGGACCAGTCCCCGGCCGTCCTGCGTTTGGATGGTTTACAAACGGGGAAAACTGTGGTAGAATGTCAGCTATCATGGGAAGGTATGTGCTGCTTGCAGGCGGCGCGTACCGGCGAAGGAGAGAACGGTATGAAGGGAAAGCTCATCGTGTTCGAGGGGACGGACGGCTCCGGAAAGGCGACCCAGTCCCGGCTGCTGTGCGACGAGCTGGCACGGCGGGGCGTCCCCTTCCGCAAGCTGGAATTTCCCCGGTATCAGGAGGAGTCCTCCGCGCTGATCCGGCTGTATCTGGACGGTGCCTTCGGGGACAAGCCCGGCGACGTGAACGCCTACGCCGCGTCGGTGTTCTTCTCCGTGGATCGCTACGCCTCCTATAAGCAGGACTGGGGCGGCTACTACCGGCAGGGCGGCCTGCTGATCGCCGACCGGTATACCACCAGCAACGCCGTCCACCAGACGAGCAAGCTGCCGCCGGAGGAGCGGGACGCTTTTCTGGATTGGCTGTTCCACTTCGAGTACCGCCTGCTGGGGCTGCCGGAGCCGAGCCGCGTGCTGTATCTCGATATGCCCACGGAGGCGACGGAGCGGATGATGCGCCAGCGGGAGGCCGCCACCCACACCTCCGCCGACATCCACGAAAAGGACGAGGAATACTTGCGCCGCTGCCGCGAGAACGCCGCCTACGTGGTGGAACGCTGCGGCTGGACGCGGATCGACTGTGCGCGGGGGGATACGCCCCGCACCATTGAGGACATACACAACGAAGTGATGGCGCGCGTGGCCGACCTGATCGGCTGACGCGCTGAAAGGAGCATGACTATGGGAAACCGTGAGGAACGCAACGAATACGCCACTGCCAAGTGGGACGCGGAGGAGGTACGCCGTCAGACGGCGTCCGAGCAGCACCGCAGCAGCGGCAGCGGCAGCAATCGCCGCCGGAAGCGCACGAACAGCCGCACGCTGGTGTATCTGGCGTGCTGCCTGCTGGTGTCCTGCCTGCTGGCGGGTATCGGCTGGCTGCTGGTCAACGACGTGTGCTCGCTGAACAAGGCGTATGTGGAGACGGAGATCACCGTGGAGGAGGGCGACAGCCGGGGCGACGTGGCGAAAAAGCTCCACGACGCGGGGCTGGTGAACTCCAAGCTGGTGTTCAGCATCGCCGGCACCCTCCTGCACTACGACCGCTACGTGGAGCCGGGCACCTACAAGCTCAACAGCGATATGGACTTCCGCGCCCTGATCACCCACATGCACGACTGGGAGTCGGACTCCAAGGAGGCGCAGGGGCTTGTGAGGGTCACCATTCCGGAGGGCTATACCGTCCGGGAGATCATCGACCTGCTGGCGGAAAAGGGCGTGGCGACCAAGGAGGACTTGGAGGACGCCTGCGCCAACTTTGAGTACGCGGACTACGACTTTTTGGACAGCGACAAGCTGGGCAGCATTGACCGCATGGAGGGCTTCCTGTTCCCCAGCACCTACGAGTTTGATAAGAACCGCTCCGCCGTCTACACGGTGGAGACGATGCTGGTGTTCTTCAAGAACCAGATCAGCCAGCAGATGCTGGCGGACATCAAGGCGTCCCCCTACACCCTGCAGGAGATCGTCACCATGGCGTCTCTCATTGAGAAGGAATCCGTGGGCGACGACACCGAGCGCAGGAACATCAGCTCCGTGATCCACAACCGTCTGGAGAACCCCAGCGGAAACAAGGGCGGACGTGCGCTGCAGCTGTGCTCCACCATCAACTATATTATGAAGCACGACGGTGTCAAGACCTTCAGCACGGAGATCGACAGCCCCTACAACACCTATATCAACCCCGGTCTGACGCCGGGACCCATCTGCAACCCCGGTCTGTCCGCCATCAAGGCGGCGATCTATCCGGCGGACACGGATTACTACTTCTTTGCGCTGGGCAAGGACGGCAAGAGCCATTTCTTCTCCGACTATAATGACCACGTCCGGTTCATCAACAGCGACGAGTACCAGCCCATCTACTCCTGATGGCGCAGACAAGAAAAAAGCCGGAGCTGCTGGCTCCGGCGGGGGACTGGGAAAAGCTGCAAATGGCGGTGCTCTACGGCGCGGACGCCGTCTATCTGGCGGGCACGTCCTTCGGTATGCGCTCCTTCGCCGGGAACTTCGACGATGAGGAGCTGCCGAGGGCGGTGCGCTTCGCCCACGACCACGGCGTGAAGGTACACGCCACGGTGAACACCATGCCCCGCTGGAACGAGGCGGTGCAGCTGCCCGCCCATCTGGAAAAGCTGGACGCGGCGGGGGTGGACGCACTGATCCTGGCGGATCTGGGCGCGTTCACGCTGGCGGGGAGGTACGCGCCCCACTGCCAGCGGCACATCAGCACCCAGCAGTCCGTGGCGAACCACGTCTGCGCCCAGGCGTGGTACGATCTGGGTGCCGCGCGGGTGGTGCTGGCGCGGGAGGTCAGCCTTCCGGAGATCCGGGAGATCCGCGCACGCGTGTCCCCGGAGCTGGAGCTGGAGGCGTTCTGCCACGGTGCCATGTGCGTCAGCTATTCCGGACGGTGCCTTTTGAGCAACTATATGACGGGGCGGGACTCCAACCGGGGCGAGTGCGCCCAGCCCTGCCGCTATCAGTACGCGCTGATGGAGGAGAAGCGTCCGGGGGAATATTTCCCCGTGTTTGAGGACGAGAAGGGCACGTATATCATGAACAGCCGGGATATGTGCATGATCGACCATCTGGACGATTTAATGGACGCCGGTGTGGACTGCCTGAAGATCGAGGGACGTGCCAAGTCCGCGTATTACGCCGCCATCGTCACCGGGGCGTACCGCCACTGTCTGGACGCCGTCGCCGCCGGAGAGATGCCGGATCCCGTGTGGCGGGACGAGGTGGAGCACATCAGCCACCGCCACTACGCCACGGGCTTTTTCTACGGGCAGCCGGGGCAGTATTACGAGAGTGCGCGGTATCTGCGGGACTGGCAGATCTGCGCCGTGGTGACGGACTGCGACGCAGAGGGGCTTGCCACTCTGAGCCTGCGGAACAAGTTCGCCGCCGGGGACACGGTGGAGATCGTGGGCCCGGACACGAAGCCCTTTACCGTCACCGTGCCGGTGATGCGGGACGGGGAGGGGAACGCGCTGACGGAGCCGAAAACGCCCCAGATGGTGTTTCAGATGCAGCTGCCCCGGCGGGTGCCGCCCATGAGCTTTGTGCGCCACGCCGTGGAGCTGAGCGGAAAATAACGTACATAAAAAAGGACGTCTGCCGGGAGGCAGACGTCCTCTCAGGCTGTCGAAAAAGCCGCCGGCTTTTCTCGACAGCCTAAAATAATGCCGTTATTTTCGTGCCGCGGAGCGGCACGAAAATATTCGCTTCGCTCCACGCACGCCTTGCAGAGTAAGGCTTAGCGCGGCATTTGATCCGATTCGAGGCGGGCTTTGCCCCCTCGAGCTCCCCCTGTGAGAAAGAAAGACTGCACGCGCAGTGGGGTTTATCGACACGCAGTCACATATGGGAGGTGGGCTGGGCGTCGCTGTCGGCGTCCTCGTCCTCCGGGATGGCGGCGGCCGCCTCGTGGCGACGCTCGCAGACCGCCAGCACCTGCGCCCATGCGATGAAGGGCAGCACCGCCAGCGCACCGCGGATGTACCACCACGTAACGGCGAAATACGCAGCCGACGCGCCCACGTGGAAGGCGAGAAGCGTGAAGAGGAAGAATTTCATCTTCCGCAGGTGGGCGCGGTCGTGGTCGCAGAGGTAATTCGCCAGCGACAGGGACGCCTGCTTCGTGTTGTTGGTGGAGAAGATGGTGGAGCTGTAAAAGCCCCGGGCACCGCCGAAGCTGCTCCACTGGACGCTCATGGCGAAAAAGACGGGGTAGAGAGACACCACGGCGTTCAGCTCCGCCGGGAGGAACGCCACGGTGACGGCGGCTGCGGCGGTGACGGCGGGGGAGACATAGTGCATATCCCAGCCGAGCCAGTGGGGGAGGAACACCGTCAGCATGGTGCCCGCTACGTAGAGTACCAGCGCGCCCAGATGGAGCGACACGGCGTACAGGTCGCCCCGCAGGGCGTCCAGCAGCAGCTCCAGCAGGTTCACCGTCTGGGCGTTGCCCATGATGCCGCCGTGGATCAGCACGGCGTAGCAGCCGAAAAAGCCGCCCACCACGCAGAACGCAAGGTGGCGGTACAGGTCGATATGGTCGTTTTGGGAGAGCTTTCGCACAAGGGTGTCCTTCTTTCTGAGTTCATAGCGGTTATCAGTATACCACGGCGAGGGGGAAAGGCAAGGGGGATTTCTCAGAAAAAAGGAAAATTTCGTGTTGACATCGGGGGACAATGTGGTACAATACCCCTATAAAAATGACGATGAGAAAGATGAGTCGCTGCTGACCGCCCGGAGCGAGATGGGGACAGTGCAAGCCCATTGGGTACGGCACGGCGACAGCCGCTTTTGAGTTGGCCGCGGCGAGCGGCACGGGACGCTCCCGTTACAGAGCACTTGAGAGGGCGGGAGACCGCCGAATCAGGGTGGTACCGTGAAGCAGCACTTCGCCCCTGTACAGCAGGGTCGGGGTGCTTTTGATTTTTCCGGCACCGGATACGGGAAGTAAGAAAAAATTTATGATACAAAGGAGACGAACACCATGAGCCATCCCTACCACGGTTTGAATGAGCTGCGGGAGCTGTTCCTAAAGTTCTTCGAGACGAAAGGACACCTGCGGCTGCCCAGCTTTTCGCTGGTGCCCCAGAACGACAAATCCATCCTGCTCATCAACGCAGGCATGACCCCCATGAAGCCCTGGTTCAAGGGCGAGGAGGAGCCGCCCCGCCGCCGCGTCTGCACCTGTCAGAAGTGCATCCGCACCGGCGACATCGAGAACGTGGGCAAGACCGCCCGCCACGGCACTTATTTTGAGATGCTGGGCAACTTCTCCTTCGGCGACTACTTCAAGCACGAGGCCATCGCGTGGAGCTGGGAGTTCCTGACCAGCCCGGAGTGGGTGGGTCTGGAGGCTGACCGGCTGTATCCCTCCGTGTACGAGAGCGACGACGAGGCGTGGAATATCTGGCACGACGAGATCGGTATCCCCGCCGAGAAGATCTTCCGCTTCGGCAAGGAGGACAACTTCTGGGAGCACGGCTCCGGCCCCTGCGGTCCCTGCTCCGAGATCTACTACGACCGCGGGGAGGAGTACGGCTGCGGCAAGCCCGGCTGCACCGTGGGCTGCGACTGTGACCGGTATATCGAGATCTGGAACAACGTGTTCAGCCAGTTCGACAACGACGGACACAACAACTACACCGAGCTGAAGCAGAAGAACATCGACACCGGTATGGGCTTGGAGCGTCTGGCCTGCGTGTGCCAGAACGTGGACAGCCTGTTCGATGTGGACACCGTTATGAACATCACCCACAAGGTCAGCGAGCTGACCGGCGCGCACTACGGCGAGACGGAGCAGCGGGACGTGAGCCTGCGCGTTATCACCGACCATATCCGCTCCGCCACGTTTATGATCTGTGACGGCATCCTGCCCAGCAACGAGGGGCGGGGCTACGTGCTGCGCCGCCTGCTGCGCCGCGCCGCACGCCACGGCAAGCTGCTGGGCGTGAACGAGCCGTTCCTCTACAAAGTGGTGGACACCGTGGTGCATGAGAATGAGTGCCAGTACCCCGATTTGCGGGAGAAGCAGAGCTACATCACCAAGGTCATCCGCACCGAGGAGGAGAACTTTGCCCGCACCATCGACGGCGGTATGCGGATCTACGGCGAGATGCTGGCGGCTCACAAGGAGCAGGGCGAGACGGTGTTCTCCGGCGCGGACGCCTTTAAGCTGTACGACACCTTCGGCTTCCCCATCGACCTGACGGTGGAGATGGCGGCTGAGGAGGGCATGACCGTGGACGAGGACGCGTTCAAGGCTCTGATGACCGAGCAGAAGGAGCGTGCCCGCGAAGCCCGGAAGGCACTGGGCGATCTGGGCTGGGCAGGCGTGGAGTTCGGCAAGGACATGCCCGCCACGGAGTTCGCCGGGTACGAGTACGACAAGCTGGACGACGCGAGCGTGCTTGCCATCGTGGTCGAGGGCGAGCTGGCGGAGGAGATCGTCAGCGGCATGGACGCCATCGTGGTGCTGGATCAGACGCCCTTTTACGCGGAGATGGGCGGTCAGGTGGCCGACCACGGCGTCATCACCGCCGACGGCGCGGAGTTCGCGGTGACGGACGTGCAGAAGAACAAGGGCGGCAAGTTCATGCACTACGGCAAGCTGGTGAAGGGCACCCTCCACGTGGGCGACAGCGTGTCCCCCGCCATCGACACGGCGCGGCGCGACGCCATCCGCCGTGCCCACTCCGCGACCCATCTGCTGGACGCCGCACTGGTGAAGGTGCTGGGCGACCACGTCCATCAGGCGGGCTCTCTGGTGGAGCCGGATCGCCTGCGCTTCGACTTTACCCACTTCGAGGGGATCACGACGGAGCAGCTGGAGCAGGTGGAGGACATGGTGAACGACGCCATTCTGTCCGGCATGGACATCACCACCGAGGAGCTGCCTATCGACGAGGCGAAGGCGCGGGGTGCCGTGGCGACCTTCGGCGAGAAGTACGGCGAGACGGTGCGCGTGGTGACCATGGGCGATTTCTCCATGGAGCTGTGCGGCGGCACCCATCTGGACAACACCGCCAAGGTGGGCCCGTTCCACATTAAGAGCGAGAGCAGCGTGGCCTCCGGCGTTCGCCGTATCGAGGCGACCACCGGCCGCGTGACGCTGGAGGGTATGCGCCACAGCCGCACGCTGCTGCACCGGGCGTCCCAGTTCTTCAAGTCCGCGCCGGAGACGCTGCTGGAGCGTCTGGAGCAGCAGGCCAGCGAGATGAAGGCTCTGCGGCAGGCGGTGGAGAAGTTCCGGAGCGAGGCGTCCATGGGCGAGGCGAAGCAGATCCTGGCGTCCGCCAAGACCGTGGGCGGCCTGCACATCATCACCGGCACGCGGCAGGGACTGGACGCCAACGCGCTGCGTACTATGGGCGACTTCCTGCGGGACAAGGATCCCGGCGTGGTGGGCGTGCTGGCCAGCATCCAGGGCGAGAAGGTCACGTTCTTGGCGGTCTGCGGCAAGGACGCCGTCGCCAAGGGCGTGAAGGCCGGCGAGCTGGTGAAGGCGGTGTCCGCCGTGTGCGGCGGCAAGGGCGGCGGCAAGCCCGACAGTGCCATGGGCGGCGGCACAGAGCTGCTGAAGGTGGACGACGCGCTGGCCGCGGTGGACGATTTTGTGTCCGCCAAGCTGGGCTGAGATAAGAAGCGACGCCCCCGCCTTGCGGGCGGGGGCGCAGAGTATAAGAGAAAGGAGACGCGAGGATGAGAAACGATTGTTTGTTCTGCGCCATCATTGACGGGGAGATCCCCAGCAAGAAGGTGTACGAGGACGAGCAGTGCTACGCCTTTTACGACATCGACCCCCAGGCACCCACCCATTTTCTGGTGGTGCCCAAGGAGCATATCTGCTGCGCCAACGCCATTACGGCGGACAACAGCGCGGTGGTGGCGCACTGCTTTGAGGTCATCGTGAAGATCTGCAAGGAGCTGGGCGTGGAGAGCTACCGCATCGTCAACAACTGCGGCGATCAGGCGGGGCAGACCGTCAAGCACCTGCACTTCCATGTGCTGGCCGGGCGGGACATGACGTGGCCCCCGGGCTAAAAAAGCAAGGAGCGCGGACAGCGTGAAAAAAGGACACCGCCGGGGGGGCGGTGTCCTTTTCTGCGGGGGATTATTTTTCCCGGTCGCCGCGGGTGAGGCTGGCGAGGGCGTTTTTGGCGGCCTCGAAGCTCTCGCCTGCGGCTTTTTTCACGCCCTCAAGGCTCTCGCCCGCGGCTTTCTTCAGCTCGGCCTTCACGTCCACCGCCAGACGGCGGAACACCTCGTTGATGATCTTTTTCTGCTCCTCGTCCGCGCCGGCGTACTGCTTCAGCAGTGCCGCGCCGCCGGAGAACCTGCCGCTGCGGAGGTCGTCCAGCGTCCGCGCCTTGCCGGAGAGGGACAGCATATCAAACAGCGCGTCGGTGAACTGCGCCCGCTCGGCGGGGGTCATGGAGCCGATCCACTCCCGGAGAACGTCGTCGCTGAGCCTGCCCATCTGGGAGCGTTGCCCCAGATGGACGAATTTCGTGCCCACCACGTTCCAGGAGAGAGGCTCGTGCTGCATGACGGAGCGGTTGGCACTGTCGATAACGGCGTAATCCTCGGCGTGCTCCAGCAGGACGCCCACAATGGAGGATTCCGGAATGTAGGTGTGCAGCTTGCCGGAAACGCGCAGGTACTCCGGAGTCTCCAGCATATCGCGGGCGAAGCCGGGACCGTCGTTGTTGTAGGCGTCCAGCAGGCGGCCGGTCTGCAAATCGGCGGGCAGGTGGATCGCCGCCCACGCCGCCAGATTGCCGCCTTTGCTGTGACCGCCGATGCGGAGGGGGAGACCGGGGCAGAGCTCCGCCATCTCCCCGGCGTAGGACACGGCGCGTTCCTGCGCCGGGACGGCGGACAGGAAGCTCATGTTGAAGTCCTCCTTCCAGCCTGCCAGAGATGTGTCAGTGCCCATGAACGCCACGAACAGCGTGCCGTCAGGCACGAGGAAGGACAGGGCGTCGAACTGCTTGGCGCACTCCGCGTCGTATTCGTGGGTGTAGCCAAACAGGCGGAGCTCTTTGAAACGCTCCGTCTGCGCCGCCAGACGCAGCAGCGGCAGGTAGCTTAGCTCGCTGAGACCCAGCTGGTCGTCCTCCTCCGTCAGCAGCGGAGCCACCTCCGCGAGAGTGGGGGCGAGGGCGGGGGTCTTGGTGTGCACCGCGTCGATGCGGCGGAAGTTGAGATAGGAGATAATGCAGAGGATGAGATTGTCCACCTCGTTGAAGCCGTCCCGTACAAAGGACAGGTCGCCGCGCCAGCGCAGATAGTCCAGCGGCGTTCCGGCGGTGGGGGTCAGGAGTTTTCCGGTGTTTTTTTCCATAAAGCACCTCCTTGGGCAGTACCATCAGTATACCACATTCCACGCCGCGTCACAACGGGCGGTTTGACAAAAAATGTTTACAGTTGTATCGTTGACGATAGAGGACTTCTATTGTATAATAAACTGATTTATTATGGGGAGGCACACCTTTATGTGGATCGCGAAGGATTGGAAGGACTACGAACTGCTGGACTGCGGCGGCGGCGAAAAGCTGGAGCGGTGGGATCGGCAGATATTGGTGCGCCCCGACCCGCAGGCTATCTGGGAGACGGACAAGGGTACGCGGCTGTGGCGGGGAGCCACCGGACGGTACTCCCGCTCCTCCAGCGGCGGCGGTCACTGGGACAAGGGTAAGCTGCCGGAAAGCTGGCAGGTGCATTACAGGGATCTGACGTTCCAGGTGAAGCCCATGAATTTCAAGCACACGGGACTGTTCCCGGAGCAGGCGGTAAACTGGGATTTCGCCATGGACAAGATACGGAACGCGGGACGGCCCGTCCAGGTGCTGAATCTCTTCGCCTATACGGGCGGGGCTACGGTGGCGTGCGCCAAGGCGGGTGCCAGCGTGTGCCACGTGGACGCCGCCAAGGGCATGGTGTCGTGGGCGAAGGAGAACGCGAAGCTGTCCGGGCTGGGGGAGGCTCCCATCCGCTGGATCGTGGATGACTGCGCCAAATTCGTGGAGCGGGAGATCCGCAGGGGAAAGACGTATGACGCCATTATCATGGACCCCCCCAGCTATGGGCGGGGACCCGGCGGCGAGGTCTGGAAGCTGGAGGACAACCTGTATCCCTTCGTGGAGCTGTGCTCCCGCGTGCTGTCGGACAAGCCGCTGTTCGTGATACTGAACAGCTACACCACGGGGCTGGCTCCGTCGGTGCTGGGATACATATTGCAAATGCTGGTGGGGCGGAAGTTCGGCGGCACGGTCACGTGGGACGAGCTGGGTCTGCCCTGTACGGAGAGCGGGATGGCACTGCCCTGCGGTGCCACCGGCAGATGGTTCTCCGAGTAAAATAAGAACGGAAGTAATGGCGTATGGCAGTGATGATAGAGACAAAGGATCTGACGTTTACATACCCGGCACCGGAGGGGGAGACGAACCCGCCGGCACTGCGGGGCGTGACGACGGAGATCGAGAAGGGCAGCTTTACGGTGGTGCTGGGACACAACGGCAGCGGGAAATCCACCTTTGCCAAGCATTTGAACGCGGTGCTGCTGCCCTGCGGCGGCGCGGTGTACGTCGCCGGAATGGACACCCGGGATGAGAAGCTGCTGCTGGAGATACGGCGGCGGACGGGTATGGTGTTCCAGAACCCGGACAACCAGATCGTCGCCAACGTGGTGGAGGAGGACGTGGCGTTCGGCCCGGAGAATCTGGGCGTACCTACGGCGGAGATCCGCCGCCGGGTGGACGACGCGTTAGCGGCGGTGGGCATGGAGAACTTTGCCCAGCACGCGCCCCATCTGCTGTCCGGAGGACAGAAGCAGCGGGTGGCGATCGCCGGAATATTGGCGATGGAGCCGGAGTGCATCGTGCTGGACGAGGCGACAGCCATGCTGGATCCCGCAGGACGGCGGGAGGTCATCGACACGGTGCTGCGGCTGAACCGGGAGAGGGGCATCACGGTGGTGCTCATCACCCACCACATGGCGGAGGCGGAGCGCGCCGACCGGGTGATCGTGATGAACGACGGTCAGGTGGCGATGGACGGCCAGCCGAGAGATGTATTCGCACAGGTGGACGAGCTTCACGCGCTGGGGCTGGCGGCTCCCGACACGGTGGAGCTGCTGTACAGACTGCAAAAGGCGGGGCTGGACGTGTCGCTGGACAGCTTGACGGTGGACGAGTGCGCCGATACCATTTGCCGCGCATTGGGCGCAGCGGAAGGGAAGTAACCATTGGAACCGATTTTACAGATAGAGAACCTGACCCACACCTATTCGGAGGGCACGCCCTTCCAGCGCAGTGCCGTGGAGGGACTGAGCATGACCGTGGGCGCAGGGGAGTTTTTGGGGATCATCGGGCATACAGGCTCCGGTAAATCCACATTGATACAGCATTTGAACGGGCTGCTGCAGCCTACCTCCGGGCGTATCCTCCTGGCGGGGAAGGACATCTGGGCAGAGCCGAAGAAAATACGCGAGGTGCGCTGCGCCGTGGGACTGGTGTTCCAGTACCCGGAGTACCAGCTGTTCGAGGAGACGGTGTACAAGGACATCGCCTTCGGCCCGAAGAACATGGGGCTGGACGAGGCGGAGATCGACCGGCGGGTGCGGGACGCCGCCGCCTTTGTGGGGCTGCGGGAGGAGCTGCTGGAGAAGTCACCCTTTGAGCTGTCCGGCGGACAGAAGCGGCGGGTGGCTATCGCAGGTGTTATCGCCATGGAGCCGAAGGTGCTGGTGCTGGACGAGCCTACGGCGGGTCTTGACCCCCAGGGACGGGACGCCATACTGGCGCAGATACAGGCGTACCACCGCGCCAAGGGCGCGGCGGTGGTGCTGGTGAGCCACAGCATGGAGGAGATCGCACGGAACGTGGATCGGATCGTGGTGCTCTCCGGCGGCCAGGTCTATATGGAGGGCACGCCGGAGAAGGTGTTTGCCCGCGCCCACGAGCTGGAGCAGGTGGGGCTGGACGTGCCGCAGGTGACGAAGATCGCCGCCGCGCTGCGGGCGCGGGGCATGGACGTGGACACGGCGGTATACACCGTGGAGGCGTTGGAGCGGAAGCTGCTGACGCTGAAGGGGGGTGCCGGAGGATGCTGAAGGATATTACGCTAGGACAGTATTTCCCGGCGGATACGCCGGTACACCGGCTGGATCCGAGGACGAAGCTGCTGTGCGTCATTCTGTATATCGTCGCGCTGTTCAACGCCAAGGGCGTGCTGACCTACGGCATTATGATCGCGGTGCTGACGGTGTCGGTGCTGGTGTCGGGGGTGCCCTTCAAGTCGCTGACGCGAGGGCTGAAGCCTGTGTATTTCGTGGTGGCGTTCACCGCAGTGATGAACCTGTTCTTCACCGCCGGTACGCCGGTGGCGGAGCTGTGGCTGCTGCGCCATATCACATGGGAGGGCATTATCGCCGCCGTGCAGATGGTGCTGCGTATCGTGCTGCTGATCATGGGGACGTTCCTGATGACGTACACCACCAGCCCCATCGCGCTGACCGACGGCATGGAGAGCCTGCTGTCGCCGCTGAAGAAGCTGCGCTTGCCCATCCATGAGCTGGCGATGATGATGTCCATTGCGCTGCGGTTTATCCCCACGCTTATTGAGGAGACGGACAAGATCATGTCGGCGCAGAAGGCGCGCGGCGCGGACTTCGAGACGGGCAGCATCTTCCAGCGCGCCAAGGCGTTGGTGCCCATTCTGGTGCCGCTGTTCGTCAGCGCGTTCCGCCGCGCCGACGAGCTTGCCACCGCCATGGAATGCCGCTGCTACCACGGCGGCGAGGGACGCACCGCACTGCGGGTGCTGCGCTACAAAAAGTCCGACTGGCTGGTGCTGGCGGCTTTCGTGGTGCTGACGGCGGGGATCATCGTGCTGAAAAAATTTGGATTCTGACAGAGCGGGGAGGCGGGGCGGTTGCGGAATATCGCACTGGTATTGATGTATAACGGCACCGCCTACCACGGCTGGCAGGTGCAGAAAACGGAGATCTCCGTGGCGCAGACGCTGGAGCGTGGACTGAGCATGGTCTGCGGCGAAGCCATCAAGGTCACCGGCTGCGGACGCACCGACGCCGGCGTACACGCGGAGCATTACGTGGCGAATTTCCGCACGGAGTCCCGGATACCGGTGGAAAGGCTGCCCTTCGCGGTGAACACCCATATTCCGGAGGACATCGTGGTGAAGGCCGCCTACGAGGTGGCGGAGGACTTCAACGCCATCGGCTCGTGCATCAAGAAGGAATATACCTACCGCATTTACAACTCCCGCATCAAGAATCCCTTTTACGTGCACCGGGCGTATTTCTATCCCAAGAGGCTGGACGAGGAGCTGATGGACCGGGCGGCGCGGATGTTCGAGGGCACCCACGATTTTGCCGCCGTGCGGAGCGTGGGCACCAACGTGCGGAGCACCGTGCGTACCATCCACTACTGCCGGGTGACGCGAAACGGGGAGCTGCTGGAGCTGAAGGTATGCGCGGACGGATTTCTGTATAATATGGTACGTGCCATCACCGGCACGGTGCTGTACGCGGCGGAGGGAAAGCTGACGCCGGAGGATATACCGGAGATACTGGATTCCGGGAACAGGACGCTGGCGGGGCCGACCGCGCCGCCGGGAGGGCTGTACCTGACCCGCGTGTGGTATGAGGATGAACGGCTGAATGGATAACAACACCAACAACTGGAAAGAGTTCACTCTGGGCAATCCCCAGGAGGAGAAGCCGCGGCGGGTCGCCAAGCGGAGGCGCAGACCGCTGCTGGTGCTGCTGGCTGTGGCGGCGGTGCTGGCGGGGATAGTGACGGCGGCGGTGCTGCTGGACAGGAGCGGGTTTGACGGTCTGCGCCGCAGCATCATCTATGCCAAGGCGGTGAAGGACGAGAACGGCTGCGCCCAGCTGTACCGCTACAACAGCGACCAGTCGGGGCACTTTGCCTCGCTGGACGGGAGCCTTGTCTCCGTGTCTATGCACCAGCTGACGGTGCTGGACGAGAAGAACAGGACGCTGTACGACGAGGCGGTGAAGTTCCAGACGCCGTCCCTGCAGTCGCGGGGCGGACGCGCCGTCGCCTACGACGTGGGCGGCACGGAGGTGTACGTCCTGTCGGACAAGGGGCTGGTGTATAAGCTGGACTGCGCCGGAGAGGTGCTCAATGCGTCGCTGAACCAGAAGGGCTGGCTGACGGTGGTGTGCGGCGAGAGCGGCTGCAAGGCCGCCGTGCGGGTATACGACGCGGAGGGGGAGGCGGTGTTCGCCTTCCGCTCGTCGGATCGGTTCGTGATGACCGCCGCGCTGTCCGCCGACAGCCGCACGCTGGCGGCGGTGACCATGGGGCAGGAGAACGGCGTGTTCGCCAGCTACGTGGTGTTCTACCGGGTGAACAGCGACAAGGAGGCGGGGAGATGCACGCTGCGGGGCAGCGTGGTCTACGATCTGACCGCCGCAGGCAGCGGCTTCTGCGCCGTGACGGAGGAGCAGCTGTGCTTCCTCAGCGGTGACGGCGTGATGACGGCGGCCTACGACTACGGCGGGGACTATCTGCGCCGGGTCAGCGTCAGCGACGACGGCTATGCCGCCGTGCTGCTGGGACGCTATCGCACCGGCACACAGCACCGGATCGTCACGGTGAACGGCGAGGGTAAGGAGCTTGCCGCCCTGGAGATAGACGCGGAGGTGGCGAGTTTGTCCGCTGCGGGACGGTATGTGGCGGTGCTGACCGGCGAGGAGCTGGTCATCTATGACAAACAGCTGAAGCCCTGCGCGCAGCTGCAGGAGGTCAGTCAGGCGCGGGAGGTACTGATGCGGAGCGACGGCTCCGCCGTGCTTGCGGGCAGCATGGCTGCCAGTCTGTACCTGCCGTGAGACACAGGACGCGGGAGGCCGCGGTGTGTGAGGTATGAGCGTATGAACGGAAGTATTGGAATATTTGTGGACATTGCGCTGGCGGCGGTGCTGCTGCTGGCACTGGTCATGGGCTGGCGGCAGGGCTTCGTGCAGGCACTGACGCGGATCGTGGTGGTGGTGGCGGCTCTGCTGCTGGCAGGTTGGATCGCCGGGAAGCTCGCCGAGCCCGCCGCCAAGTGGCTGGAGCCGATGCTGACGGAAAAGTGGGAGCAGCGGCTGACGGCGCAGGGCAACACGGAGGACGCAGGCGAGATGCTGGCGGCGTTCGGCTTCGAGGGGGATACCCTGTCGGAGATGGTGGAGCGGGCGGCGGAGATGGCGCAGCAGGCGGGAGAGACGCTGCTCAGTGCCGTGGTGTCCACGGCGGTGCGCTCGGCTGCCTATGCGGTGGTGTATCTGGTGTCGTTCCTGCTGCTGCTGTTGGTGCTGCGGCTGGCTCTGTCACCGCTGCATCTGTTCACGAAGCTGCCGGTGGTGCACGGCATCAACGCCCTGATGGGCGGCGTGCTGGGGCTGGTGAAGGGCGCGCTGCTGGTATTCCTGGCGGTGTGGGTGCTGCAAAAATTGCAGATCTTCATTACGCCGGAGATCGTCAATAAAACGGTGCTGTTGAAATTCTTCGCCCAGAACAGCCCCATGGATCTGATCGCAAGACTGTAAAAACGGTCATACTGCAGGTATGGCTTTCTATAAGAGATAACGGAGGAAAATCATGCAACCGACTCTTTGCTCCAAATGTAAGAAAAACGTGGCCGTGGTGTTTATCTCGCGGATGAACGAGAAAAACGAGATGGTCAATGAGGGACTGTGCCTCCAATGCGCCGCCAAGCTGGGGCTTCCGCAGGTGGAGGACATGATGAAGCGCATGGGCATTACGCCGGAGGATCTGGAGAACCTCAACAGTGAGATGATGCAGGCCTTCGGCGGTGCGGAGGAGCTGGACGCCGTCAATGACGACGGCGGCGAGGACGACGAGGAGAGCGGTAAGACCGCCACGTTCCCGTTTTTGAACCGGCTTTTCAACAACGGCGGCAACACGCCCGCCGAGCCTGCGCCTCCCGTGGGCGGCGCAGGCGGCGGACAGCCCGCCGGACGCAAGACAGAAAAGAAAAGGAAGTTTCTGGATAATTACTGCATCAACCTGAGCCAGCGCGCCCGGGAGGGTAAGCTGGACGCCGTCATCGGACGGGAGGAGGAGATCGAGCGGGTGGTGCAGATCCTGAACCGGCGGCAGAAGAACAACCCGTGCCTTATCGGTGAGCCGGGCGTGGGCAAGACCGCCATCGCCGAGGGGCTGGCGCAGCGCATCGCGGCGGGACAGGTGCCCTTCAAGCTGCGGGGCAAGGAGGTCTATCTCCTTGATTTGACCGCGCTGGTGGCGGGCACCCAGTTCCGGGGACAGTTCGAGAGCCGCATGAAGGGACTCATCGAGGAGATCCGCAAGGCGGGGAATATCATCCTCGTCATCGACGAGGTGCACAACATCGTGGGTGCCGGGGACGCAGAGGGCAGCATGAACGCTGCCAATATCCTCAAGCCCGCCCTGAGCCGCGGCGAGATACAGGTCATCGGTGCCACCACCTTCAATGAGTACCGGAAGCACATCGAGAAGGACACGGCGTTGGAGCGGCGGTTCCAGCCGGTGACGGTGAACGAGCCGAATATGGCGGACACACTGAAGATATTGCAGGGTATCGCCCATTACTATGAGGAGTTCCACGGTGTCGCCATCCCCCAGGGGGTGCTGCGGCAGGCGGTGGTGCTGTCCGAGCGGTATATCACCGACCGGTACCTGCCCGACAAGGCCATCGACCTGATCGACGAGGCGTGCTCCGACAGGAACCTCCACGACCCGGAGATCAACCGGCGAATGGAGCTGGAGCAGGAGCAGGCGAACCTGACCTTTGAGCGGGAGAGCCTTATGTCCGCACAGCCTGCCGACGGGCAGCAGTTCACCGAGCAGGAGCTGGATCAGCGGTATGAGCGCATTGCGGAGCTTCGCAGCCAGGAGCTGCGGGTGACGGACGAGCTGAACGCCATCAAGGCGAAGGGAGTGCCGGAGCTGACCATGGAGAACATCGCCCGCGTGATCGAGATGTGGACGAAGATCCCCGCCAGCAAGATCAAGGAGGAGGAGTTCAAGCGTCTGGCGGAGCTGGATCAGCGGCTCCGCGCCCACGTGGTGGGGCAGGACGAGGCCATCGCCGCCGTGTCCGCCGCCATCCGCCGCAACCGGGTGGGCATCTCCCCCAAGCACAAGCCGGTGAGCTTTATCTTCGTGGGTCCCACCGGCGTGGGCAAAACGGAGCTGGTGAAGCAGCTGGCGGACGATCTGTTCGACGCACCGGAGTCTCTGATCCGGCTGGATATGTCCGAGTTTATGGAGAAGCACTCCGTCTCCCGTATCGTGGGCAGCCCTCCCGGCTACGTGGGCTACGACGAGGCGGGGCAGCTGACGGAGAAGATCCGGCGCAAGCCCTATTCCGTGGTGCTGTTCGACGAGATCGAGAAGGCGCACCCGGATGTGCTGAATGTGCTGCTGCAAATTCTGGACGACGGGCAGATCACCGACGCCCACGGGCGAAAGGTGAACTTTGAGAATACCGTCATCGTTATGACCTCCAACGCCGGGTCGGACAACAAGTCCGCCGGCTCCGTGGGCTTTGGCGGCAGTGCCGACGACCAGGGGAAGGAGCGAGCGATGAAGGCTCTGCGGGACTTCCTGCGGCCGGAATTCCTCAACCGCGTGGACGAGATCGTGTGCTTCCACCACCTCAGCCGGGAGAATTTTGAGGGCATCGCCCGCATTATGCTGGAGGAGCTGAAAACCTCCCTTGGCGACAAGGGGTATACGTTCAGCTACGACGATGCGCTGGTGGACTATCTGGCGGAGAAATCCTATTCCCTGACCTACGGTGCCCGCAATCTGCGGCGGCTGCTCCAGAAGGAGCTGGAGGATCCTGTGGCGGCGCAGATCATCGACGCTTTCGAGCATCCCATCACGCACCTCCGTGCCACCGCCGAGGACGGCGCGGTGAAGCTATATACACTGTGAGGTGAGCCGTATGCTGTTTCGCAAGGACATTGACCCCCGGTGCGCCTACTGCGAGCGGGGGAGCCGTATCAGCGAGGACAAGGTCGCCTGCGTCAAGCGGGGCATCGTGGCACCGGAGGACCGGTGCGGTGCGTTCAAGTACGACCCGCTGCGGCGCGTGCCGCCGCGTCCGCTGAAGCTGGATACGGCGAAGCTGACCCCGGAGGATTTCGAGATATAACGAGAACGGACGGCCGCAGGGCGGCTGTTTCCGCACGGGAGGGTGACGGTATGAGCAACAGGAAGGTTTGGGCGGTATATTTCAGCGGCACAGGCACCACGGAAAAGACGGTCACGCGTATCGCGCACCGTCTGGCGGACGCGCTGGGCGCGGAATATGCAGCGTACAGCTATACGCTGCCGGAGGCGCGGCAGCGGGAGGTGACGATCCCGGCAGGGGACGTGGCGGTGGTGGGCTGTCCCACCTATGCCGGGCGCGTGCCGAATCTGCTGATGCCGTACCTGCGGGACATGGTGCACGGCGAAGGTGCGCTCGCCGTGCCGGTGGTGCTGTTCGGCAACCGAAATTTCGACGACGCGCTCATGGAGCTGTCTAAGCTGCTGACGGGCAACGGCTTTGCCTGCGTGGCAGGCGGTGCCTTCGTGGGGGAGCACAGCTTCTCCCGGACGCTGGGCGCGGGTCGCCCCAACGGGGAGGACGAGGCGGAGATGGACGCCTTCGCCGACAGCGTGGCAGCCAAGCTGGCAGCGGGGGACACCGCGCCGGTGACGGTGGGCGGCTGTGACCCCATCCGCCCGTACTATACGCCCCGTGACCGGCACGGGAATCCCATCAACATTCTGAAGGTCAAGCCCAAGACGGACATGACCAAGTGCAGCGGCTGCGGACTGTGCGCGGCGCGGTGCCCCATGGGGAGCATCGACGCTGCCGATGTGTCGCAGGTCAACGGGATCTGCATCAAGTGCTGCGCCTGCGTGAAGGGCTGCCCCGCGGGAGCCAAGTATTTTGACGACCCCGGCTATCTGTACCACAAGAGCGAGCTGGAGGACATCTACGGTCGTCCGGCGAAAAACGAAGTGTTTCTGTGAGTATCAGAGGAACGAAAAACGGGGAGAATACATAAGCTGAACTGATAGAAAACGCACTGCTATTTGAAGTGGAAAAACCGGTGAGAAAGCTGTTGACAAAGGATGGGTGGTGTGGTATTCTAACCAAGCTGTCCGCGAGGGCGGCGAGCACGGAAACGAGAAATCCGGTCAACGAAAAATGTCAAAAACAAGTAAAATAGTAGTTGACAAGATGGCTGACATGTGCTAAGATAATGACTGTTCCGCGGTTGTGGGACGTGTACCTTGTAAATTAAACAACGAACGAAACGAAAAGCACCAGACGG
>OLYN01000400.1_pt1 | contig 25392 bp, 23 predicted proteins | sample 1674231 | NCBI WGS metagenome assembly OLYN01 (sample SAMEA103958153, study PRJEB25191) | human gut metagenome
GATACGGAAACGATACGGAAACGATACGGAAATGATACGGAAACGATACGGGATTAATACGGAAAATATGACAAGCGCACGAAATGCCTCAATTCGTGTGTTATTTTAATGGGTCACCCCGTTAGGGGTAATCCATTATTGTAATCCATTACAATAACACATTATTTACATTCGTTAACCACGAATTAATATTTATTTTAAATAACCGAGTGACCGCATAGTTCTTGATTATCACTAAGTTACGCGGTCACTGGTCACTGGTCACTTTCGCTATACTCTCAGTTTGGCACTACTCTACTTCGCCCCCAAGGTGTAGGGTATAATCCATTATCACATGCCGCCTATCGACGAAAAAAAATCCAATAAAGTATACCAAAAAAGGTGTGTCTCATGTAGAGACACACCCAATATATCTTAGGATTTTTGAGGTACGAACAACCTCCCTATTTAAAAAATAGGCTTATTCAGCAGCCTGTTCTGAAGTTTCTTCAGCCTCGCTTTCTGCCTCTTCTGCTTCTTCGGCAGGAACTGCTTCAGTTTCAAGGGCTTCGGGCTCAGATTCGGCAGAAGGAGTCTCATCGGCTTGAGTTGCAGCAGGCTTTTCGTCGTCGGTCTCAGGATTGTTTATGCAATCGCGGAGACTTTGAAGTTGACGATTATAAGGAGCAATAGAAAGACCTTCTTCAACAAGTTGCAATGCTTCTTCTTTGCGACCGAGTTTGTTGAGGGCAATGCCCTTCTGCCACAAATAGAAGACTTTGCGAGAAGTTACACGGCTCACTTGCGGATCGACCAAAATTTCTTCGACCATTTCGAGGAACTTTTCGTAATCCTGAATGGGCAAATAATAATTGAGGGCGAGGAACTGCATGGTGGTGAGGTTGTCGGCGAGGAGCGAACGATTCTTTTCAAGGAATTCGCTTGCCTTGCGACGTTCTTCGTTCTTTACTTCGGGGTCGTCAGACTGCTTGTAGCGCGACACGTAAAGTGTAAGGAGGTCTTTTACACAACTTTCGGGCTTTTCGTCAGCCTCGATTGCCTTAAGATATTGCTCTTCGGCTTTATCATAATCCTTTGCAAGATATGCCTTCTTTGCTTCGGCATAGATGGTGCAAGGGTTATATTGCGAAGGCTCAAAGCTTTGTGCCGTGCGCTGAGGAATTGACGATTCAATGTCGCCCATGAGGTCGGAAGCATCCTTATTGTCGGGATATACGTCGAGAATGTGCTGCAAAACGCCACGAGCAAAGTGCGGATGACGTGATTCGTAGAGATCTTCTGCCATGTCGAGCAAATCGTCGACTGTGTGAGGAAGGTGTACACACTCGGCTGTAGGACCTTGGTTGTTGCGGCTGACAGTATATACCACCTTTGTACCCTTAGTGAGGTGACTGTAGAGTGCATTATCGGCTACTTGCTGAATGTAGAAGTAGAGGTCGGTGTCGGTTGCAAAATCGTGGATAAATCCGAATCGCTTTGCCGAATTATAATAGGTGATGCGACCTTTGGCAGCTACATAAGGCTGACGTTGGTAGCTATTATTGCCCCAACCATTGTCTTGTGTGTTGTCACGATATGAGTTACTGTTGGCATCATCTGCTTCGTCGTCTGCAGGTTTAAAATATTTGCGACGCGCATAGCGTGGGTCAATACGATCGAGGTCGATGTGTCCGATAACCTTGGGTTCTGCCACTACATTAGGACTTCCTGTCAATTCGTCGGCCGACTGCACAGGTTTTTCATTGCCCAAAATGTCGCGGAGAGTTTGAGGCTTTTCAGCATCGTCATCCTCTGCATCTGTTAAAGAGACAAATTCTTCGTTCTGTAATTCTTCGTTTGCAACATCGTCTTGCGCAAAGGCGTCGGAAAGTTCTTCGCTGTAAGCAGGGGCTTGTGTAGCACATGTGCCGTGTTCGGGCACCATGGCAACGGGGCTTGCTGCTGTGAATGTACGGATGTCTGCAGCCGAGATGCCGCAAATTTTTCCGTTGGGTTGACGAAGCACAATGTACTTGTTGTTTACAAACTCAATAGTACCTGTAATCACTCCTTCTGAGCAATTAATTTCGATGGGATCTCCCACCTGATAATTTGTTTTGATAAATGCCAACATAAGCGTATCAATTATATATGTTTATGAATAAGGCAATTCCAAATTGCCAGTTTAAACACAGTTGGATATTAGACAAATGCAGACATTTGCACAATGGTCCTTCCGTGTCTATAAACTCGTAATTTTTGGAACATGCCAAAAATAAATCGCACAAATGTAATATTTTTTTGACAAAAGAAAGGCTTTACACGCATTTTTTTTTCGCTACGAACCGAAATGTAGCTTTTTTTATTTTGAATGACTGAAAAAATATCATTATATTGCTAGGTCAGATACGAATGTAAGAGTACCTACACCAGAAATATGTCATGCTTTTGACACTGACTGACAAGATGGCAGATTAGGTAAAAGTTTACATTTAAGCCACATTGCATAAAGAAAAAAAAGCAAGAAAATCGCTTTTGGCACGCTTTTGGCATATACACTAACGAACGGTGCAAACAATGCACTGCCGAAATAAAAGATTTTAAAACAAAAAAGACATAAAAACAAAGTTGTTATGAACATTAAACCGTTAGCTGACCGCGTGCTTATTAAAGCCGCTCCCGCAGAAGAGAAAACTGTTGGTGGTATTATCATCCCTGACACTGCTAAGGAAAAGCCCTTGTATGGCGAAGTTCTCGCCGTGGGCAATGGTACTAAGGACGAAGAAATGGTGCTGAAAGCTGGCGACACCGTGCTTTATGGCAAATATGCTGGTACAGAAATTGAACACGAAGGCGAAAAGTATTTGATTATGCGTCAGAGCGACGTGCTTGCTGTGCTTGCTTAAAGGCATTGTGTGGAGATAACGGGTTATATCATATATATAATAGGTGTAATGCCTACCCCCACTCCACCTCACAAAAACAAACTTATCTATCCCAAAAAATTGAAAATTCATCATGGCTAAAGAAATAGTATACGATGTTGACGCTCGTGAGCGTCTGCGCGAAGGTGCTGATGCACTTGCTAATGCAGTTAAGGTTACACTCGGTCCTAAAGGTCGCAATGTAGTTATCGACAAAAAGTTCGGTGCTCCCCGCATCACTAAAGATGGTGTGAGCGTGGCTAAGGAAATTGAATTGGAAGATGCTTTCCAAAATGCGGGCGCTCAGCTTGTGAAGAGTGTCGCTTCAAAAACTGGTGACGATGCAGGTGATGGTACTACTACTGCTACTGTGCTTACTCAGGCTATTTTGACTGAGGGCATGAAGAACGTGGCTGCTGGTGCTAATCCGCTCGACGTGAAACGTGGTATTGACAAGGCTGTTGCCAAGGTGGTAGAAAGCATCAAGGAACAGAGCGAACAGGTGGGCGAAAGCTATGACAAGATTGAACAAGTAGCTACTATCTCTGCTAACAACGATCCTGAAATTGGTAAGCTCATTGCTGATGGTATGCGTGCCGTAAGCGTAAATGGTGTAATTACTATTGAAGACGCTAAGGGTCGTGACACAGTGTTGAAGACTGTTGAAGGTATGCAGTTTGACCGTGGTTACCTCTCAGCTTACTTTGTTACCGACACTGAGAAAATGCAGTGCGTAATGGAGAATCCTTATATTTTGATTTACGACAAGAAGATTTCGAACATCAAGGATTTCCTCCCCATCTTGGAACCTGCCGTACAAAGTGGTCGTCCGCTCTTGGTTATTGCCGAGGACGTTGATAGCGAAGCTTTGACTACATTGGTTGTGAACCGCTTGCGCACTCAGCTCAAGATTTGTGCTGTGAAGGCTCCTGGCTTTGGCGATCGTCGTAAGGCGATGCTTGAGGATATTGCCGTATTGACTGGTGGTGTGGTTATTAGCGAAGATAAGGGCTTGAAGCTTGAACAGGCTACTATTGACATGTTGGGTTCTGCCGAGAAGGTTACTATCTCAAAGGAGAACACTACGATTGTGAATGGTAAGGGCAACAAGGATTGCATCCAGGAACGCATTGGTCAGATTAAGAACGAAATCAACAACTCTACTTCTTCATACGACAAGGAAAAATTGCAGGAACGTTTGGCTAAACTTTCGGGCGGTGTATGTGTGCTCGAGGTAGGTGCTGCCAGCGAGACTGAACAGAAGGAGAAGAAGGACCGTTGCGACGATGCACTCTGCGCTACTCGTGCAGCTGTTGAAGAAGGTATCGTTACAGGTGGTGGCGTAGCTTACATCCGTGCTCAGAAGGGCTTGGAAAATATGACTGGCGACAACGCTGACGAGACTACTGGTATCAACATTATTCGTCGTGCTATTGAAGAACCACTTCGCCAGATTTGCCGCAATGCGGGCATTGAGGGTGCTGTGATTGTAAACAAGGTACGCGAAGGCGAAGGTTATTATGGCTATAACGCTAAGACTGAACAGTTTGGCGACTTGCGTGCAGCAGGTGTAGTTGACCCTGCTAAGGTTACTCGTGTAGCCCTTGAAAATGCTGCTTCTGTGGCAGGTATGTTCCTCACTACTGAGTGCGTAATCTGCGACAAGAAGGAAGATAAGTCCGAAATTCCTATGGGTAACCCGGGTATGGGCGGCATGATGTAATCCACCCCCAAAAAAAGGATTCATACGATTAATTTTATAAGTTATTAATTGACGGAGATTGTAATGCAAATTACTTTCTCCGTTTTTTTATTTAGGGGTAAAAAAAGAACGCGCTCTGTGCGTTTTTATTTTTCGGAGGAGAGACAAAATCCTAAACTTTTAGACCAGTTGGACTTTTTTGTAGATGACTTTCAGAGATTTTGTAGACAAAAATTGAACAGAAAAAGAAAATGATACGCTTAAATATTTACGCTAAGTGTGAAAAAAGTGTGCAATTTGTACACTATAAAGCCCAGATTTCTCAAAAAAGATTTACAGAGGTGTTAGTTTTTAGATGAGGCTTGGTTATTCCAACTTTTAGATAGTATCTTTGCATCTGAAAAACTTGAGAGAGACAAAAAGTTTACTCTTGGGAGAAACACAGATAAACAACCTTTGACCGCTTTGACGCAATGAATAAAGTATTTTACATATTATCCTCTCTGTTACTGCTCACCTCATGTGCTGAGCAATACAACATTGCTGGCAACTCGTCCCTGCCGTGCCTTGACGGTAAAGTACTTTACCTCAGAGTGTCGAACAATGGCAAGCAAGAACAAGCACACAAATCAACCGTGCAACAAGAAACGGTGATGGTTTGTTTGGACTCATGCACTGTTATTCACGGACAATTTCGCTTTGAAGGCGACATTGATTCGACAATGATGGCTATGCTTTATAGGGGAAACGATTGTGTGATGCCCATCGTGCTTGAAAGTGGCAACCTGAACATCCAAGTGGATAATGCCACACAACGTGTGTCGGGAAGTCCGCTTAACGAAAAACTTTATAGATACTTTAAAAAGCGCACCAGATTGGACAACGAAATATGGGAGTTGCAACAAGCAACAATGCGTATGATGCGCGAAGGAAACTCGCCCATTGATATTCAACGCAAGTTGGGCAAAAAGAAACAACAGTTAGACCAACGCGCAGAGGAGTTGGAAACTAAGTTTGTAATGGACAATTACAACAATGTGCTTGGTCCTGGATATTTTAGACTACTTTGCAGCCAATTTCCTTCGCCCATTATGACGGGACAGATTCAACGTATATTGGATTCAGCCCCTGCACATTTCTTGAACGACCCATTTGTGCGCTATTATATGCAACATGCAAAAATGCGTATGGCTGCGCAAGGTGACAAGAATCCTGCAGCTGCAATGCCTCAGCCTGTGACATGCCCATAAAACTTTAGGACGGTTCTGAAAATTCTAATTTTAAACTTCTAAAATTATACGCTTAGAGCGGTAAAGACAATGCAAAGATTGCCTTTACCGCTCTAAATCTTTGCACACTTACAAAAAAGTTGTACATTTGCTCAGATATTAACCGTAGGTTGGTGGCGGCGGCTTGCTAACATCTGCCTAGAAAACTCAAAATGCCATGACTGCTACTGAACAAACTTATCAACAAATAGAACGCGCATTGCGCAAAGTAGCCTCGAAATTTCCACAAGAGGCAGAAAATATGCCTCTCACTGACATCTATCTGCAGGTGTTGCAGGATAGTGGCGAAATACGCGTATACGACGACGATGACAATGAATTGACTCGTTGCGTGGTAGAAGAATGGATTGGAAATACAGACGAGAACTTTTATACGGCTGTACAACCCATTCTAACGGATGCGATTAAACGCATTAAGGATGTGACCGAGAATGTGGCTGTGCTAAAGCCTTACTCGTATGTGCTTATTGGCGAAGACCGCGAAACGATTGCCGACATTTACTTAGTTGACGACGAAAACATTGTGATTAGCGGAGAACTCATGGAAGGACTCAACGAAGACCTTGAGAACTTTTGGGAGGACCTTGCTAAAGATGACGTTCTGTGAGGTGTGAAGAAGGAGTGAGGACTTTATGCCCTTTCTTGTTAACTACCTTTTGGGTAGCTCTGATTGTAACGCTTCATGCCCTATGCTTAATAAAACACTGACAATTTAATCCTTAACCCCTTTAAATAATGAATTTTCTGAAAACGCTTTTGTCAGCACTCGTATTGTGCGGCACAACGATTTGTCAGGCTCAAAATGCCACTTCGCCTTCAATTATCCCCTTGCCTGCAAAAATTACACAAGGAGAAGGTTGCTTTACGTTTAAAAACAAAACAAGTGCTTGGGCAGATGCTTATGCTGGTGACAGTATTAAAATGGTGCTGACACAATTTCAGCAAAAGTTTACAAATGCCACGGGTCTGAAGTGGGCTAATGGCAAAAAGAATGCGGCTCTACAATTAAAACTGAACCGCGAACTTGGTGCGGAAGCTTATCGCTTGAATGTAACCCCCAAGGGCATTGTGGTGGAGGCTGCACGTCCTGCAGGTTTCTTCTATGCCTTGCAAACTTTGCAACAAATGCTTCCCTCGCGCAATGTTTTGGCTGGAACTGCTGACAAGACTACTAAAACTTGGTCGGTACAGGCTATGTGTGTGGAAGATGCGCCAAGATTTGAATGGCGTGGCTTTATGCTCGACGAAGGTCGTCACTTCTATGGCAAGGAAGAAATTAAAAAGTTGCTCGATGTGATGGCTGCCTACAAACTTAATCGCTTCCACTGGCACTTGACTGAGGACCAAGGTTGGCGTATTGAAATAAAAAAATACCCCAAACTGACAGAAGTAGGCGCTTGGCGCGAAAGTAAGGTATTGGGTTGGGATCAAACAAAACCTGATGGTCAGCATTACGGTGGTTTTTATACACAAGAGGATGCTCGCGAAATTGTGAAGTATGCTCGCGATCGTTTTATTGAAATTGTGCCTGAGGTGGATATTCCTGGTCATTCACAAGCCGCTGTGGCTTCGTACCCCGAAATATTGGCTTGCGACCCTGAAAACAAACACGAGGTGTGGCTCTATCAAGGTGTTTCGGGCGATGTAATCAATGTGTCGAACCCCAAAGCTGTGCAATTTGCCAAGGATGTGATTGACGAACTGACTGAGGTTTTCCCCTTTGGTTATATTCACCTTGGTGGTGACGAATGCCCCACTAATAAATGGCAAAATAATGCAGATTGCCAAAAGGCACTTGCTGCAATGCACAGTGAGAACTATCGCGACTTGCAGACTGATTTCTATCATAAACTGCAACAACACATTGCACAAAAGCCTGCCAACAAACAGCGTAAACTTATCTTCTGGAATGAGGTGTTGCATGGTAATACTTCGGCATTAGGAAAAGATATTACAATCATGGCTTGGATTGGGGCTGATGCGGCAGCACAAGAGGCTGCACGACGTGGTTTTAACACCATTCTCACTCCGCAGATTCCTTACTACATCAACCGTCGCCAAAGCAAAGATGCCAGCGAACCTCGCTCACAAGGTTGGGGTACTGAGACGGTAGAAGCTGTGTATAACTATGTGCCCATGAACAACGTAGCTGCTGACTTGCAGCCTAAATACATGGGTGTACAGGCTAACTTCTGGACTGAATGGGTGGAAGATGGTTCTACCGTAGAGTATTTAATGTTCCCCCGTCTGGCTGCTGTGGCTGAAGCTGGTTGGACTCCCCAACAATTACGCAAGTATCCCGACTTCTTGCAACGCCTTCAGTCTGAACCTGCTTATTACGACGCTAAGGGCGTGAACTATGGTAAGCATGTTTTTAAGAAATAAGTAAGAAGCTTTTACTTATTTTATCTTACTTTTTTTAAGTGAATTGCCTTACTTTGCTACGCGGAGTAGGGCAATTTACAATAAATTACAAAAGCTAAGTTGAACTTCTTGCACTCTTGGCTTAATCCCAATTAGGCAGCGGCTCGGAAAGAAAAACGAAAATTTAACCATTTTCGTTTTGTCTTTCGCTCGCCTTGCACTAACTTTGTGGCCAAAATCAATTCATTTAAAAGAAAATGTTCAAAAAAATCTTATTACTCGTGCTCTTCGTAGCACCCTTGAGCCTCTGCGCTCAGAAGTTCGCACACTTCGACTACAACGCAATTCTCTCAGCTATGCCCGAAGCTAAAACAGCACAAACTGAACTTGAAACTATCTATAAGAAGTATCAGTCGGACATGGAGAATATGCAAAAAGAACTCCAAACTAAGGCTGAAAAGTATCAGAAGGAAGACACTGAGGCTACTCCCGCTAACATCCGCGAACGCCACCAACAGGAATTGCAGGATATGTACCAGCGCTTGCAGCAAGCTCAGCAAGATAACTCTGAGAATATGCAGAAGGAACAAGCTAAGAAAATGCAGCCTATCATAACTAAGGTGTTCAACGCTGTTGACGCTGTGGCTAAAGAAAATGGCTACGTTTACATCATTGACAAGACTGCCTCACAGCAAGCTGGCATCTTCATCAATGAAAGTGCAAGCAACGATGCTACTTCTGCCATCATGAAGAAACTTGGCATCTCTGCTACTGCTACTACTCCTGCCAAGAAGTAAATAAAATAAATCAACCCCACTCTCTTACAGAGTAATGTGTGCTGATATGTTGGAATACGGCGCTTGCGGCAAGAGTCGCAATATCCGTGAATACCACATATCAGCACATTTTTTAGGTTACGGTTATAAAAACCTTTTACAACTCTCCCATACAAAAAACTTCAAACCGTGATTACACTTAGAAACATACATAAATCGTTTGGCAACCTCGAAGTGCTTAAAGGCATTGACCTCGACATCAATCCTCACGAGGTGGTGAGTATTGTGGGTCCCAGTGGCGCAGGTAAAACCACCTTGCTACAAATTATGGGTACACTTTATAAGCCTAACCAAGGCACTATAGAAATTGCAGGAGAAGATGTGCTTAAACTCTCAGCTAACAAACTCTCACAATTTCGCTGTAACCACTTGGGCTTTGTTTTTCAGTTTCACCAACTCTTACCCGAATTTTCAGCACTCGAAAATGTGATGATTCCTGGCATGATTGCCCGACATGCAGACTCTGAAAATAAAAAGCGTGCCATGGAGTTGCTCGACTTTATGGGATTAGCAGATCGCTCTACACATAAACCTGCCGAACTCTCAGGCGGTGAAAAACAACGTGTGGCTGTGGCACGTGCCTTAATGAATAAACCCGACGTTATATTGGCAGATGAACCATCGGGTAGTCTCGACTCACACAATAAGCAAGAGTTACACCAACTCTTTTTCAAGCTACGCGATGAATTGGGCCAAACCTTCGTTATCGTGACACACGATGAGGAACTTGCTAAAATAACTGATCGTACCATCCACCTTTTAGATGGACGTGTAGACAAAGAAACTACCTTGTAGGGCTTTGTTCTATAATATATATTTTCCCTACCCTATAAACACACTCCTCCACATGATAAAACTCGGCAACTATAATACATTACGCATTACTCGCTTTACTGACCATGGTGCATACCTTGATGGTGGCGAATTAGGCGAAATTCTTATGCCCAAAGCTTATGTACGTCGCGAAATGCGCCCTGGCACTGAAGTTGACGTATTTGTTTACCTCGACCAAAGCGAACGACTCGTGGGTACTCTCGAAACTCCCTTGGCTCGCGTAGGCGACTTTGCCTTTCTTAAAGTAGCTTGGGTAAACGAGTATGGTGCATTCCTTGATTGGGGATTAATGAAAGACCTTTTTGTGCCTTTCCGCGAACAAAAAATGGTTATGCAGCAAGGTCGTTCATACTTAGTGCATATACACATCGACGACGAGACACAACGTATTGTGGCTTCGGCAAAGGTTGAACGATACTTACAACCAGCCATGCGCAGTGACTATCACCGCGGACAAGAGGTTGAAATCATGGTACAACAAAAAACACCGCTCGGCTTTAAGGTGATTGCCGACAATCGTTGTACAGGCCTCATCTATGATGACCAGATATTTGAACAAGAGCCTCATGCAGGCGATGTACTCACAGCAACCGTAGTGAATGTGCGTCCTGATGGAAAACTCGACCTTTCGCTCCAACGCATTGGTAAAGGACGTTTTCGTGACTTTGCAGACCAACTACGTGACCAACTACAAGAAGCAGGTGGCACACTTCCCTTTACAGATCGTTCTACCCCCGAAGAAATTCAAGAACGTTTTGGAGTGAGCAAAAAAACTTTTAAGCGTGCAGTAGGCACACTCTACAAGAACCGCGAAATTGTAATCTCAGACCAAGGAATTTCTGTCACAAAACATAAGTAGCAAGTCTGTAATATTAATTTTTCAAAATATGCAGGAAAAAAGTAGATAAAAATTTGGAGTTTTCTATCCCAAAATGTATCTTTGCAATCGAATTAAGGAATTAAGCATTCTATGTGCTGATTCTTGTAATATATGATAGTTTTTTCATCTCTATATAAGTTCTGTGAGCCAACTATGCGTTGCGAAACGCGTAGTTGGCATTTTTTATACCTACGACAAAAATATTTGAAAATAATCAAACATCAAAACCTACATAATTATTGAAGATTTTTTTGGGGGGGACATTTAATGGACACACCATAACGAAAAAGTCCTGTAAATATTTCGATCTACAGGACTCTGTTGAGGAGAGAGAGAGATTTTATATCACTCTACCAGCTTCCGTAACTTATTGATATTCAAGTGCCGTCTTTAAGCATTTTCGCTTATTTTGCACTCTATTTTCTACTCCACTCCTCAAATCTTTGAGGAGATTATGGCATTACGACACTCGCTTCTTACTTTTCAATAAGTCGGTTGCCATTATTTTCTGTTTATCTTCTCATTGCCTTTGTATTATGTTTATGAATTGCCCTTATGAAAGGGGGATAATACAATATCATGACCACTATCTTACCATTATTATTCAAATGCCTATAAGTCAAATATGACTCTGAAAGTTGTATCTTCATGTAGCAATATTGATTTTCAAGATGTTATAGGCATTGAAAGATGTAGCCTACTTGTAGCGTCTTGTAGCACGATGTAGCGTTATATTCTATTCTTCTTTGCTCATCCCACCTGTTTCAATCATAGAGTCAAGTACATCGCCATGTTCGTCATAGACTGTATCATTTATATTTAGCATAAAGCATCACAGGCCTATGCTTTGAAGCTCCACGATATATCTCCATCACTTTCGTCACACAATCTCTCGATACCGTAAAGCAGCCACGGCTCTCGGAGCCTATCGGGATATACTCCCTATCGCCAGAGAATCTTGTGACTTTTCCTGCTGAATGAATCAAGATACCACGAGTCTCGGCAAGATAATTGGTCTTGTCAAGCCCACGAAGACGGATGCTCTTCTTAAACTTACTACCCTTTCCTACCATCACATATCGTCCAAGGCTGGAGCATCCGCTGCCAAACTCATTGCTGAACTTAGGCTTGACATCCGTGTTGCCCTTGCCACTGCCGTGCATACAGTAGCTGCTCATCAAGCGTTTGCCATGCTGCAGGTCGTAGATAAAGAACCGCTTCTTGCCCGATGGAATGGAGAAATCCACCAGGATATAATAGTCCGTGCTATACCCTCGTCGCTCGCAATAGTCCCGTACTTGCGAGAGATTCTCGCAATCCACCTTGCCATACCATTCCTTGGCGTCGACGTAATTCTTATACAATGGCTTAGTGTACCTGTTATAAATGGGAGGCACAAAAGGGATGCTAACAATCAGCAGCACTATGACAACCAACAATATGATATATATCTTGTTCTTTTTCTTCATATAGTTTGATTTTTTGTTTGGTGATAGGGTGGTAATTTATAGGACCACCCTATAGCGAATAATACAATTGTTTATGGTTATAGACAATCTATCTTGTCCAACCATCATTAAGAATTATTGTATCTCCTTCTATGGGAACGAAAACCGATATATATGTTCCATCCCAATCAGGAACCTTTTTACCATCAACATCTACCATTCTCCGATGCATCCCCTTTGTTCTGTCGAAAGGAATTGCTTCAGGATAGATGTCATAAAAATATCCAATAGAATCCTTTTTCCAACAGCATGAATCGGTCTTGCATGCCTGGTCTAAACGACAAAAGAAATCTTTATCCAATGGCTTTGCTGGTACAAATTTTATTTGTGTTTCATAACCTGCAAGTCCTCCATCCGAACAAAAAGAATCCACTGGGACTATCTCTGGGAATTCCACTCCTGTAACCTTTTGCAAGTCGTCAGCATTATGATAGTCAATATGAGTGGGTACGCCTGTACCGTTCGACTGGCCGGCACCAACCACAAACATAACGAGAAAACCCACAAACAGTATTATCATTAATAGCATTGGCATAGCAATAATAATGCCGAAACTCCATATCAATGAACCTAACCAACCTTTTATATTCTCAATAGCTATATTTTCTTCCGAACAATCGTCAGAGTTTCTCTCAATATATTCTCTTACCAATCTGCGCTTTATCATCTCCTTTTTCAACGAGTTGCCCTTTACCTTCTTCAATTCGGGCGCAACAGCCTCTTCTGCCTGTTTCTTCAACAGACCCTCTTTCTGCTTCTGCAACTTGTGAAGTTTTACACACAACACGGCAAAACAAACTGCACCGATACCTGCAACACCAACCAACCATGTCCAATCCAGATATTTGATGCCGTCAGATAATAAAAACCATACCATAACCGCAAAGCAAACGCATGGCAAGGCAATTCTAATAAATTTCTGCATATCGTTCTCTTTTTTTATTATTTTTATTACAAACAATATTTCGGTAAATTTTTACCGAGAAATTAAATTTATAACCAATGATTTTTATTAATGATTTGCTTAAATATTTTATTTGTATTTTCTAATGAAGCAAAAAGTTTCATACATGATCGGAATTTTATAACATCAGCTCCAAATATTTCATAAGGAGTTTTATCACTATCAAAAACAGCTTGAGTTATTTCAATTAAATATTTTCCAAGAAAAGGATGTTCAAGAAATGTTCTTGCTTGGTCTCTATCTGGAATACCATAAAATTGTGATCTTTCTGACTTACCCAACCCTTTCATTTGTGGAAATATCCACCACATCCAATGAGTTTCTTTCTTACCATTCTTTACCTCCTGAAGTGCTTGGGCGTACGTTTGCTTATATACTGGTATATATCTATTTACAAACCAATATTTTACATAATCTAATTCTTCTGTAAGTTCACTATATATTAATTCTCTAACACATCCAGTAATTTCAAGTGTTTTTGACTCTTTATTGAAACCAAAATAAGCAGAATTTTTTGGAAGTGTTAAAAGTTGTTCATATACTTTGTTAATAATCTCAGTTATACGTGATTTAGTACAATATGGAATTATACCATCAAACCATCCATATAAATAATATTTAATTTGATTCTTTATTATTTCTTGCTGCAATTCTGCAGCATTAGTAGCACGATTGACAAAGTCGTCCAGTACTTCATCTTCCTTGGATTTGAGTGTCTTCATATTTTATATATTTAAATGTTAAAGTTCTATCTCTATAGAGAATTAAGCCCCGCATGAGAGAATACAAAAAATAGAAGATAGCTTTTTACTGAAGCAATAGAAATGTTAACTTCATTTTTTCAATACTCGCTCATATGGGACATTTCTAATTCAGCTTACTGCTTTGTTACAGTAGCCTTGCGCATGTTTATGTTGAACGTACCAAGTGAGGTCTTCACCTTGTACACACCATTCTTGGCGGAAACGAGTTTGGCAGTCATGCCCATGAAAGAGAAGCTTCCGTCTTTATTCTTGTTGATGTTGTAACGGCCGAGAGGGGTGTTCACCACGATATGGCTCTTGGTCACTTCCACCACCCCATAAGTAGTGCCCGAAGGAGCATCCTTCACCTTCTGAACCACTTCCTTGGCAGCAGTCTGTACATTGTCGTTACTACCTTTTGCAAAACTTGCTGTGCTGGTTGCTACAACCATCAGCAGCATAATCATTAACTTCTTCATTGTCTTCTATTGTTTTTTAATGGTTTTGTCTTCTTGACAATGCAAAGGTAGTGTGGCTTTCCTGAAGCGAGAAACTTTCCGAGGTGACTTGTACAAGATGCTGGGTTTATTGTATATCTTGGCAATTATCGCTTCCTAAGCACCAGCCAAGGAGCTACACCGTGGTGCTTATCCGTACGATACTTTGCGGCTCTCTCCGTGAAGTAAGCGGTGCCGTCAGGAGCACGGTAGAAACCGCTTTCGTTGCCACCGGTAAGATAGACAGCATCTACATAGCCATATTCGCGCAAAGCATCGGCGAAGTCCCACAGTGTTTTGGGGTGAGGAGTCTCGATGATGCTTACCCCTATATTATAATAATAGTTGTATAGGCGTATAGCACCATAGCAGCCAAATACAAGCACCATGGTTGCCACAAACCACATGATAGCCAAACTCCACTTCGGCAACCCACCTCGCTTTTTGATGGAATCCGACGAAATATTGTGCGCGTATATGCTATAAGCAAATCGTTGCAGATGGTTTGTATGAAATGATATAGAAAATGTATAAAACTACACTATTGGTCGTAAATGTAATTTTTGAAGGGCACGCCAGGATAATAAAAAAGTCCTGCAAACCATTAGTTTGCAGGACTCTGTTGCGGAGAGAGAGGGATTCGAACCCCCGGTACCTTGCGGTACGCCGGTTTTCAAGACCGGTGTATTCGACCACTCTACCATCTCTCCTTACAAATGATAGTTGTCGTTTTTGCTTATTTTCGAGTGCAAAGGTAAGAGGTTTTGTTTGAACAACCAAATTTAAAGGCACTTTTTTTCGATTAAAATTAAAAATAGTTTGTTTTGAGCCTCTATTGAGCCTCAACAACCCCATTATTAGACAAAATTTGCGCTATACAGACCGTTTAAATGCCATCTAAATGCCTTTTAAACGCAGCGTTTTACAAAAACGAAATCCATCTACAAACAGTTATTATTTAAAAAGACGTGCGTATCTTTGCAAAGCATATTTGCAATGCAAATTATGAAAACCATTTTTTAGCACACACCTACTTATTCATTTACTAATACAAGCCCCAATGAACTCACCCTTACGCATTGCCATTATTGGTGGTGGCGCAGCTGGTTATTTTGCAGCAATCGAAGCTAAACGCAACAATGCCAATGCTGACATAACTATTTTCGAAAAAAATAAAACCGTGCTTGCTAAAGTAGCAATTACGGGAGGCGGTAGGTGCAACCTAACCAACTCGTTTGCTACGATTAGCGACGCCAAACAAGCCTATCCACGTGGCCATAAACTCATGAAACGCTTGCTAAAGCATTTTAGTCACGAGGATGTTTATAATTGGTTTAAATGCGAAGGAGTACCCCTTGTTACACAAGAGGATGAATGTGTGTTTCCTGCCTCACAAGATTCACAGAGCATCATTTCTTGTCTCACCACACTTGCCACACAATTAGGCATTCACCAATTGTGCAACCATAAACTCACAGACATTAGCCAAAACGAAGATGCTACACTACACCTTTGTTTTGCCAATGGCACAGAGGCTGATTTTCATCGTGTGGCAATTACCACGGGTGGCGCCCCTAAAGGCGAAGGACTTGATGTGCATGCTCGTTTAGGACATGAAATAGAATGTCCCATCCCCTCACTCTTCACATTCAATATTACCGACACCTATTTTCTTTCGCTCATGGGCACAGTAGTCGACCCTGCCATTGTGTCTATTCCTGGCACCAAACATCGTGCAGAGGGAGCTTTACTTGTCACACATTGGGGCATGAGTGGTCCTGCAGTGCTTAAACTCTCATCACACGCAGCACGTTTTCTGCACGAAAACAATTATCACACACAAGTATCGGTAAATTGGACGGGCGTTATACATTCTGTGGCTGCCACCGACGAGATCACTGCCATTGTGACCCATAACGCACAAAAGCAATTAGCCTCGGTACGTCCTTTTAACCTCCCATCGCGTCTATGGTTCTACATATTAGATAAATTGGGCTTTTCACAACAAAAGCGTTGGGGTGAATTGGGCAAAAAAGGCATAAGCCGATTAATCGAAACACTCACCAACGATATTTATAAAGTAGATGGCAAAGGACGTTTCCGCGAAGAATTTGTAACTTGTGGCGGTGTTTCATTATCCTCCATCCACATGAATACACTCGAGAGTCGCGTATGCCCCCACCTTTTCTTTGCAGGCGAAGTGCTCGACGTTGATGCCATCACTGGAGGCTTCAACCTGCAAGCCGCTTGGAGCATGGGGTATGTAGTAGGGCAAAATATAATTAAGCCCTAATTTATAGGCAAACAATATAAAGCATTACACGCTGAAGAGTCTCAGCACGTAATGCTTTATTGCTTTGCAAACAGAGGTATCCCCAAATGTTCATTTTTATTATACGCTATTTCAGCGTACACATGCTTGCGAATCAATAAAAACAATAAAAAGAATAAAACTTAAAGCAAGGAACTCATATAAAATTGTAACTTCGCCCATAAATTACCAAACAGACACAAGACATGACAGATAAAAACAAGCCTCTTTCAAAACAAAAAGTCACCCCCCGAAAGTCGGTGGGAGGATTGATTGTGGCATTTTTGCTGTTGTCAATTACCTTAGGCATAGCTATGTCGTATGTAACGCGCTATGCGCAATCGGTTACGCAATTCACAGAAGCCGAGAACAAAATAATTATGCAGCGACGTGCTACCGACAATTTGCTTACACAACTTCTCAATGCCAGCACACAGGCTGAAGCACTCAGCATGCAATATGCCGATGACACTGAATTAAAACGCTACATGCAAGCTGTTGTAAGAATCGACACTGCTATTGTAAGACTAAAAATTCTTGTAGACGATTCTAAACAAAAAACACGTATTGACTCACTACAATATTTGGTACACCAACGTCGCGATGGCATAGTAAACCTTGTAAATGCCCTACGCCACGAAAATAATAAAGGCAATGACCTGCAACGTCAAATTAAAGACTTACACAACAACGAACGCCCCATCAACCTAAAAGTAGGTGTACCCATAGTAGAACGTGGCGAACAAGTAATAATTGAGCGCCGAAAACGCGGTTTTTTTCGTCGATTAGGCGATGCCTTTAAACGTGCCAAAGACGATACTGTACTTACACAACTCACACAAAACGAAAGTATAAAAGACACCACACAAACCCAAGTAAACATTGCCGATACCTTGGCAAGGGTATTAACCGGTGTACACAAAAATTTGCAACGCGATTCTTTGGCACATGCTAAAACGCTTTACCGCAAGTCAGACCAACTGCGAGCCACGTCAGCCGAGTTGTCACAACGCATGACCATGCTAATAGACAATATCACAACTGCCCAACAAAAACACATAGCCCAAGTTTCGCACAATGAGCAACAACAACGCTCTGCCGCAGCTCGCAAATTGGGGCATGTTGCTTTTTGGGCTGTGGTGCTTTCTGCATTACTCCTATTTTGGTTATGGCACGACATTAAACGCTCCAACCGTTATCGTCGCACACTCGAACGCGTAATGTTACAACGCGAACACTTGTTGCTTACCATATCACACGACATTAAAGCCCCTGTTAATAGCATTTTGGGCTATCTCAACTTATTGCCCCAAAAGCAAGTGCAGCAATCTAAAGAACTGAGTGCCATAAGCACCTCGGCTCAATATTTATTGCACTTAGTTAAGGCCCTTGTTGAATATTACAAACTCGAAAACGAGGATGTAGAAATTCACTCAAAACCCACGAACCTCTACAAATTACTCCACGAGATTATTACCATTTTCAAACCGCTTGCCGAACAAAAAGGTCTCGAATTTACATGCAACATTGAACAAACAAAATATGTGTTGGTAGACGATGCTTTTCAACTACGCCAAATTATCGAAAATCTTTTGAGCAATGCTATAAAATATACCACAAAAGGCGAAGTTCACCTATGTTCAGTTGTCCACCCCGCTGGACTTTTATGTATTCTTGTACACGACACTGGTTGTGGTATGTCCGAAGCAGACATAGAACGCATTTTCCAACCCTTCACACGCGTTAAAGGCAGCGAAGGACAAGAGGGTGCAGGCTTAGGGCTATGCATTACGCAAAAGTTAATTAAGCGCTTAGGCGGTGAATTAAAAGTAAAAAGCGAGTTAGGCAAAGGTAGCACTTTTCGCGTAAATATGAAAAGCCACTTTAAAGAAATACCTTATACCGACAGGGAGAACGATGCCACCTCCCCCACCGACACCGAGGCACAGAACAATGCAGACAACCTAACTCAGAGCCATGCCAAAGCTCTCACTTTAGCCCATGCTGCATGTTCCACAAACATTGAAGCTCAAAGCAATGCCGAGAACCACGCTTCAGGAACTCTTCAAGGCACAATCCACATAGCAGTGCTCGACGACGATGCCTTACAGATGCAACTCACCGAGGCTATGCTTCGCAATGTGTTGCCTGCTGAGGCTCAGATCACTACCTTTAACCAAGCCGAACAACTATTAGCATGGCTCAAACAAGGCCACAAGCCCACATTGGTAATGACCGACATCGAAATGCCCTCTATGTCGGGTTATGAGGTATTAAGCATCTTGCGCCAAGAAAAGCTCTTGTCCAAAGAGGTACAGGTTATTGCCATGACGTCGCACACGCTCATTCCTGCAACCGACTTTAAAGAGCACGGTTTTGCCGATGTTTTATTTAAGCCCTTCACCCAAAACGATTTATTGCGCGTGTTCAAAGCCACCCCCGCAATGCTTCGTAAAAAGCAAGCGCATTTTAAGGATGGCACATCCACTGAGCAAACTTATTTACTCCCCAAAGAACAAGAGGTTGCCCTCCCCCACCTTGCGCTCAACAATCTGTTGTTTTTTGCCCAAGACGATAGTCAAGCCCAAAAAGACATATTGCAGCAATTTGCCACCGACTGTCAACAACACTTCACAAAGCTACAAGCAGCATGCCAAGCACACCACAAAACCGAGGCATGCCGCATTGCCCACAAAATGTTGCCCACATTCACACTCATACAATCCACCGCAATAGCTGCATTACAAGAGTTAGAACGACGTAGATTCGACAACATTTGGCAACCAGACGATGAAGCACTCTGCCAAACAGTGCTGAACGAACTAAAGATAGCAATTGAAGAATTAAAGAAAACAGAAGCGTAGATAGCCCCTTGGCACTACCCTCACTCTATAAAGAAACATGTCTACACATATTCTCATCATAGAAGACGACCTCACATTTAGCACCATGCTCAGTGTGTGGTTACGCAAAAAGAATTTCGAGGTGACTACAGCATCAAGCGTAGCCGCTGCCGTCAAGGTGTTGCTCCAAAACGAACATGCCCCACAATTGGTGTTATCAGACCTTCGTCTGCCCGATCATGACGGACTCTATTTGTTGCAATGGATGCACAGCAAGCAAATGTACATTCCATTCATCATGATGACAAGTTATGCCGAAGTGCAAAATGCAGTCGAAGCCATGAAGTTAGGGGCTACAGACTACATTGCTAAACCTGTGCAACCCGACATTTTGCTACAAAAGTTGAACGAGGCTTTAACCACCTCTGCCTCCCCTACACAACAACCCACCTTGCCCCATAAGTCCGAGGCTAAAAAGTCCACCCCATCGTCTGCAAACGCCTCACAAAAAAGCGAAACAGCCGTGGCAAAGCATCATCCTGGCATTGAGGGACACTCCCCCATAGCCCACGATCTTTATCGCTTAGTAGCCTTAGTTGCCCCCACCCCCATGTCGGTATTAATTATTGGCGCAAGTGGCACAGGCAAGGAATATGTGGCACACCGCATTCACGAACAAAGTGCACGATGCGAAGGTCCTTTTGTGGCAATAGACTGTGGGGCACTTACCAAAGAGTTGGCAATCTCCGAACTATTCGGTCACACCAAAGGTGCCTTTACCGGAGCTACCGACAATAAAATAGGTGCCTTCGAACAAGCCTCGGGAGGCACACTCTTTTTAGACGAGGTGGGAAACCTAAGTTATGAGGTGCAAGTGCAACTTTTGCGTGCACTGCAAGAACGACGCATACGCCCTGTGGGTAGCACCGAAGAACGCCCCATCAACATTCGTTTGGTATGTGCCACCAACGAGAACCTGCCCGAAGCCATACAGCGTGGCACCTTCCGCGAAGACCTTTACCACCGCATCAATGAGTTCACACTGCACATGCCCCTTTTGCGCGAACGAGGCAATGACATATTAGAATTTGCCCACTATTTTCTTGAACGTGCCAACACCGATTTGGGGCGAAACATAACAGACTTCACCCCCGATGCACAACAAGCCCTGCTGCGCTATGCTTGGCCTGGCAATTTACGTGAAATGCGCAACGTGGTGGTACGTGCTGCATTATTGGCTGAGAACGCTGCCTACATCTCGTCCACCCAACTCGGTTTGCCACAAGACACTGCCACCCAACCCTCGGCAACACTTGCCATTAAGCCTACTGCAGACGAAGAATTGGCACGCATTCACGAAGCCCTACAACTCACAGGCGGCAACAAGAGTCGTGCTGCACAAATGTTAGGCATCGACCGCAAAACCCTCTACAACAAACTAAAGGGCAATAAAGCCTAACTTAAAGAGTCGTTTTAAGAATTGTGGAACAACCCACAAAAAAAGTGTGGAATTTTTCCACACTTTCCACACTACGTTCCACACTTTCCACAGTAGTGTAGAATTGGCACAAAACGCATAACTACTTCATAATCAATACAAAACTCATCTTGTTTATTTTTTGGCACAGCTATTGCGCTTTATTAAAGCAGAAACAACAACATAAATAAACAACTCAAAAACAAATACGATTATGAAAAAGTTCACAGTTTCTGCCATCATGGTAATGGGCGTTGTCACATTGAGCAGCGCAGCTTTCGCAGGTTCAACTTCATCAGCCTTCCGCGGCTTCGCCAATGGCTCAGCTTTGGCAACCGACACAGTTGTTCCCACCGACACAATAGTTCCTGAAAAGAACAACCCCATAGTCGAAAGTCAGCAACTTTGGTTCTCAACCGACACTGTAGTGCCTACCGACACCGTAGTTCCTGAAAAGAAAGACACTGAGGTACCCGAGAAAACCGACCCCGTAGTAGAAAGCCATCAGCTTAACTTCTCTACCGACACCGTAGTACCTGAAAAGAACGATACCGTAGTACCCGAAAAGAAGGAGAGCCAAGAATCATAAAAAAGGAGAGTTATAGATAATTAGGTAGATAGTAGTTTCTTGGAAATGTAGCCAGAAGCATCAAGCGAGCCACACTTGTCTTGTATGCTTCTGGCTACAGCGTTTATATCAGCCCATTGGTGGATTGTACCCCATGTATCCGCTTTATCGATGTCAGGAACAATAGAAGCATAGCCTGTTTTTATGCAAAAAGATAGAATATCCGCATGGAAGAAACATTGCATATAGAACTGTGTGAAATGAAGGATAAAATGGATTTTGAATGGTATGAAACAAAGGTGTACAAAATCTGCTACCACAATATCCAATATCCATGGCAAGCATACTAACGAAAAAAGACTTCTGAACTTTCATTCAGAAGCCTTGGCGGAGAGAGAGGGATTCGAACCCCCGGTACCTTGCGGTACGCCGGTTTTCAAGACCGGTGTATTCGACCACTCTACCATCTCTCCTTACAAATGATAGCTGTCGATTCTTGCTTATTTGCGAGTGCAAAGGTAAGGTGTTTTGTTGGAATTGCCAAATCTTTTGCAAAGAAAATATGTATTAAGCGTATTTTTTTGCATTTTCGTGCGTTTTTTATGACGAACATCTAAGATGCTTGGTGCCTACTAAAGGATATTTAGAATGCGTAGTATCAAAGTTATATGTGAAAAGGGTGAGGAATCGGTTTTATATTTTGAGTTCAACCACCCCTTTCACAAATGCCTTGATTATAAGTTCAGTGGTATTGGTGGCATTAAACTTTGACAATAAATGTGCTTTGTGCGTGTTTATGGTATTAACCGATACATGCAAAGCATCTGCAATCTCGTTAGCCCTAAGCCCTCGTGCAAGTTGGCACAACACATTCTTCTCCTGCGAAGTAAGATGTTCGCTCGAATCGGGAATGTGCATTTCAATATGGCGCACTAATTGCTGAAAACGCTTACAGAAATAAGTATCGCCACTCATCACACTTTCTACGGCATAACGCAACTCGCTTGGCTCGCAACTTTTAAATACCACAGCATCAGTGCCTGAGTGCATCACAGCGTTAATATTCCATATCTCCTCGTGCGAAGTGTAAACCAATGTGCGAATGTCGGGGTACAACTGTTTGGCATAGGTTATAAGGTCTATCCCCGAGCCGTCAGGCAGATCGAGGTCTACAATGCAAAGGGCTGTTTCGGGAGCAGCCTTTAATTGATCCATGGCATGACGCATGGTACTACTGATTTTCACGTCTTTCACGCCAGGAATACGCATTAAGCAGACCTTTAATCCCTCAAGCAGAATAGCATGATCATCGCAAATCAGCACCGAAAAATCTTTATGCTTCTCTTCTGTGTTCACAATCATGTTGCAAATTTAGCCGATTGTTTCTGCATGTATTTCATTAAAAATAATGAAATGCACAAAAACGGCACTAACATTTTATGCAAACCACATGTTTGTGTTCGCTATTCGTGTAACTTTCTACCTCGGCTTCGATACTTTTCAGACGTTCGGCGGTAGACTGCAACCCTATGCCCCCTTGTTTGGGAGATGAAGAGTTTGACTGTTGTGGTTGTGCATCGTCAATGAGTTTTAGCACCACCGTGCCTTCTTGCATTTCAAGAACTATTTCGAGGTGTTTAAGCGTAGTGTGCTTAATGAGGTTCGTAACATGCTCTTGCACGATGCGATAGAGCTGATAGCCTTTCTGTGTCGCAAGCTGAGTCCAATCACACGAGGTGTCAATCTCTGTTTTTACTTCGAATTGTTGCATCTCGCTCAGTTTATAGGCAAAAGCCGAAAGCAATTGGTCAATGGTTGAAAATTGCATCTTAGGCGGCATTAGTTCGTGCGAAATTTGGCGTATATCGTTGCGCACATGATGGAGTTGTTGCACGGCATCGTCTACACTCTCTGACACAGAAAGTTTCATTTCTGCCACAAGCAAATCGTTGCACACCCCATCATGCAATTCTTGTGCAAGACGTTTACGCTCAGTTTCTACGCCATCAATATAGCGTTTTGCCTCGTTAAGTTGCTTTATGCGACGCTGTTGGCGCACCCATAACATAACGCCTGCACCACCCAACACAATAAGCGCCAAAGCACCGGCAAGGCCAACACCTAAACGCCACTGTTTTACCTCGGCTTGTGCTGCGTCTTTTTCGAGTTGTACAATTTTAAATTGCTTTTCCTTAGAGTCATAACGTGCGGCAGCATCGGCTGCTTGTTGCTGAATTTGGAGTTGCTGAATAGAGTCTGCCACATAATATGCCTCCAAATAAAAATAACAAGCACGGTCAGTTTGTCCCACACCTTCGTAGGCACGGGCTGTCATTAACAACACCTTGTCGCGCTCTGACGACACTGCGGGACTATTGTTATAGAGCACAAGTGCCGATTCAAGGGCTAGTTTCCGCTGTTTTGTTACATAATAGAAATTAAATTTAGCGTGTTCAAGTTGCATGCGTTCTGTGCCATTAGGAGCATATTGACTCACAATAGAGTTGGCACGTGTAATGAGTTGTGGTATTTCACCATAACGCGCAGGGAGTTGTGTGAGCAATGTGATAAGAGGCGAAAGACAACTTGCCTCAGCCAAAGGTTCGTTAGCCTTACGGGCTATTTCAATGCCTTTGCGTAAATAAGTTTCGGCTTCATCAAAGGTGGCAGGTGTATAAGTTAGAATCGTACCTAAGCCTGCATATACCGATACGCGCAATGAAGGTTCGGCAGCGTCTTCATATTTCAGGGCATTAAACAACATGCTTTTGCAGTCCTCTGCACGCCCCACCCTACTGCATAGTGCAGCATAATTTTGATAGCCAGAAAAAGCGAGTTGACGGCTGTGCTTAAGTCCGTAGTTAATAACTTGTTCGTAACATTTAATAGCTTGGTCAAACTTTTGCAAACGACTGTAACAGATACCCATGCTACAGAGTTGATTGTATTGTTCGTGTTGATTTTTTTGCTGTACAGCTAATTTTTGAGCATGTGTAAATAGTTGCAAAGCCTTTTCAGTTTTTCCTTGTGCCATATTAGCTTCGCCCAATGCAGCATTAAGTGTAATAAGGTCAGTTCCCGCAGGCTTTTTAGCTTGTGCTAATTTTACGTAGTATATGGCAGAATCAGGTTGTGAGGTACTGAAGATGCGTGCCATTTCGGTTAATAAATGAGCCGAAGCCCCTTTTTGTTTTATTTGGCGTCGAATTTTTTCGGTTTGAGGTTGTGCAGATAGCCCATTTACACCTACATAAATGAGTAGTACAAGAAATGTAAAAATCTTTTCCATAAGCGTTCAAGTGTTAGTAATATGCTAATAAAGCATTTGTTATGTTGCAAATATAGCAAAATTTTACACAATATTATCATTTTACGATTTTTTTATCAGAAAAATATATTTTCAAGAAAGAACTAATACATGAACAGAGATTTTTAGCGCCCAGGCTAGTATAATTTTCTTCTGATTGGTTTTATCGTTTTTTTTGACGTCTGTAGGTGGTATGTTTAAATGGGTTACCCCGTTAGGTAGGGTGTTCAAAATCCATGATTTTTTTCTGCATGGTTTTGATAAAAAATAATATCGTAAATAGTTGATATTCAACAATAACAAACACAGAAAACGCCTCAATTCGTGTATTATTTTAATGGGTCACCCCGTTAGGGGTGAGATAAG
>OLYN01000405.1_pt1 | contig 25114 bp, 20 predicted proteins | sample 1674231 | NCBI WGS metagenome assembly OLYN01 (sample SAMEA103958153, study PRJEB25191) | human gut metagenome
CCCCTATCAGGGGGAAATGTCCCGAAGGGACAAAAGGGGTAGGGACGCTGTCAGCCGCAGGCTGACTGAGAGGTTTTATCAAATTTGCAGCAACCTCTCCGTCTCGGCTCACGCCGAGCCACCTCCCCTGGAAGGGGAGGCTTTTTTCTGCCAAAAAAAATCCCCAAAATCCTTGCCTTTTTCCCACCGGCATGTTATAATGGCACAAAAGCCATCCACCACCCAGCGGGATATCCCGCTGTTCTGTCTGCTCGCAGACAGAATCTGCCGTCTGAAAGGAAAAACGCCATGAAAAAACGTCTCTTGTCCCTCCTCCTGATCCTCTGCCTCTGCGCTGCGCTGCTGCCGGTGGCGGTGTTTGCGGAAGGGAATGAAATTGAACTGACAAATGAATACATAGAAAGGGAACTGCAGAAAACATCAAAAATAGATTCAACTGGGAAAATTATCTATTCTTATCAAAAAGCGCTTCCCGCTGGCAGCTACCGCCTGACAGGGGATATCACCCTGTATGACGAGGTCAGGATCGAAGGAAGCGTCACGATCGACCTCAATGGAAAGACGATGCGACGGAATGACGACGAAAACAGCCGTTTCCACGCTGCGTTTTCCGTCCGGAATGGCAGCCACTTGACGCTGACGGACAGCAGCAATGGAAACGGAGCGATTTCCGGTTTTGGTAATAGTAGTGTACATGTCCTTGCTGGCGGCGTATTTACAATGAACGGCGGCAGACTGCTAGATGGTACTGCGCGTGGAGATGGATGCGGAGCACGAGGCGGCGGCGTACTGGTAGAAGATGGCGGCCTGTTCGTCATGAACGGCGGCTCGATTGAGAACTGTTGGGCCAATGGCGACGGCGGCGGTATCTATGTGAACGGCACGTTCCGTATGACCGGCGGAACGATTCGAAATTGCGAGGCAACCGAGAACGCACGTCAGGGCGCGCGCGGCGACGGCGGTGGTGTCTATGTCGCTCCGAGCGGCACGTTTGAGATGTCCGGCGGCTCCATTGAGAATTGCAAAGCTGTTGGAAGATGGCAGGACGGCAAAGGTGGCGGTGTGTACGTTGGCGGCACCTTCAACATGACCGGCGGCACGATCAAAAACTGCACAGCTGTCGGCGAAGGCGCCGGTGTCTACGTCGCAAACGGCGCGACCGCAACGCTTATCACGTCCAACATTACTGGCAATACGAAAACAGGTGGCAAAGAGGACAATATCACTGCCCCTGGCGGCTATAAAGAATATGAACCGCCCGTCGACCCCGTCGATCCCGACTACCCCCTCATCTCCATCCTCCCCGCGCTCGCAAAGGACCTTCCGTTCACGGACGTGACCTCCACCGACTGGTTCTATAGCGACGTCAAATACGCCTATGAAACCGGCCTCATGACCGGCACGTCTGCGGACGCGTTCAGCCCCGAGGCCCCTGTCACCCGCGGCATGGTCATGACCATCCTCGCCCGGCGTGAGGGCATCAGGACCGACCGCTACACCCCCTGGTACGCCGCGGGCTGCGAGTGGGCCAAAGCCAACGGCATCTCCGACGGCTCCAACCCCGAAGCCCCCGTCACCCGCGAGCAGCTCGCCGCCATGCTCTACCGCTATGCTGCTTTGAAGGGCCGCGACCTCACAGCAGGCGAGAACCTCAACTTCACCGATGCATCCGACGTCTCCGCCTACGCCCTCCCCGCCCTCCAATGGGCCACCGGCGAGAAGATCTTAACCGGCTCCAACGGCGCCCTGAATCCCCAAGCCCCCGCCACCCGCGCCCACCTCGCCGCCATCCTGCATCGGTATTTCGGGTAAATAAAGAAAAAAGCCTCCCACCCGGGAGGCTTTCCTTTTCAAAGGCTTCCCCTCATAGGGGAAGCCATAAGATGCGGAAGTCCAAAGCCTCCCCTTCCAGGGGAGGTGGCTCGGCGCAGCCGAGACGGAGAGGTTGCTGCAAATTTGCGACAACCTCTCCGTCAGCCTTCGGCTGCCAGCTCCCCTGCAAGGGGGAGCCTTGAGACACGAAAAGCCTCCCGTTCGGGAGGCTTTTCATATTTCTTATCCCGCGCAGCATTCCTTGATGACCGCGACGGCTTTTGCCAACTGGTCCATGGGGATATTGAGGGCGGGGAGGAGGCGGAGCTTGTCTTTGGCCTTGATGACCAGCACGCCCTTTTCCCGGCAGGCGGCGATGATGTCCGCCGCGTTCTTTTCCGTCTGGATGCCGAGCATCAGCCCGAGGCCCGACACGCCGATGACGCCCTTCGCGCCCGCCAACTCCTGCCTGATATAGGCCGAGCGCGCCTGCACGCCCTGCAGCATCGCCTCGTCCAGCCGTTCGAGCACATTGATCGCGCCCGCGCAGCAGACGGGGTTGCCGCCGAAGGTCGAGCCGTGCGTCCCGGCACTCAGCACGTTCTGCACCTTCTCGCCCAGCAGCGTCGCGCCCAGCGGCAGACCGCCCGCGAGCCCCTTGGCCGTCGAGACGATGTCCGGCTGCACGCCGTAGGCCATATAGCCGTAGAGCATGCCGCTGCGTCCGTTGCCAATCTGCACCTCGTCGCAGATGAGCAGCAGATCGTTTTCCTGACACAGCTTCGCCGTGCCCTTGACATACGCCTCGTCCAGCGGCATCACGCCGCCCTCGCCCTGCACGACCTCCATCATGACGGCTGCGCACTTGTTTTCCGCGATCAGCCGCGCAAGATCCGCCAGATCGTTCGGTTCGGCATAGACGAACCCGTCCGTCAGCGGCAGGAAATCGTGGTGGAACACATCCTGCCCCGTCGCGGCCAGCGTGGTGATGGTCCGGCCGTGGAAGCTGTTTTTGAGCGTGATGATGGTGGAATATTCCTTGCCCTTCTTATCCTCCGACCATTTCCGGGCGGCCTTGATGGCGCACTCGTTCGCCTCCGCGCCGGAGTTGCCGAAGAAGACCTTCTTCATCCCGGTCTTCTCGCACAGCAGCTGCGCGAGCTTCGCGCAAGGCTCGGTGTAGTAAAGGTTCGAGATATGCTGCAGCGTCCCGAGCTGCTTTGTGACGGCCGCCATCCACTGCTCGTCGGCCACGCCGAAGATATCGACGGCGATGCCGGTGGACAGGTCGATGTACTCCTTGCCGTTCTCGTCCCAGACGAGCGAGCCCTTGCCCTTCACGATCGTGACGGGGAAGCGCGCATATGTGCCCGCGATATAGGTCTGGTCCAGCTTCTGAATGTCCATGATCCGTCCTCCTATCTGGTGAACATCGTGCCGATGCCTTCGTTGGTGAGCATTTCAATGAGGATCGCGTGCGGGACCCGCCCGTCGATGATGAACACGCGCCGCACGCCCCATTCGATCGCGTTCCGGCAGCATTCCGCCTTCGGGATCATGCCGCCCTGGATGACGCCGGAGGAGACGAGCTCCGGCAGCTCATCGATGCGGATGGCCGGGAGGAGCGTGGACGGATCGTCCTTGTTCTGCAGGATGCCCGCAATGTCCGTCATGGCGATCAGACTCTCCGCGCCGAGCGCGCCCGCGAGGCGCGCGGCCGCCGTGTCGGCGTTGATGTTGTAGATATTGCCCGCGTCGTCATAGCCGACCGTGGATACGACGGGGATATAGCCCTTGTCGATCACGTCCAGGATCGGCTGGACGTTCACGTCCGTGATCTCGCCGACATAGCCGAGCTCCGGCTTTTTGATCTTTGCCTTGAGCATGTGCCCGTCGAGGCCGGAAAGGCCGATGGCGCTGCCGCCCTTGAGCTCGATGAGGTTCACGAGCGTTTTGTTGATCTTCCCGGCCAGCACCATCAGCGCCACACCGACGGCTTCCTCGTCCGTGACCCGGACGCCGTCAACGAAAGCGCTCTTCTTTCCCATTTTTCCGAGCGTCTCCGTGATCTCCGGCCCGCCGCCGTGGACGAGCACGACCTTGACGCCGATGAGCTGCAGCAGGCAGATATCCCGGATGACCGAGTCCTTCAGATGCTCCGAGACCATGGCGTTGCCGCCGTATTTGACCACGACGATCTTGCCGCTGTAGTCCTGGATATACGGCAGCGCGTGGACCAGCACGCGCGCCCGCTGGGCATTGGAAATATCCATATCTTTCTCCTCCCGTTATGTCCGGTAATCGCCGTTGATCTTCACATAATCATAGGTCAGGTCGCAGCCCCAGGCCGTCGAGACCGCGCTGCCGCTGTGCAGGTCGATGAGGATCTCGATCTCGCTCTCAAGCAGGATCTTCTTGGCCTCTTCCTCGGAAAAATCGACGCCCGCGCCGTCCTTGCACACAAGGATCGTCCCGGCTTTCGAGGCAAACTGCACATCGATCTTGCCCACGTCGACCGGCGCGCCGGAATAGCCGATGGCACACAGCACCCGGCCCCAGTTGGCGTCCGCGCCGAACATGGCCGCCTTTGTGAGAGACGAGCAGATGACGCTCTTGGCAACGGTCTTGGCGATGTCCAGCGTCGCCGCGCCCGAGACCTTGCACTCGAGCAGCTTCGTTGCGCCCTCGCCGTCGCCCGCGATGCAGCGGCACAGATACACTGTCACGGTGTTGAGCGCCTGCATGAAGGCCGTGAAATCTTCGCCCTCCGCCGTGATCTCCGCGTTTCCGGCAAGGCCGTTGGCCAGGACTGTCACCATGTCGTTGGTCGACGTGTCGCCGTCGACGGAGACCATGTTGAACGTGTTGGCGATGTCGGTCGAGAGCGCCTTCTGCAGCATGGCAGGGGAGATGGCGCAGTCGGTCGTGATGAACACGAGCATCGTCGCCATATTGGGGTGGATCATGCCGGAGCCCTTGCAGATGCCGCCGATCCTGCATTCCTTGCCGCCCACAGTGAAGCTGACGGCGATCTCCTTGCGCTTGGTGTCGGTGGTCATGATGCCCTCGGCGGCCTCGGCCGAGTGCGGGCCGAGATTTTTGACCAGCTCCGGGATCCCGGCGGCGATGGGCGCGATATCGAGCGGCTGCCCGATGACGCCCGTCGAGGCCACGACGACGTCGGAGCTCTGGATCTGCAGGGCCTGGGCCAGCAGCTCGCTCATCTGCTCGGCGATCTCAATGCCGTTGGCGTTGCAGGTGTTGGCGTTGCCGCTGTTGCAGATGACGGCCTGTGCCTTGCCGTTGGCAAGATGCTGCTTCGTCACGACGAGCGGCGCGCCCTTGACCAGATTCGTGGTGTAGACTGCGGCCGCGCTGGCCGGGACGCTGGAATAGATCAGCGCCAGATCCCGCTTCGTTTTATTCTTCCGGATGCCGCAGTGGACGCCCGCGGCCGTAAAGCCCTGCGCGGCGCACACGCCGCCTTCGATCGTTTTCATCTGTGTTTCCTCCCACATTACAGTTCCAGACCCAGCGTTTTCTCCGCGCCGGTCACAAGATTCATACATTCCACGGCCGCGCCGGACGCGCCCTTGCCGAGGTTATCATAGACGGCCAGCAGGAGCATTCGCTCCTCATTGCCGGCCACGGCGATCTGCATGCTGTCCTTCCCGGCCAGCGCCGCGGCGGATAGAAAGCCGCCCGCGTCCGCCGCGTCGGTGTAGGAGACGACCGGCCCCGTGTACAGTGCCTGATAGACCGCCCTGACGTCCTGCATCGAAGCGCCCGACTTCAGCCACTGCGCAAACAGCGGGACCGTGACCTGCATGCCGCTGTAAAAGTCCGATACGACCGGGCAGAACACCGGCTCGCTGGCAAGCCCCGTCATCTGTTTCATTTCCTTCAGATGCTTGTGCGTCTGGCCGAGCGCGTACTGCCGCGGCGCGTCCAGCAGCGCGCTGCGCGCGGGCGCCTCATACTCCGCGATCATCTTCTTGCCGCCGCCCGAGTAGCCGGTCAGCGAATAGCAGCTGAGAAGCGCGTCCTTGTTCAGCAGTCCTGCTGCCACAAGGGGATACACCAGCGCGATAAACCCGCTTGCGTGGCAGCCGGGCACGGCGATGCGCCTGGCCTGCCGGATGCGGGCCTCCTGCAGTGCGGAGAGCTCCGGAAAGCCGTAGCACCAGCCGGGAGCCGTGCGGTGCGCCGTCGAGGTGTCGAGCACAACAGTGTCCGGGTTTTCCACCCACGACGCCGCTTCCTCCGCCGCTGCGTCCGGCAGACACAAAAACGCGGCGTCTGCCTCGTTGAGCAGCTGCCTGCGGCGGCCTTCGTCCTTTCGCTCCGCTTCCGGAAGCGTCAGAAGCTGGATGTCGCTGCGCGCTTGCAGACGGTCGAAGATGCGCAGGCCGGTCGTCCCGGCGCTGCCGTCGATAAACACCTTTTTCATCGAGATCCCTCCACAGCCGGGGCCACCCGGCTCTTTGATGCGACTAATATACACCATCATGCATGATTATGCAAGTATTTTCTGTAAAATTTGAATATTTTGTTCTAATTATACATTACGGAGTGCATATCATGCATACGTTTGGACACTTTGACGCGCAAAAAAACCGCCCGCCGGAAAAAATCCGGCGGGCGGCTGTTTGCATGCGGAGACAGATATGCTATACTCAAAGAAAAAACCACAGGAGGCCACCTATGCTTCTGCAGAGTCTTCACACCCACAGCCTCTACGACGACGGACAGGACACGCTCGTGCGCATGGCGCAGAACGCCGAAGCCGCGGGCCTGGACGCCCTAGGCTTCAGCGGGCACAGCCCGCTTCCGTTTGCAAACGATTGGGCGATCGACCAGAGCTGTCTGGCAGATTATCTGCGCGAGGCGCGCAGCCTGCAGGCGGACTTTCGCGGCCGCTTTTCCCTCTACTGCGGGCTGGAGTGGGACAGCTGCTCGTCGCTGCCGGAGCAGAAGCTCGATTATCTGATCGGCTCCGTCCACTATTTTCCCGCCCTGCCGGACGGCACGCGCTTCACCGTCGACGGCAGCGCGCAGCTGCTGGCGCAGTGTGCGCAGGTGCAGTTCGGCGGCGACATGGCGGCGCAGGCCGACCGCTACTACGCGCTCGTCGCCCGCCTGGCAGAGGTCCCGCAGGTCGATATCGTCGGCCATTTTGACCTCATCACGAAGTTCGATGAGCCGCACACGCGCTATCCCATCGTCCCGCCCAGCGCACGCGCCGCGATGGAGCGGCTGGTCCGGGCAGGGAAGATCTTCGAGATCAATACCGGTGCGATCAGCCGCGGCTACCGGCAGACGCCGTATCCCGCCGAGCCGCTTCTGCGCCTGCTGCGGGAGATGGACGGGAAGATCCTCTTCACCGCCGACGCCCACCGCGCCTGCGACGTCGCCTTCGGCTATGCCGAAGCCGTCGAGCTTGCCTGCCGCTGCGGCTTCGATACCTTCTGGCGTCTGACCGAGGAGGGCTTCGTCCCTGCGCCGCTGCATCGCGCCCTCACATAAAAAGCACCACGACCGCCCCGGCAGCCAGATCGCTGCCGGGGTCGCTTGTTGCTATGTAGTCAAATTGTAAAATTCCGTCAGGACTGCCGCTCAATCCGCGCTGCTCAGCGCCAGAAGATCCTCCAGCATCCGCGAGAGCTCTTTTCTGCTCAGCTCCTCCTGCACGCGCAGCTTCCCGTCCTTTTCCGTCAGCAGGTCAGAGGCATAGGCCCAGCGGACCGCATCCTCCGCGTCGGCGTCGATCTCGTCCGCGTCCATGAACTGCGTCAGATCAACGTCCGCGCCTGCCTCGGTGTCCAGCCCCAGCTGCTTTGCCATCTGATAGAGCGTCTTTGCCGCCTCCTGCCGCGTCAGCGGAGTGTCAGGATCGTAATCGGGCAGGGGAGCGGCTTCTTCGTCCGAAGCCTGCGTCCAGTGCGCGTAGAGCGTCGTATCCGCCGTCAGATGCAGCGGCTGCTGCGTGTCGACGGGTTCCTCGTCTTCCGTGTACCAGCCGTCAAAGGCGGCGTCTTCCCGTTCGGGGTCGTTGACATACAGATCCGCAAGGCTCTTGCCCTGTGCAGCTTCCAGCGTGACGGGCTCGTCATTCTCGTCCGTTACGAGCGTGAGGGTATAGACGGCCTCCTGCAGCTGCAGGTCCGTAAAGCCGTTTTCATGCACGGCGCTGATGCAGAGCGTCGGATCGTCGCTCGTAAAGTTCTCCGAGAAATCATCCGCGTAGCCGGTCAAAACGGCCTGCTCCGCCTGGCCGCTGACGCCGACGCGTGCCTGCTTGTCAAGACCCAGCGCGCCGATCGTTACCGTGCCGGTCTCATCCAGCCAAAGGTTGTTCTGCGCGTCCTGCGCGCGGTTGCCGGTGAGGTTCGTCGTGCCGCAGAGCTCCAGTTCGCCCGCGCAGTACACGCCGCCGCCCAGGATCTGCCGCTCCGAAGCCTTCATTTCGCCCGTCAGCCGGTTGCCCGCGATGACGCAGCTGTCGATCACGGCCTTCGCGTGCGCTGCGATGACAACGCCCGCGCCGTACCGGCCCTCGTTGTCGATGATATTGACGCCGGACAGATACAGCTGGTTATAGTCGCCCACGCTGATGGCTCCGGCCGTCGCGCCGGTGATGCGGCCGCCCGCGAGCGCGTTTTTCTCGTTCGCCGCGATATAGGCCTCCTGCCAGGCAAAGCTCCCGTCGTCAAAGATCAGCTCACCGGCCTCGCCGACATAGTAGTTGCTCGAGGTCCCGGCCCCGTTGCAGTCCGTGATGGTCAGCACCGAGGGTTCCGCCCCTTCGTCGCTGACGGCAAGGTAAATGATGCAGCCCTCCGCGCCGTCTGCGAGCGAGAGGGAATAGCCGTTCAGGCAGAGCGTCACCTGCACGCCGTTTTTCGCCACACACAGCGGCTCGTCCAGCGTCCAGTCCTCCGTCAGATAGTAGCAGCCGCTTTCCAGCTGCCCGCCGCGCACCGTCAGCGGCTCGAAAGCCGGTTCCTCACAGGCGTCCTCGCGGTTGACTGCGTGGATATGCGTGCCGTCCGCCGGCGCTTCCTCTGCGGCCGTATCCGTTTCTGCCGCCGCATCCTGCTCCGGCTGTTCGACAGTTTCCGTGTTTGCTTCTGCCGCAGCCGCATCGGGCTGTGTCCCGTCGGCGGGCGCAGCTTCCGCTTCTGCGACCGTGTCCGCAGCCTCCTGCGCGGGCTGCTCTGCGGTCTGACCGTCCGCCGCGGCCGCGCACACGCTGCACAGCCCCACGACGAGCGCCAGGATCAGCACCAGGCTGAGCCATCTTTGTTTCTTCATGTCCTTCTCCTCCTGTGGTTGGAGTATTATGTTTACCAAAAGAGTACCATATTTGCGCTGTATTTTCAACGTTTTTCTCCGGTTTTAAGCAAATATTAAACTTTTTTCTGCCAACATCACCATATATGGGCCAAAACCTCCCGCCTTCCGCAACATCTTGTTTTCCGTTGACAGGCCCGTCCTCCGCACACTATAATATCTTCTGGCATTTCACAGAAAGAAGGCGTCCGGATGGATCAGAAAAACGCGTTTCTCGGCACGGAGCCGATCGGCAGACTCCTGTTCCGGCTGGCGATCCCGACGGTGATCGCACAGCTCGTCAATATGCTCTATAATATTGTAGACCGCATCTATATCGGCCACATGCCGCAGGTCGGCAGCCTGGCCCTGACCGGTCTTGGCGTCTGCACGCCGATCATCCTGATCGTGTCGGCCTTCGCTGCGCTCGTCGCCTCAGGCGGCGCACCGCGCGCGTCCATCAGCATGGGCAAGGGCGATCTGCAGACGGCCGAAAAGATGCTCGGCGGCTGCTTCTCCCTGCAGCTTGGCATCTCCGCCGTCCTGACCGCGGCGCTTCTTATCTGGAACCGCGATCTGCTTCTTGCCTTCGGCGCGAGCGAGCAGACCATCGATTATGCCGCCGACTATATGCAGATCTACGCCATCGGCACCGTCTTCGTCCAGCTGACGCTCGGCATGAACGCGTTCATCACCGCCCAGGGCTTTGCGCGGGAGGGGATGCTCACCGTGCTGATCGGCGCCGTGTGCAATATCGTGCTCGACCCGATCCTGATCTTCAAGCTCGGCATGGGTGTGCGCGGTGCTGCGCTGGCGACCATCGTCTCACAGGGCGTGTCGTGCCTGTGGGTCGTGCTGTTCCTGTTCAGCAAAAAAAGCGTCCTGAAGCTGCGCGTGCAGAACTTCCTGCAGAGCCCGCGGCTCATCCTGCCCTGCGTGGGCCTCGGCACGGCGACGTTTATCATGCAGGCGAGCGAGAGCGTGCTCTCCGTCTGCTTCAATTCCTCGCTGGCCCGCTACGGCGGCGATATCGCCGTCGGCGCCATGACCATCCTCACGAGCGTCATGCAGTTTGCGCTCCTGCCCCTGCAGGGGATCTCGCAGGGCGCGCAGCCGATCCTGAGCTATAACTACGGCGCAAAGAACGTCGAGCGCGTCAGAAAGACCTTCCGCGTGCTCCTGACCGTCTGCCTGACGTATTCCGCGCTGATCTGGGCGTTTGTCATGCTTTGCCCGCGCGTGTTCGCCGGGATCTTCACGCCGGACGCCGAACTGATCGAATTCACCGGCCGCGCCCTTCGCATCTACTGCGCGGTGCTGGCGATCTTCGGCATCCAGCAGGCCTGCCAGATCACCTTCGTCTCCATCGGCAAGGCCGTCTGCTCCATCATCGTGGCCGTCATGCGCAAATTCGTCCTGCTCATCCCGCTGATCTACCTGATGCCGCACCTCGTCCCGGATCCGACCCTGGGCGTCTACCTGGCCGAGCCCGTCGCCGATACCCTCGCCGTGACCTTCACCTCCATCCTCTTCTCCCACCAATTCCGCAAAGCCCTCCGCACCCTCGAATCGGAACGCAGCGCGTAAAAGAGAAAAAGGCCCGCCGCGCAGCAGCACGGCGGGTCTTGGTTTATTCCTCCGGTTTATCGTCCTCATCCGGCGTTTTTTTATGCGCCTGTTCGATCGTATGGATCAGGAAGGCGCCCATTGCGGCGATCGCGCCGACGATGCCCCAGCCGGAGCTGTTTGCTGCCGATGCGCCGATCAGTTCGAGCAGGAAGCTGAAGGCCAGCGTGCCTGCCAATGCCCAAATCGCCATATCCGTACCTCCCAGTTACCTTTTTCTCAGGATAGCACACGGGGCCGGGAAAAGCAAGGCGTCAGGCTTCCAGCTTGTACTTTTCCTCAAACGCGTTGTACTGGAGCAAGAATTCGTTGCTGCCGGATTTGACGTCGCCGAGATACTTGTGCAGGTCGATGCGCTCGTTCTTCATGTCAAGCAGACAGCCGGCGATGTTCGAGCAGTGGTCGGACACGCGCTCGAGGTTCGTCAGCAGGTCGGAGAGCACGAAGCCCGCAGCCAGCGAGCATTCGCCGCGCTGGAGTCTGGCGATATGGTTCGTGCGCAGCTCGTCCTTGAGCTTGTCGATGACCTGCTCGAGCGGCTCGACCTGCCGCGCCAGCGCCAGATCGTCCTGCAGGAATGCGCGGCTCGTCAGATCGACGATCTCGCCGACCGCGTCCAGCATGGTCTGCAGCTCCTTCTGCGCCGTCGGCGTGAACGAGACGCCCTTCTCCTTCAGCTCCTCGGCGGATTCGATGATGTTGACAGCGTGGTCCGCGACGCGCTCGAAATCGCCGATCAGATGCAGCAGCATCGACGACTCTACGCTGTCCTGCTCGCTCATCGGCTGCGTGGCCAGGTGCACAAGGAAGGTGCCGAGCGTGTCCTCATACCGGTCGGTGTCGTCCTCACGCCTGCGGACCGAGGCGGCCAGCTCCGGCGTGAAGTGCAGCACGGCCTGCAGGCTCTCATGCAGCGCCAGCTCCGCGTCGGCGGCCATGCGCTTGGTCAGCTCCTCGCTCTTGACGAGCGCGATGGCCGGCGTGGCGAACAGACGCTCGTCCAGCACGGCGGCGGTATCAGGGTGATCCGTCTCCGGGATCAGCCGGTACGACAGCTTTTCCAGCAGCCCACAGCAAGGCAGCAGCATCAGCGTGCACAGCACATTGAAGATCGAGTGGATGACCGCGATCTGGAACGTGTCGATCGGCTGGTCGACGAAGGAGAAGTGCAGCAGCAGATTTGCCGTCTCAAATACCGTCAGCCAGACGACCGTGCCGATGATATTGAAGCTCAGATGCACGACGGCGGCCCGGTGGGCATTTTTATTCGTGCCGACGGACGAAAGCATGGCCGTCACGCAGGTGCCGATGTTCTGGCCCATGATGATGGGGATCGCCGCGCCATAGCTGACCGCGCCGGTCGACGAGAGTGCCTGCAGGATACCGACCGAGGCGGACGAGGACTGCACGATGCCGGTCAGAATCGCACCGGCCAGCACGCCGAGAATGGGATTGGAGAACATCAGGAAGAACTTTGTGAAGTTCGGGTCGTTGCGCAGCCCCGAGACCGAGCCGGACAGCGACTCCATGCCGAACATCAGCGTCGCAAAGCCGAGCAGGATGAGGCCCGTGTCCTTTTTCTTGCCCTTGCCGGTCAGATACAGAATGATGCCGATCACGGCCAGCACCGGCGTGAACGACGACGGCTTCAGCAGCTGCAGAAACAGGCTGTCGCCGCTGATGCCGGACAGCGACAGCAGCCACGCCGTGACCGTCGTGCCGATGTTCGCGCCCATGATCACCGGGATCGACTGCCGCAGGCTCAGAAGCCCGGAGTTGACAAAGCCGACCACCATGACTGTCGTCGCCGACGACGACTGGATCACCGCCGTCACGGCAAGTCCCGTCAGCAGGCCGGAAAACCGTCCGCTCGTCAGCTTCGCCAGAATGGCCTTCAGCGAGCCGCCCGCCCGCTTTTCCAGCGCCGTCCCCATCACGCTCATGCCGAACAGGAACAGGCTCAGCGAGCCGAGCATGGTCAAAAAGTCAAAAATCGTCATTTCACAAAGATCCCTTTCCGTATTTCTCTTGTGTTCTGACCCTACTATAAATTTAAAATGTCAAAAGCGCGTGCATGCCCGTGTTAAATCTTCGTGAGATTTCTCCGTGGATGTTAAATCCATCGAAAATCCGTGTAAAACAGCGGCCAAAAAGGAAAGCCGGGCTTCCCTCTGGGTGGGGAAGCCCGGGTTTGCTTATTTCGTCCGGCTGCAGCCGGTGCAGCTGTCTTCGGGTTTGATGCAGGGTTCGTTTTTGCCGGGGAAGAAGGCGTCCATCGGGAACTCGATCTGGCTGAAAACATCGCAGGGGCTCTCGGTGCTCGCGCCGCCGACCGGCGGGCAGGTCTTCGAGGGGACACAGTAGTCGAACGTCGGGATGAGCAGCTGCGTGTCGCGCTCGAGCCGGACGATGGAGAACTGCCCGATGGTCACGAGCAGCCGCTTGCATTCGCCGGTCAGCACCAGCGGCTCGTCGAAGCAGCCCAGCAGCGCCTCGGGGATGGAGGGAGCGGTCTCGCTCTGGCAGCAGCAGCCGCACGCCTCCATCACGCGCGAGCCGAGGATGATCGGGTCGACCGTCTCGGCAATGGCCCGCGGCAGCGAGACCGACTGCAGCGACTTTTTGCAGAGGCACGTCAGATCGTCCTTGCTCGAGAAGATCCGGGCGCAGGTCTCGCCGCCGAACAGCACCAGCCGCTTCGAGAAGACCGCCAGGCCCGTGACCGTGTTCGTCCGCCCGGCCGAGAGCGTCGCGTCGGCGATGACGCGGTAGTAGAAAGTAACGTCGACCGTAAAGTAGCCGGAGGAGTAGGGGACACACTCCACCTGAACATCGACAAACAGCAGCTCCACGAACCGCGCCTTCGCGCTCGCCGCGCAGTCCAGCGTGTGCTGGGAGTCCACCGTTAAGTACACGCGCAGATCTTCAATGCAGTCTTTGGCAAGGCAGCTGTCCGTGATTTTCCCCGTATGCACGCAAACAGCCTCACGGATGCCGCGCAGATCACAGGTCTTGCCAGCCTGTGCAGGTTCAGACATTCGGATGACCTCCTATTATATGATCGTAAAGGTTCGCGTGGCCGAAACCAGGGTCGTTCACGCTTCGCTTTCATAACAGTTTATGCAGCGCCGGGCGCATGTGAAACTCCGCGGAAGGAAATTGGCCCCGAAATTGCGTGGACAAATGCGGAAATATGTGCTAAGATGATATGCGTATGATTCTAAATTGGTGAGGTATGCCTGCACATGAAACTGGATATCATGGGCCTGCAGTTTGATAACGTCACGATGGATGAGGCCGCCGCCCGCGCCGAACAGATCCTCGCGGGAGACAGGACCTGCTACGCCGTGACCCCCAACGCCGAGATCGCCTACGAAGCCCTGCACGACGAAAAGCTCCGCGCGCTCATCAACGGCGCGGACCTCGTCCTGCCGGACGGCGCCGGCGTCGTCCTGGCCTCGAAGCTTTTAAAGACGCCGCTCAAGCAGAAGGTCGCGGGCGTCGACTTTGCCGACCGTCTGCTCTCCATCCTCGAGAAGACCGGCGGCGGCGTGTTCCTGCTCGGCAGCAAGCCCGGCATCGCAGAGCTTGCCGCGCAGAAAATGCTCGAAAAGCATCCGAAGCTGCATATCTGCGGCATGAACGACGGCTATTTCAAGGACGAAGCCCCGATCATCGAGAAGATCAACGCCGCCCGGCCCGATGTGCTCTTTGTCTGCCTCGGCGCGCCGAAGCAGGAGCTTTTCATGAAGGACCATCTGGACGCGCTGCACGTCAAGCTCATGATCGGCCTCGGCGGCTCGCTTGACAGCTTCGCGGGGACCGTGAAGCGCGCGCCGAAGTGGATGATCCGCTGCAATCTGGAATGGCTCTACCGGCTCATCAAGGAGCCGAAGCGGTTCGGACGTATGCTCCGGCTGCCAAAATACCTGTTTGCCGTGCTCGGCAAACGGATAAGAGGGTAAACAACATGGGAAAACTGATCGTGTTTGAGGGTACCGACGGTACCGGAAAATCCACACAGTTCGCACTTCTGACCAAGCGGCTGCAGAGCGAGAACATCCCGTTCCGCCGTCTGCAGTTTCCGCAGTATCTCGAGCCGTCGTCGGCGCTTATCCGGATGTATCTCAACGGCGAATTCGGCGACGACCCGAACAGCGTCAACGCCTACGCGGCCTCGACTTTCTACGCGGTCGACCGCTACGCGTCCTATCAGCGCGTCTGGAAGGACGATTACGCGGCGGGCGGCCTCATCCTGTCGGACCGCTATACGACGTCCAACGCCGTCCACCAGGGCGGAAAGCTCGAGGGAGCGGCGCGGGAGGAATTCTTCTCCTGGCTCTATGATCTGGAATTTTGCCGCATGGGCCTGCCGAAGCCGGATTTGGTTTTGTGCCTCGACATGCCGGTGGAGATCGCCGAGACGCTCATGCGCAAGCGCGAGAGCGACACCGGGACGAAGGCCGACATCCACGAGCGCAACGACAAGTATCTGCACCAGTGCCGCGAGGTCGCGCGGCAGGCCGCAGCCTACTTCGGCTGGACGGTCGTCTCCTGCGTGAAAGACGGGAAGCTCCGCTCGATCGAGGATATTCACGAGGAACTGTATTCGTACGTAAAAAAATGTCTGGAGGAAGCATAATATAATGGTATATATGATCTTGGGTACCGGCTTTGAGCCGATGGAAGCCATTGCGCCGTGCGACATTCTGCGCCGCGGCGGCGTGGAAGTGCAGCTCGCCGGGATCGGCGGGACGCTGATCGAGGCCGGTCACGGCGTGCGCGTGCAGGCCGACTGCCGCGTGGAGGATCTGAAGCTGGCTTCGACCGACATGGTCATCCTGCCCGGCGGCCTCGGCGGCGTGCATTCGATCCTCGCCTGCGATACCGCCATGAATTTTATCCGCCTTGCCTATGCGGACGGAAAATATATCGCGGCCATCTGCGCCGCCCCCACGATCCTTGCCCAGCTGCACATCACCGACGGCCGCAAGGCCACCTGCTACCCGGGCCTCGAGGAGAAGATGGGCGCCGCCGTCATGACGGCCTGCGGCGCCGTGCAGGATGGCCGCGTCATCACCGGCCGCGCGGCGGGCTCGGCTGACGAGTTTGGCCTTCTGTGCCTGCAGGCGCTGAAGGGGAAGGCCGCCGCGGATCAGGTCGCGGCCGACATCGTCTACCGCGCATAAGGGAGGAACACATGGCTGAACAGAACCCCAACGCCCGTCCGGACGAACAGACGCCCGAGCAGGACGCGCTGGAAAAAAGTCTGGAAGAGCTTTCGCTCGATGAGCTGCTGGCGTCGGTCAAGGACGATCTGGCCCGCGTCGACGCGATGATGGACGGGCCCGGCGATGCGGCGCAGCCCGAACAGCCGGATGCGCCCGCGCCCGACACGCCGGACGCCGCCGAAGAAGCGCCCAAGCCCGGCATGCAGCCGCTCTTTGAGCCGAAGATCCCGGAGGAATACGCGGATCTGACCGTCGACCAGGAGACGCAGCCGGAGAGCCAGGAGCCTGAAAAGAAGCGCCCGCGGCTGCCGTCCGGCATCCGGGTGCTGCTGTACGTGTGCTGCGTGCTGGCAGTGGCTGTGCTGCTGGCCGTGGCGGTCTGGCGCTGCGCCGACGACGTGCTGTCGCTGACGAAAGAGGACGCCGAGGTCACCGTCTCCATCCCCGACGGCGCGACGATCTCGCAGATCGCCGGAGAGCTCAAAAGCAAGGGTCTCGTGCGCTATGAGACCCTGTTCAAATTCTACTGCTGGGCCTCCCACGCGGAAAAGACCATCGAGCCCGGCACCTATACGCTGAACAGCCGCTACGACTATCACGCCCTCGTCAGCAACATGATCGAGGCCAGCCCCGACCGTGCGGTCGTCGAGGTCACCATTCCCGAGGGCTACGAGTGCGAGGATATCTTCCGCCTGCTCGAAGCTGACGGCGTCTGCTCCTATCAGGATCTGGCCGATACCGCGGCGAGCTACGAATTTGCCTATGACTTCCTGCAGGAGATCCCCTACGGCAGCGAAAACCGGCTGGAGGGCTATCTCTTCCCGGATACGTACCAGTTCTATATGAGCGACGATCCGGCGAACGTCATCGACAAATTCCTGCGCAACTTCGATAACAAATTCACCGACGATCTCTACGACGCGCTGGACGCGCTCAACGACCGTCTGGCCCAGCGCATGCGCACGAACGGCTTCACTGAGACCGAGATCACGGACGGCAGACTCTCGCTCTACGACCTCATCACCGTCGCCTCCCTCGTGGAGAAGGAGACCGCGAAGACCTCCGAGAGCGCCTCCATCGCCTCCGTCATCTACAACCGCCTGTGCAGCAAGCTCTATCCCTGCCTCGAGATCGACGCGACCATCCAGTACGCGCTCGCCGAGCGCAAGGAAGTGCTCTCCAACGCGGACAAGGGCGTCATCAGCCCCTATAACACCTACACGAACGCCGGTCTGCCCGCAGGCCCGATCGCCAACCCCGGTATGAACTCCATCCGTGCGGCGCTGTACCCGGCCGAGACCAATTATTACTTCTACGCCCTGAACGCCGACGGCGTCCACCACTTCTCCGAGACCTATTACGAGCACCAGAACTTCCTGGCGGAGCTCGCGGGCAAGACCCAGCCGGACGAGGAGCAGACGGACGCGCCCGCGGACGGCGAAGAGACCACCGATACGGAGAATCAGACAGATGGACAGACGTAAGCCGGAGCTTCTGAGCCCGGCAGGGGATATGGAAAAGCTGCGCATGGCCGTCGCCTACGGCGCGGACGCCGTGTATCTGGCAGGCACGAGCTTCGGCATGCGCTCGTTCACCGGCAACTTTACGCCGGACGAGCTGCCGAAGGCGGTGCGGCTGGCCCACGCCGCAGGCGTGAAGGTCCACTGCACGGTCAATATCATGCCCCGCAATGATGAGGCCGCCGCGCTCCCGGCCTATCTCGAGCAGCTGGATGCTGCGGGCGTCGACGCGCTCATCCTCGCGGATCTCGGCGCGTTTACGCTGGCAGGGAAGTACGCCCCGCGCTGCGAGCGGCACATCTCCACCCAGCAGTCGATCGCCAACTACGTCTGCGCGCAGAGCTGGTTCGACCTCGGCGCGCGCCGCGTGGTGCTCGCACGGGAGCTGAGCCTGCAGGAGATCCTGACGATCCGCGAGCGGGTCTCGCCCGAGCTCGAGCTCGAGACCTTCTGCCACGGCGCAATGTGCGTCTCCTATTCCGGCCGCTGCCTGCTCAGCAACTATATGACCGGCCGCGACTCCAACCGCGGCCAGTGCGCCCAGCCCTGCCGGTATCAGTACGCCCTGATGGAAGAAAAGCGCCCCGGCGAATACTTCCCGGTCTTCGAAGACGAAAAGGGCACGTACATCATGAATTCCCGCGATATGTGCATGATCGATCACCTGGACGAGCTCTGCGACGCCGGGATCGACTGCCTGAAGATCGAGGGCCGCGCCAAATCCGCCTATTATGCCGCCATCGTCACCGGCGCCTACCGCCACGTGCTCGACGACGTGTGGGCCGGCCGCGCGCCGGATCCCGTCTGGCGCGATGAGGTGGACCATGTCTCCCACCGCCACTACTCCACCGGCTTCTACTACGGCCAGCCCGGCCAGTTTACCGAGGATTCCCGCTATCTGCGCCAGTGGCAGATCTGCGCCGTCGTGGAAAGCTGCGACGCGCAGGGGAACGCGGTCCTGAGCCTGCGCAACAAGTTTGCCGCCGGCGATACCGTCGAGCTCGTCGGCCCGGACTTCCGCCCGCTTTCGTGGCAGGTCCCGCCCATGGAGGATATGGACGGCATCCCGCTGTCCGAGCCGCGCACCCCGCAGATGCGCTTCCGCGCCAAGCTCCCCGCCCAGGTCCCGCCCCTCTCCTTCGTCCGCCACGCGGTCGAACTCTCCGGCAGATAAAAAAACCGGCGCACCGAATGGCGGTGCGCCGGTTTTCTCTTTTTATTTCTCCAAAATCCGCATCAGTGCGTTCCGGCCGACCTGCATCGCGCCCTTCGGGCAGAACTCCTGGCAGCAGAAGCAGTGGATGCAGGCCTTGCGGTCGATGCGCGGCTTGCCGCGCTGCATCGTGATGGCCTTCGCGGGGCAGATGTTCGCGCACTTCCGGCAGCCGACGCACGCCTTCGCGTGCAGCTTCGGATAGGGCGTCAGCAAGTGGAACAGGAAGCTGTCCACCAGCTTCGCGACCGGCCCCTTCCCGCCTCTGCGGAAAAAGACGCTCGCCTGCGAGGGGACCGTTTTGAAATCCGCCACGGCCAGCGCGTCCGCGTCGCCATAGACCCGCAGCGCCTCCCGGCTTTCCGGGCACAGCCCGCGGCGGATCGCCGCCGTGAGCGTCGGCACCTCATCCGGCCGCAGCCCGATCAGCCCGCACGCCACAAGATCGAGCGCGTGCGGACTTTCCGCCGCCAGCAGACACCCGATCGGCCGCGCGGAGCCCTGCGTCGGCCCGTTGCCCTCCATGCCGACCACGGCGTCGCAGATGCACAGCCGCGGCTTACAGTATTCGCACAGATCGACGATCATGTTCGCAAAATCCTCGATCTTCGGGTATTTGTAGTGATATTCCGGCTTCATCGTGCCGGGAATGATGCCGAAAAAGTTCTTGACGGCGTTCGTCATGCCCATCATTCCGTGCGTCTTGAGCTTGCACACGTCGATGATCGCGTCCGCGTTTCTCAGATACGCCGTCTCGGTGAAGCTCCTTGCCTGCACGGCCTCCGGATACGAGACCGAGCAGACGGAAAAATCGCTGTTCAGCTCCGCACCCAGCGCCTCGGCCGCGCGCAGACCCGTCACGTCGTAGACGCGCTGCAGATGCGCGGCGTTGTACAGCCCGCCGGGGCTGTCGCCGAGGACGACGTGCGCCCCGCGCGCCTGCAGCATCCGCACAAGCGCGCAGACCACCGCCGGATGGACCGTCGCGGCCTCCTCCGGCTTCATCGCGGAGACCAGATTCAGCTTCAGCGCCACGCGCATCCCGGGCGTGACCCAGTCCAGCCCGCCCGCGGCCGTGACAGCCGTCTCCAGCGCGGCCGAGACCTCCGCATCCTCATAGCTCTTACAGGCGGCGAGCGCCACATCATACCGCATTCCGGCCCCTCCCGATGTTCAGAATACGTCTACTCTATCATGGAACCGCCGGAATTGCAACGCGTGAAAACCGCACAGTATTTACTTTTGATGCAATATATGTTACAATATCTTATCATTTTGGAAACTTTCTTTCCACCCGGGGTGCAAACCGGGCGGAAAATGGAAGGGGGCAGCTTATGGAAGACCTCAATCAGCTGCGTCCGGAGCAGGAGAGCGGAGCGAAAAAACCGGCCCCCGACGACGTCGACGCACTGCTGCAGGACGTCAAAAGCCTTCTCGGCGAGACCGACGCCGACATCGCAGCGGAAGCCCCGGCGGAGCCGGACGCGGAAGACTCCGAGCCCATCACGGCCGACGACGTGCAGATCGACTACGGCAAATTCTACGGCCCGGAAGAGCCCGGCCAGTCCAAGACCCCGCTGACCTACTACGAGCAGTCCAAGCCCGCCTACCAGCGTGCCCGCCGCGCCGAATACGAGCGCGTCCGCGAGCAGGAACGCCTCGCCCGCGCCGAGCGCCAGCAGGCGCTCAGCCGCGACGATACCTCCCGCGTCCGGCAGGCCCGCACCGGCAAAAAACACGAAAAACCCCGCAAAAACGCCGCGGAATACGCCGAATGGCTCTATTCCCAGGGCCTGAGCGCCGAAGAGCAGCAGGCCCGGCAGGAGCAGGAGGAAGCGCTCGCCGCCCCTGCTGGCCGGGGCCGCAAAAAGCAGGAAAAGCCCAAGCGCCATACCGGCCTGCGCATCCTCGCCGTGCTGGTGCTTCTGCTGGCGATCCTGACCGCGGCGTTCCACTTCCTCATCGCCAGCCAGCCGGAGGCGGAGAACGCCCTGTCCGCGCGCAAGCCCGGCACCTCCACCATCCTCGTCGCCGGTACCGACGAGGGCGGCTACCGCACCGACTCCATGATGCTCGTGAACGTCGACCGGACGGAAAAGACCATCAGCCTCGTCTCCATCCCGCGCGATACGCTCATCTACTGCGAATATTCCGTCCCGAAGATCAACTCTGCCTACGGCTGGGCCGGGGGCGGGGAGCAGGGGATGCAGGAGCTGCTGCTGCGTGTGTCCGAGATCATCGGCTTCACGCCGGACGGCTATATCGTCGTCGACCTCAGCATCTTCCGGCAGCTGGTCGACCTCATGGGCGGCGTCACCTTCGACGTCCCGGTCGACATGCACTACTCCGACCCCACGCAGAACCTCAGCATCGATCTGCAGGCCGGCAAACAGCACCTGAACGGCGAACAGGCCATGCAGGTCGCGCGCTTCCGCTCCGGCTACGCCACGGCTGACCTCGGCCGCATCGAGGTGCAGCGCTCGCTCGTCTCCGCCGCCATCCGCCAGTGGGTCTCGCCGAAGGGCGCCATCCACCTGCCGCAGGCCGTGAAGCTCGTTGCCGACCATACCAATACCGATCTTTCCACCCGCAATCTCCTCTGGCTGGCTGAGAGCTTCCTGCTCTGCAGCCGCAGCGAGATCAACTCCGCCACGCTCCCCGGCTACGCCGCGAATTTTTCCAGCGGCTCGTATTACGTGCTGGACGCCGCGGGCGTCGCGGATATCGTCAACCAGTATCTGAACCCCTACGAGAAAGGAGTCGAGGCCGCGGATCTGTTCATCCGCAACGGCTGATTTTTTCCATGTACATCGATCCCACCCGCTATTCCGGCCGCCCGGCCGACTGCGCTTCCCGCCTGCCGAAGGAGCAGCGCTGCTATGACCTGCTGGGCCGCCTCGGCATCGCCTATTTCCGCGTCGATCATGACCACGCCGACACCATCGAGGCCTGCGAGGCCGTCGAGCAGGTGCTCGGCGAGAAGATCTGCAAAAACCTGTTCCTCTGCAACCGGCAGAAGACGCAGTTCTACCTGCTCATGCTGGAAGGGGAGAAGGTCTTCAAGACCAAGGACCTGTCGAAGCAGCTCGGCGTGGCGCGCCTGTCCTTCGCCGACCCGGCGGATATGGAGAAATATCTCGATATCACCCCCGGCTCCGTCAGCGTCCTCGGCCTCATGAACGATCCGGACAACGCCGTCCAGCTCGTCATCGACCGCCCCATCGCCGAGTCAGCCTCCATCGGCTGCCATCCCTGCATCAACTCTTCCACCCTCGCCATCGCCACGGCGGACATCCTCGAAAAATTCCTCCCCGCCGTCCACCATCCCCCCATCCTTGTAGACCTTCCCGACCCGGAGTAACCTCTCCGCCTCGCTTCGCTCAGCACCTCCCCTTCACAAGGGGAGGCTTTTTTACGCCCGCACCCAAGGCGGCTCCCCTTGTCAAGGGGAGCTTTTTTACGCCCGCACCCAAGGCTCCCCTTGTCAAGGGGAGCTGGCGCGGAGCGCCTGAGGGGTTACCCCGCCGCAGCGGGCCAAAGGCTCCCCGCCCAGGGACGCTGTCACCGAAGGTGACTGAGAGGTTGTCACAAATTTGGCACGACCTCTCCGTCTCGGCTCCGCCGAGCCACCTCCCCTGAAAGGGGAGGCCCAACGGGAGCGCCCGCTCTAGGCTCCCCTTGTCAAGGGGAGCTGGCGCGGAGCGCCTGAGGGGTTACCCCGCCGCAGCGGCCCAAGCCTTCCCCTCATAGGGGAAGGCTTTTCTTTTTGTAACCCTTCTGCAACCCCTTTGAAACCCATTCGAAAACAGTTCCGGGGTGCGGGACAAAAAGGTTGACATAAATAAATTAAGAATTCTTAAAAAAGCCGATTTTCCCGAAAAATGCAGGAAAATCCCGTCAACAACCTATTGCGTTCTGGAAAGGACTGTGCTACGATATATATGGAAAACAGGTGGAAACCACGGCCATGCTGCGCGTTTCTGCCGACCGGCGTACGGACAGTCTTCTGTGCGTGCCTGATGGATCCCGGCGGAGAGCCGGGGAACAATGCAAGGAGGAAGAATTATGAAAAAACGTTTATTGGCCCTGCTTCTGTGCCTGGTCATGGTCATCGGCCTGGTACCGGTCGCGCTGGCGAGTGGTGAAACTTCTGACGAAGAGGCTGCACCTGTTGTCAAGACGCGTGTAATCAATTTCTATAGTGATTTGGCGTATGATAACGATACAATCGTACATACAGCTACTGTGAATGTTGGTGACACCTTTACGACTGATCTGTATAATACAGCAGTTGCCAAACTTCCGGAAAAAGAAGGATATTCTTTTGCGGGGTGGTTCCAGAACACGGATGGCGTAAAGCCGTTCTATGTCGGAGATACTTGGCCGGACGGCAGTGGAGCAAAGGGCCTTTATGCTAAGTGGACTGCTAACAATTCCAAATATACAGTGAAGTTCAATGCAAATGCTACTGATGCAACTGGCACGATGGCTGATGCAGAATGGGACGCCAACAAGATGACGAGTGTCCCTGGCTGCAGCTTTGAAAGAAAAGGCTATGACTTCATTGGCTGGAAGCTGAATGCAGCTGGTACTGGTCCGTTCTACTACGAAGGTGATTATGCTAATTTCTCCACTCTTGTGGTAAATGGCGCGGTCACGCTGTACGCAATGTGGACAGAAAAGACTCTGACTCCCACTACTGCAACGTTGACGTACGATGTCTACCCGGGTACGCTGAAAGTTCTTCCTGCCACAAGCTATACAAAGGCAGGTACGATTACAGTTGGAACGTCGATCATTCTTCCGACGGATGCGGACATCAATTATCCGGGTTACCATCTGGAAGGTTGGTACACGACTGTAGTCATGTCCAACGATGATCTCGCGAGCTATGCAAAGTACAGATGGACGAACGGCGCAGCCATGCCGGCTGAAGACCTGACGCTGTACGCCAACTTTGTGAAGGAACAGGACTCCTATACTGTCACTTTCAACTGCAATTACCACGACAAGAAAGAGACGATCACAGTTCCGGCCAACACGAAGCTCATCATCGACCCGAACTACGGCACCTACGCTGGCAGCACAACCAAGACGACGATTACTGTAACGAGTGATACCACGATCGCGGATGCGAAACGCGCTGGCTACTATTTCTACGGCTGGTATGTGACCGAGCTCAACGGTGTCTACACCTTCACCGCTGTCTGGAATAACAACTATTACTACAATAGCTACTCCATCTACTACTACGACTATGACGACTGCAAGAGCGAGTACGCGAACTTCCCGTACGGCACGTCCGTGGTCATTGACCCGAACGGCGGCACCGCGAAGCTCAGCGGCACGTCCTTCTCCACCAAGCAGTCCTTCAACATCTATCGCGACTATACCCTGACCGACGCGGCCCGCTCCGGCTATACCTTCTACGGCTGGGATCTGACCAAGTCCGGCAGCACCTACTACTTCACCGCCATGTGGTCCCGCTACAAGTCCGATGTGCCCTACATGCTCAACGGTACCGACCACTACGCCTACATCAAGGGCTATCCCAACGGCTCCTTCAAGCCCACCGACACCATCACCCGTGCCGAGGCTGCGACGATCTTCTATCGTCTCCTGACGGATGCCACCCGCAAGGCGTATGCCACCACCTATAATTCCTTCAAGGACGTCCCGGCCACGGCCTGGTACAACACCGCTGTGTCCACCATGGCGAAGCTCGGCATCGTCAACGGCGGCGCTGACGGCTACTTCCGCCCGAACGATCCCATCACCCGTGCGGAGATCGCGGCCATGATCGCCCGCTGCGACGGCGCCTACTACACCGGCACGAGCACCGTCTTCTCCGATACCTACGGCCACTGGGCTGCCGGCTACATTGACAGAGCCTATGAGCTCGGCTGGATCAACGGCTACGGCACCACCTACGCGCCCGACCGCTACATCTCCCGTGCGGAGACCGTCGCCGTCCTCAACCGCGTGCTGAACCGTGCCCCGCAGTACACCTCCGATCTCACCCGCAACTACACCACCTTCTCCGATGTAGCCACCTCCGCCTGGTACTATCTCGATGTTGAAGAGGCTGCCAACAGCCACACCTACACCAGAAAGACCAACGCCGACTACGAGACCTGGACCAAACTCATCGCAGACCCCAGCTGGTTCTAAAAACAAAATAAACGCAGGGGCAGCTTAGCTGCCCCTGCGTTTTTACACGCATGAAAAACAGAACCTCTCCGCCTCGCTCTGCTCGGCACCTCCCCTTGACAAGGGGAGGCATTTTTTCGCCCGCACCCAAGGCTCCCCTTGTCAAGGGGAGCTGGCGCGCAGCGCCTGAGGGGTTACCCCCGCCGCAGCGGAAAAAATCCCAACCCCCT
>OLYN01000410.1_pt1 | contig 24966 bp, 16 predicted proteins | sample 1674231 | NCBI WGS metagenome assembly OLYN01 (sample SAMEA103958153, study PRJEB25191) | human gut metagenome
TAAAATAATACACGAATTGAGGCATTTTATGCGTTTATTATTGTTGAATATCAACCATTTATAACATCAAAACCATGCAGAAAAATATTATAGATTTTGAACACCCTATCTAATGGGGTAACCCATTTCACCATGCCCCTTGCGTTTCCCCTGTTGGCGCGTTTTCGTTTCCTCAGTTGGCTGTTTACACTCTCAAGAATTTAAGTGCTAAAGCCCATGCCCAGTATCGCGGTGTGTAGTGTTTTAGAGGTAGGGGGTAGAGGTTGTGTTGGCGCAGTGTGTGTGCGGTTAGTCTGAGTTGTTGGAGGCTGTGTGTGTGGGTCCAAACATTATAGAGAAGGTCGGCTGCGAGTTGGTGGAGTCTGCGAGTAATGGCTGACAGTTGGTCGGCAGTCCAGCGTTGGGTGGATAGGTCGATTAGAATTTTTTGTTTGTCAGCGATTTTGCGCATGCGGTGTGCGCGGTCTGTGGTGTGACAAATGGAGTTGGCACGCTGTCGATAGTAGTAGAGCGGTGTGTGGGTGCTTATGAGGGTGTGGGCACGCAGGAGCAGGCGAGGGGTGAAGTATTCGTCCTCGTGAAGCATGCCTTGGGGAAAACGGAGGCTGCCCATGATGCTACGTTTAAAGATGTAGCCCCAGCATGCTGCTTGGAGGCTGTGGTGGGCGAGGTGGTGTGTACCCGTGGTTGGGGTGCTCCATTGCACGTAGGCGGTGTGTGGATGGCGGGGCAAGTGGTGGCAGTGGTTGAACATGAGCACGTCGGGGGGCGTGGGTGCGCGCAGTTGTTGCAAGAGTGCGTTGTAGGGGTGGACGAGGAGTGCGTCGTCGGCATCGATAAATTGAATGTAGGTGCCCGTGGCTTGAGGTATGGCTGCGTTTCGGGCAGCTGCTAGGCCTTGGTTCTGGGGCAGACGGATGGGGGTGATGTGGGGCGCGATGTGTGGTGGCACTTGGGTGATGGCAGGGATGGTGCTGCCGTCGTCAACAAGGATGATTTGTCGTTCGGTGGAAAAGAGGTCGAGGGCGAGTATGCTCTCGATGCATTGGTGTAGCAGGTGGGGCGGGGTGTTGTAGGTGGGGATGATGAAGGTGATGAGGGGGGTGGGCATGGGGATGGGCATGGGGGGTGAGGCTTTTGGGCGTGGCGTGTGAGTGGGGTGGAAACGTGTATGGCTATGCGCCTGGTGCGTTTTTTTAAAAAAACTTAGGGCACGGTGCGCATAGCCAAGGTGTGAGAGGGGAGATTTTTTTAAATCACTTCGATAAGCGAGCTGCTACCACCAGGACGCTTACGAAGTTTGATTTGTGGGGAAATTTGTGCGCGTATTTGCTCGGTGTGGCTGATTACGCCGACTTTTCTGCCCTGTGCGTTCTCGAGGTTAGAGAGTGCGAGCATGACGAGATCGAGTGAGTCGCGGTCGAGGTTGCCAAAGCCTTCGTCGATGAAGAGCGAGCCAATGACGAGTTGGTTGGTAGACATGGAGGCTAAGCCGAGGGCTAAGGCGAGTGATACGACGAAGGTTTCACCGCCCGAGAGAGAGGTGACGTAGCGGTGTTCGTCGAACATGTCGTGGTCGATGATTTCGAGTGCCAAGGTGCCTTCGATGTTGTGAAGCTCGTAGCGCGGAGAGAGTTGGCAGAGGTGGCGGTTGGCGTGTGCCACAAGATAGCTGAATGTGTAGCTTTGTGCTAGGGTGCGGAATTTCTTACCATCGGCTGCGCCAAAGAGCGTGTTAAGTCGGTTCCACTGGCGTGCGTCCTCGCGTGCATTGTCGAGGGTTTGCTGCATGCGTGCTGCACTGTCTACGCTTTGTTGGTGTGCTTGCAGTGTGAGCCTTACGGTAGCCAATTCTTGAGCTACTTCGTTGGCGTGATGTAGCTCTTTTTCGTGCTCCTGAGTTAGCGTTTGGCGCAGTGACAAGTATGCCTCGAGGTGGGTAGCCACGGTGGGTTGTGCAGTTTGTGGCGCATGGTTTGTGGGCTGCGCTTGGGGTGTTTGGGAAACTTCGGGCGTAGCTTGTGCGTTGAGGGCAGGACGGATGGATTCAGCTTGTAGGTTTTGCAAGGCTTGTTGCGCTTGTTCAAGGTTGTGTTGCGCCAAGATGCGTTGTTCCTTGAGTTGGTCAATGCGTTGGCGCATGGCTTTCCAATCGGTGTTAGCCGTGAAAATTTGGTCGAGTTCAGAGAATTGCACGGGCGAGTGTGTGCCGTTGAAGCGCAGCATGAGTAAATCGAGCTCTTGTTGCTTTTGCTGCTGCTGTTGCTGGCTCTCGAGTCGGCTCTTCAGCAGGTTGTTACGTTTGCCCTCGAGCAGGTGGAGTTGTCCTTGCATTTCTTGGAAACTGCGTCGTGTGGTGGCCTCGACTTGGCGTGCGCTGTTGATGGCATTTTGTAGCATCTCTGCTTCTTTTTGGGGCGTGTTTTCGCCCATAATTCGTCGCAAGTCCTCTTGTTTGCGTGCCAATTCTTCGCGTGTGGCGTCGCGACTTTCGCGGCATTGCACAGCGTGGCGTTGCTCTTCAGCCACATGGGTTTCGGCACCCTTTATTTCTTCGCGCAAGATGGCGTCAGCACGTTCAGCCTCGTCGAGTGTGGCACAGGTTTGTTGCCAGTCGTGGTGTAGGTTTGTGAGGCGAATGCGCAGTCCGTCTGCATTGTTCTTCCATTCGGTGAACCAGCCCGAGAGGGTGATCATTTCATCGAGGTCGGTGTAGAGTTCAGAGCATGCGCGGTCTGAGAGCACTATGACGTGTTGCAACTCTTCGGCAGTGGTTTTAGCCACATTCGCCTCGGTGTGTAGTTTGTCGAGGTAAGTGCGGTTGTTAGCCATTACGCCATTGAGCTCATCAATTTGAGTGTTTAAGCGGTTGATGTGTTGTTGATGCTCGTTGTAGGTGGTGAGTTCTTGTTGTGCCTCGTCTGCCGAGCGTGTGGTGTTGTCGAGCAAGAGTTGGAGCATCATGCGGCGTGCTTCGCGATTTACGGTGGCAGAACAGTCGGCAAAGGACACGTCGAGGTCGGCAAAGGCTTTCCACTCGTCGACATCGGCAGCTTGGCGCTGTTTAAACTCATTGAGAGCAACCTCACCAGCGGCAATGCGTGCGGCATCGGCAGCCATCTCCTCGCGTAGGGCAGAAAGTTGTGTGCGCTTGAGCAGTACATCCTCTTTTAGTGCATCGAACTCCTTGCTCATACTGTTGAGCAGATTGCCCAATTCGCGTTCGGTTTCGGTGTGATAGGGGTGGTGTGTGGCGCCACACACAGGGCATGCAATGCCCTCTTTTAGCTGTTTGCGCAGCTGCACAATGTCCTTAGACTGGCTCAGTGTGTAGGTAGCAGAAATGCGTGCAAAGGCCTCTTCGCTGGCATGCAAGGCAACCTCCATTTTGTTCGCCTCTTGTTGTTTTTGCGACAATTCGGCTGCTTCACGGCGTTGGGTAGCAGCTTTTTCGGCAATACGAGCGTAACCTTCGGAAATGTGTTGCCACAAGACGGCAGCACGCGAGAGAGACACGAGGCGACTGCGGTTGTTGGCAACGGTTTGTTGCAACTTTACGCTGTCGTGTCCGTGGTTGGCTTGTTGGTGAATAAAGAGTTCGCTTTTTAGGGCGTTAAGGCGTGCTTGGTTTTTGTGCTGTTCCTCTTCGGCACGTTCGCCCTGCTCGCGCAGTTCGGTTTGTTTTTTTTGCAGGAGAGTGGCTTTAGAGTGGCACTCCACGTTGCGCTGTGTTTCGCTATAAAGATTTGAGAGTTTATCTTTTATGAGGTCGAACTTTTGGAACATGAGTTGGTGCACCTCGAGCGACTGCTTGTGGAGTTGCTTTTGTTTGATGCTTTCGCTCAATTTTTGCAATGCCTCTTGTTTAGAGGCTAAGGCACTTTGGCTTTTTTCGCACGATTGAGTGGCCAAGAGAAGTTGTTCTTCAAGTCGCTTAAGCTGGTCGGCAGCCATTTTGATTTCGCCCATCAAGGTGTGTCCGCGATCGATTGCAGGACGGCGCACTTCGAGTTGCTTTTCGGCATCAGATGTGCGTTCGTGTGCCACATCGAGTGCTGCGCTTTGTTTGTCGAGCGCTTTGCGAGCTTCTTCGAGTTGTGTGGCATTTTCAGCTTCGCTACTTTTTATTTTATCTACGTCGGCACGACGCATTTTTATTTCTTGATAAAGCGGTTGCATGTCGAGCACTGCATCGTAGCGCTCGAGTTTAACCTCGTCGGCACGTGCCTCCATGCACGCCTTGGTGGTTTGCGCGAACTGCGATTCGCACTGTTGCACTTGGCGAGCTTGTTGTGCAAAACGGTCAATCCAGTCTATTTGCTGCTCGATGCGCTTGGTGTTTTGAGCCACATTTTTTTCGGAGGCTTCAAGCAAATGGGCACGTTCATTTTGCTCGGCAAGCAAATGCTCGTCGAGCCGTGTGTGGAGCAAGCCTTTCATCTCATCCTCGATAGACTGCACATGGGCATCAGCCTCTTGCGAAAGACGGTAAATGCGTTGACTCACGTTGCTATAAACCTCGGTGCCCGTGAGTTTTTCGAGCAGTGCAGCCTTGTCGTCAGCCTTTGCACGGAGAAAGTTGGCGAATGAGTTTTGTGCCAAAATGACGGTGCGTGTAAACTGGTCGTAGGTCAAGCCAATGGCATGTTCGATGCGTTGTTGCAAATCGCCTTTATCCACAACTTCTTTGTGTGGCGCAAGTTGTTGCAGTGTGCGTTCGGGCGTTTTATAGTTTCCAGTTTTTGTAATGCGCGTAGTCCATGTAGCCTCATAGCGTTCGCCATGGTTTGTGCTAAACGTGACACTGGCATATCCTTGTTTTTGTCCGCGTCGCAGAATGCTTGCTGTGTTTTTGGGTTGCACCTGTTGTGCTTTGTCTTCAACAAGCTTCAATTCTTCGCTTTTAATGGTCTCGATATTTTCGAAGCGTGGTGCTTTGTTATAGAGAGCCAAGCAAATGGCGTCGAGAATGGTAGATTTGCCCGACCCCATGTCGCCTGTAATTGCAAAGAGTCCAGCAGAACGCAGAGGCTCTTCTGTAAAGTCTATGGTTTGTTCACCCTCAATCGAAGTAAGATTGCAAAGGGTTATTTTTTCTATCTTCACCTTGTATGAATTTTTAGGTTCACCTTTATTGGTTGGCTTTGTTGAAGCGTTCTATCAGTTCAGAAGGCATGGGCGAGTTGAAGCGTGCTTTGAAAAAGCGTTGTGCCAACTCAAGGGGGGTGGTGCTTGCCAAACTGTCAGCGGTAATGTCTGATGGGTCTGTTAGGGGTGATTCAGATTGTGGACGTATGCGTGTAATGCGGCAAAAGCGTACGGCGCAATCCTCTAGAGCCTGCATGATGTCGTGCATCAGTGTGGGTTCAGGTTGTTTCTCCTCAATGCGTATTTCAAGATAGGGCCAAGTGTCGGCATTGTCGTTTTTTTTGCGTCGGGGGAGTTGTGCAATCTCGTCGAAAGCTTGTTTCACGCTAGCAGCTTTGCCGTGTGCAGGTATGGTGATAAGGCTGCGTAAGGGTTGGTAGTGAATTTGCATAACTTCAGTTTCGCCCGCAGTGTCAATATCTACCAAGTTTACGCCATGTTGATAATTTTTTTCGGCAAACGACATGGGTAATGCGCTACCTGCATACCATGCACAATGTCCGTCTTTAACTTGTTGCGCCTTGTGAATGTGTCCCAAGGCAGTATAGCTCACATTCTTGCCCACCACGTTCACGTCAACGCAGTCTTGTCCGCCCACCACAAGACGTTCAGAGTGTTCGCCTTGGCAAATGTCAGCGCCAGCAGCATAGAAGTGTGCAGCCACCACGATGGGTAGTTTTTTAAAGGCAGATTTGCGCACCTTTTGTTGCAGTTGCGTAAAGAAAAAATCTAAACCCTGTTCGGGTGACATGCTGGCAGGGTAGTCGCCACTTCGCAAATAGGGCAATGCGATGCAAGTGCAAGCAGCTTGTCCGGTTTGTCGGTCGGCAAGTGGCAATAGGTAGTAATCAAAGTCGGGTTCGCCATTAGGCAGATAGTGCACTGTGCCACGCACATATACATTGTGCGTTTTTAGTAATGCCGCGGGGGCTTCAAGTCGTCCTGCCGAGTCGTGATTTCCTGCAGTGATAACCACTTGTAGTCCGGGCACAGCCAGAGTGGCTTTGAGCAAAAAGTCATAAAGTAATTCTTCTGCGGCAGCCGAAGGGTTGGCAGAGTCAAATACATCGCCCGAGATAATCATTGCATCGGGTTGTTGTTCTTTAAGTACGTTGAGCAACCATGCCAAAAAATGGCGATGCTCAAGCAAGCGGTTGTGACCATGAAAGGTGTTGCCCAAGTGCCAGTCAGCAGTATGCAGTATCTTCATTTTCGTATATGTGTGCGCTGAGTTGTTTTAGAGTGCAAAGTTAGTGCAAGGCGAGTGCAATACAAAATAAAAAGCCAATGGATTTTTATTTTTATTGCCGAGCCGCCGCCTAACTTGGTGTAAGCGGTGTGAATACAAGTCAGAGGCAAAGTTTCGTTTCATATATAAAAAGCCTATGAAACAATTTGTTTATTTGTTTCATAGGCCTGTGTTTTTTTCAAAGGGAGCTGCTTTGCATGTCTCCCCATGTGGTTGTGTTATCTTGTTACCTCGTGAATACTTGTAGGTACTTTGATAATTTCGTAGTTGCCACATTCGGCAAAAGCATTTTCTGAGATAGAAATAACAGTTGCCGGTATGTAGATACGCTTCAAATTGGGGCAACGCTCTACAGCGTAGTCGTCAATATACTTAGTACCTTCTCCGATAATCAATTCTTCGAGATTTTCAAGATGAGCTACCATGTTCTTATCCAATCTCTCAAGAGGTCTGAGTGTAAGACTACGAATACCAGCGGGAATGAGGTGAGGTCTGTTCTTGTCGTAAATGCTGTATACCACACCCTTATACGATTCAAAAGCGTAGTTTTTAGGATCAACGTTAATTTCCTCTACGTTGGCAAGCACTCTGCTCAAACTTGAAGTGGGCTCATACTCGCCAAATGACTCGATGTTACTACCTATATTGAGTTGTGTAATGCTCTTAGGTAACTCTACGCTAGGAATAAACGACATTACGCGCAAACCATTTACACTATAAGGCACGGTAAACGAAGTGCTTGTAGTTGGCTTAACACTCTTAACATTGAGAAGTCGGTTTTCGTAAGTATACTCACACTTATCGTCTTCAAAAACAACAAAATCCATACGTTGGGGAATAAGCGTACTTTCGTAGCTGCTTAAGTCTGCTGCCTTGTAGTCGTGTCCATTGGTTGCATCGCTTACATACCAATCACCATCCACGTATACATAGTTCCAAGCATGTGCGCCCAGCGGTACTAAGTCGCCATTAACACATGCACAAGGAATGCCCTGCGTATGGCACATCGTTTTAAGCAAATTGGCATAGCCTTGGCATACACAGCACTTATGCTTAAAAATGTCGTATGGTCTGAGGTAAGGAACAGCATTAGGATCCCAGGGGTACTTAATGTTCTTAATCAACCAGTTGAAGATGTTCTTATAAGTTTGGTAGTCGTTTTCAGCCTTCAGGTTCTTAGTAACGTATCTTTTTATTTCCTTATATTCAGCGTCTGTAATCTCTTGATCGTTCAAGTTAAGAGCCTTCTTAGGGTCGATACTTTTGAGCAGCTGTAATACGCCTTCGGCTTCGTTAGCACTGAGTTGTACGGAGTTATCAGCCTCAGGGAATATGGGTGTGGCTGTTGTAAGGATGTTTGAAGAATTGGTGATGGGCAGATTATTCTGTACACCCTCAAGTTCTTCGTTTCCGCAGGCAGCAAAAAGAAGTGCTGCGGGGAGTAAGAAGTAATGTAGTTTCATGTAGTAACAGTTATTAGTTTTATTTCGGGTGCTAATTTCGGCATTTTTGTTGATATAAACAATTTGTTTGCAAAGAAAAGGTTGCAAAGCATGTGTGTTACATGTAATTCTTCCCGGTTTTTAGTCAGACAAGAACAATTCTGGTTCTATGTTACAAAATTTGTTGATAAAAAAAGCAGACACATTCGCGAGGAATGTGTCTGCCAATATACAGATTAAGTATGTGGATACTTATTGATTAACGAACCACCTTCTTACCATTTACAATGTAAACACCTTTTTCAGCGTTCGCAACGCGACGACCACTGAGGTCGTAGATAGTGTTGCTCACCTTTACGGGAACGTAGGCATTGTTGATAGAAGTGGGGAGGCCTTCAGCAAGGTCGAGGCTAATTTCTCCCTTAGCAGCGATGTTATACTTTTCAACCTTGTTACCAAGGCGAACAGCAACCACGCGATCAACGTCCATGTTATTAGTAATAACCACCTTAGTAGCCTTACCATCAACCCAAGTTTCGTCTACGTTGTAGTTACCTTGAGCCTTTAAGCCCTTTACGCTACCGTTAGTCCATGAAGAGGGCAATGCGGGAAGAATAGTGATAACGTCGTCGTAGCTCTGGAGCAACATTTCTGCTACACCACTTGTGCAACCATAGTTACCATCAATCTGGAAGGGTGAGTGCGCATCGAAGAGGTTGTAGTAGCAACCACCTTGACCACCCATGGCGATGGTGTAAGAAGTCGAGTGACGGAGGGCACGCTGCAAGTTGTAGTGAGCCTTATCACCATCCAAACAACGAGCGTAAGTGTTAGTCTGCCAACCCATTGACCAACCTGTTACGTCACCGTTACGAGCAATCTGACCATTGTAGGCAGCTTCAAATTGTTTTACACTGTCAGCGTCAGTAGCAAATGCACTAACTTGATTGAATGGATAGAGACACATCAAGTGAGAGAGGTGACGGTGACCTGGTTCTGAGAGTGCATTGTTCTTCCACTCAGAGATACAAGGCTTGTTGCTTGACCAATTTACACCACCAGGGTTGTATTGTTCAATCCAAACACCCTTGTCGAAGTTCTTGTAGAGGTCTTCGAGTTCAGCCATTTGCTCGGCAGTTACAGGAGATTCGTCGCCGAGTTCGGCGTATCCTTCGAACAAGTCTTTCAAGCCTTGGTATGCAGTTTGTTGTGCAAAAGCAGTAACGTCGCTAGGTCCGTGCTCAGGACTCCATTCGTTCTTGATTTCATACAAGCCCTTAGCGTCTTTCGTCGCAATGCTCTTAGTGAAGAGTGCATTTTGATACATCACGGGAAGTGCCTTCTTGAGGAAGTCACGATCGAGTGTGTACTTGTAGTAGCGATACAAGTGATCGCAATACCATGCACCGAGAGTTTTCATAGAACCATTGAACCATCCAGAAGTACCACCGAAGATGTTGTTTTCTACAGCAACAGTCCAACCCTTAGCACCACTCTTAATCTTCTGTGCCAAAGCAACCCAAGGAGAGTTGGGGGCAGAAGCCAAGTCGATGATGTTGTAGAGGAAGGGGAGGTGCATTTCGCTGAGGTTAGTGGGGTCAGCGGGCCAGTAGTTCATCTGTACGTTGATGTCAGCGTGAATATCGCAGTGCCAAAAGTCAGTGTTTGAACGGTCGTTCCAAATACCTTGCAAGTTGCTAGGTGCGTGAATTGAACCATCGAGGTTCGCACCAACCGTCATGTAACGACCATACTGGAAGTAAAGACTCTCGAGATAGTAAGCGTCGGCAGTCTTCTTGTTCTCAGCATTTGCGTTGTAATACTGTACAAGCTGCTCTGTAGTTTTGTCTGTGCAAGCATCCGCAATGTTAAGGTCTGCACGGTTCATGTAGCTACTAAACTTAGCTACGTGGTCTTTGTACAATGTTTCATAATCCTTAGCAGTAGCTGCAGTGAGGCGTTCTTGTACGTTGGCAGCAATCTTAGCAGCGTCTTCACCGCTCTTGCAACCAGCCTTAGTAGCGTCAAAGTCTGTAGCAGCTGCGAGGAATACGTTCACCCACTCAGCATTTTCTACGTGGATACCCAAGCTGTCTGTAGTAACTGTAGCATCCTCGTTTGCGAGCACCTTGTAAGCAGCGTTGTATGAAACGAGCGTCATCTTACCGCTGAAGCTTGCACCGCCATCAGCATAAGTTACCTTACCTGCACCAATCTGAGTATCGGGCTTGAAGGTTACCTTGAGGTTGAGTTTGTCAGTACCCTTAGCTTCGTAGTGAGCTACAAGCACCTTGTCGGTAGCTGAAGTGAAGTAACGACGTGCATAAGTAGTAGCTTCGTCGCTGCTCTTATAGTTCACACCACCTACACCATTGATAATGTCGAGGTAGCGTACATATTCTTTTACAGGTTTTTCTTCGCTGTCGAGTGAGAAAGCACCGCTCATATCGGTAACCATGATAGAACCAAAGTTCTGGTACCAACCACGAGAGTTGTTTTCGCTACCACCATTGCCTGTGCTACCCTGCCAGAGTGTCTTTTCGTTGAATTGAAGTTCATCCTTGAAGATGCCACCACGGATGGTTGTACCGAGTTGACCATTACCCAAGGGGAGTGCATATTCCATCCAAGTGTCTGAAACACCTGTCTTAGCTACGGGCACGTTGTACCAAAGTGCATACTTGCTGATGTCAGCAGGACGCTTGCCAGGTTCAACAGCGCTATATTCGCTATAAAGGTATTCAGGGCTAGGAGTGATTTCAGTGATGAAGAATTTAGAACCCTGGTCACCGTTAGCGGCACCTGCATCGTTCCAAAGGGCGAGGAAACCATCGCGGTTGTTCAAGTAGTTGTTCTTTGAACCTGCAAGCTTGATGTAGCTGGGTTCTTCGCTACCAATTTTGAATGTACCATCGAAGTAAGTGGTGTAGGTTGCATCGTAATCAGTCAGTGTAACACTCTGCAAAGAAGTGCGTGCAGAACCTTCACTACCCTTAACCGCCATTACCTGACCATTGGCTGCATTGATAAAGCGATAAGTGTTATTTGCTGTTTTGTAAACGTGCCACAAACCCTTCAAATTACTGGGTTGTGAGGCATTATTCAACTTCATGTTACCACCATCTGCATAGGCGTCGTCTATGCTCACATAGCCACCTTTACCATTGCGGATAGTATAGTACTTTTCGTAAGCAGCTTCAAATGCAGAAGCATCGATCAACATAAATTGTGAGGCATCGGCAGCCTTTGCCCAACGTACCACACCGTTCCAATTCACCATGTGCAAGGTTTCAAGGTTGGCAGTGCCTGTTGAGCTATAAATGTTGCAATATCCGTTAGTAGCAGCGGCAGCAACCACGTATGTTGCAGCTTCAGCCTTTTCTACTAACTTAAAGCATTCGTCGTTCTTTTCAGGAACCGCACCTACATAGAGACCTGTGCCCACATTCTTAATGTAGTATTCGCCGTTGTCAGCCTTTTCGAAAACCCAAATGCAATCGTTACTATAGCTAGCGGTTTTTGAACCCATTTTGTCGCCATTTGCATAAGCGAAGAAAGAAGAGTGGAGCTTGTTGCCAAGGTAAACGTGTTTGCCTGCAATGTCAGTTCCCTTTACTTCGCCAGTATTCAAAGCAGTGATGGCGGCCTGCAGCTTTTCGACAGCAGCTTTGTATTCGTCCTTTGTCGTCGGTTTCGTGCTGGGAATAGCTTCGAGGGCAGCAGTAGCATCGTGATAGAAGAACTGGTAGCTTTGAGCATCTTTGATTTGACCTACCAACTTGTTATAATCGGCTTCCCAATCAATTGCTCCTTCAAAGAAGAGTTGGTTGTTGTTGTCTCCAGCATTCCATTCGCCCAACTGAACGCCAACGCCAGTACCACCAAATTGGTTCATACGTTTTGTTTGACCTACGCGTTGCAGTTCGTAGTATTTTTCTGCTGAACCATTGACAATAGACATTTTAACGGCATTCTCTTTGGTTGTAGTAATGAAGCGTTCGTTGGCAAAGCCTACGTAGTTGCCGCTTTTACTCTTCATAATGAAACTGCTCTGTGTGCCAATAAATTGGAACATAGTGGCATCACCTTTTTGAGCTACAGTTTGCATCTTGTTGCCTGCGCCTTTGTCGCTCAAGTAGTTACCCGATTTAAATTTAACGGGATAATACTCAGGAGCATCCTCGGTGCTAAAATCAGGCAACGCACTCTGTGCACTCGCGATTAAGCAAGCGAACAATGCAAAGAAGAAAAGTGTAAATCTTCTCATAATAGTTAGTTGTTGATTTGTAGAATTTAGATATTTGTTGTGATTGTTTTTCAATACTTTTTAGAGTAGCTTGCAAAGGGTGCACACTACTCCGCTGCAAATGTACAAATAATATTTTTTATTTGCAAATGTTTTCTCAACCTTGCAAATATTTGGTTTTTAATTGATAATACAGAATGCGGACCGAAGGTCTTAAACGCATTTATAGCATGATGTTTGCTATAAGGGACATAAGACTTTCGGTCCGCTTTCTTTAGAATTTTAACTTGCTCAAAACGCAATTATTTGCCCCATTCGCTGGGATTTTTGCGCCATTCGTGGAGCATGTCTACGTGTTCGGCCTTGATGTAGCCTGTTTGCAATGCTACTTCTACCACCGATTCGTAGTTTGTGAGTGTAGTAAGTTCTACCTTAGCATTGTTGAATGCCTCTTCAGCTACGGGGAAACCATAAGTGTAGCTTGCTACCATGCCGATAACCTCGCAACCATGTTGACGAAGCGCTTCCACTGCCTTCAAACTGCTACCGCCTGTTGAGATAAGGTCTTCAATAACCACTACCTTCATGCCCTCTTTCAAGTCACCCTCGATGAGGTTGGCCATGCCGTGATCTTTGGCCTTAGAGCGTACGTATGCAAAAGGCAAACCCAATGCGTCGGCTACTAAAGCACCTTGGGCAATGGCACCAGTGGCAACACCGGCAATCGCGTCAGCTTCGGGATATTTCTCGGCTACAATGCGGCTAAGTTCTAACTTTACAAAGCTGCGCAATGCGGGGAAGGCAAGTGTTTTGCGGTTGTCGCAATAGAAGGGCGACTTCCATCCGCTTGCCCATGTAAAGGGCTGTTCGGGTTGCAACTTGATGGCTTTTACGTTAAGCAGTTTTTCTGCAAAAATCTTTTCAAGAGTGCTCATGATATATGCTTGTTTTGTGTGAACAATGTTTTACTATTGTGCAAAAGTAACGATTTTTTTGTTTATAGCGCAACACACGTTCATTAAAACGCATTTTGGATATCTTATCTAATGAATAAATATTAGAATGCGTCTGAATAGTTTTAGAATATTTAAATGAAAATTTGAATAAAAATGGGTCCTACAAATTCCGAAGGCATTCCGATATCATTCCGAAGGCATACAATAGTCATCTCGGAGAATGAAAATATGCAAATTGCCACAGTTTATGCAATTAGCCTAAAAGTGGGTGTTTAGGGGACGTACACAATCTTGTAGGTATGGCATTGGGCATCTGTGATTACTTGCAACAGATATACACCCGACTCCATATTGTGCAACGAGAGGTCGACATGGTTAGGGGTATTCGCATTCACTTGCTTGAGCAATTTGCCACCCATATTCCATAATTTGAGGCTGCGTATAGCCTTACCTGTAACAACCACCCTATTGCCTTGGTGCTGCATATTAACAGTGGATGTAACTGCATCCTTGGTCTTTGTGACTAGGTCTTGATAAAGTGTGAGTATGTCTCCCTCGCGCTTTAGGTAGTAGGGCCATTCTTGTGGATTTGCCAACTCCACATCAGCCCCATCTACTTGTCCCATAACCTTAAGGCGATAAATGTGACCGTCTGCCCAAGGCAGATTGCTTTTGCGCAACCAATAGCTGAAAAGGGGAACCTCGAAGGTTGAGGAAATGCTCACGTAGTCATCGATGCCACGCACAGGACTTTGTTCGCCTGTGAGCACGTCTTCGCAGAGCATGCGCACTTGTCCTTCGTAGCTCATATCATCGGATGTGCGTAGCGATACACCGATTTTAAAAATCGATAGGGCTGATGCGTCCACTGTGTTCGATTCTATTCTATCGTTTGAGTCGTCGGCAAAAAATACCTCAGCCTTTGCTATGAGCGGTCTTTCGGGGGCTTCCACCACTTCGATATAGGCAGTATCTTTGTCGTGGATAGGGTTGATGGGGTAGAAAAGCGTGTCGACTTCGTCGGCAGAGAGGGCGAGTCTTATTTGATAGCGATTGGGGGCAAGGTGTGCAGGCACAGAGAGTTCAATGGGTATGTCTGCTTCGCCAAAACCTTCAACCTCTGTAGGCTGATTGGCACGGGCATCGAGCACCACGGCATTGCTGTCGTTAAGCAGTTGCAGGCGTAGGTAACAGTCGCGAGGTACACCATTGAGGTTTTTTATGGTGAACAATACTTGTACATTCTTGCCTTGTTCGGCATTGCTTGCCAATTTGGGCTGTGCCATGAGTTGAAAATGTGCACTATCACTGCATATTTCAGAGATGCGTGCTGTGGAATCGCTTAATTCCACTTCGATGAGGGGGGATTTCTTTATGGGTAAAAAGTCATCCCAAGTGCCATCTTCGTTGCGTGCAGTGCAGATGGGGACAAGACGGTAATAGCCTGCCGACAAACTGTCTAAACGGATGTGTAAAGGTTGAGGCTGATTGATAAGGTAGTCTGTGCCCATAAAGCCATTGTGGTCAGTGCCATATAGGCGTTCGGTGAGTCCACCTGTGGTATGATCGTCTGAGTATGCCACGCGCATAAGTTGACTATTGGAGTCGTATACAGCCACACCTATATCGCCTTTAAAGGGATTGCCTCTGTTCACAAAAGAGTTTAGCTCGAGCGTAAGTGGTTGTGTTGTGCTAAAAGTTTTGTGGGTAATATCTTTTATTGTGAACGAACCGCCTTCGTTGCACATCAGTTGTGGCGATGTTTCTAACAGTCCGCGTTCGATGTCGGGATATTTACCATTATTGGGGTGGGCAAGTATGGCTGTAAGGGCACGGTTAAATGCCAAAGGTTTGCCTTGAAACTCGCTGCCCGTTTGCGACAGACTGAGGTTGGTTAACGAGTAGTAGGCATCGCCTTGACCATCCCAACCAAAATTCATGTGGAAGAGTCCGTTTTCATCAAAGCCATCGGTTACCCAAGCATGTCCTGCTGCAGAACCTGCGGGACGACCTTCTAAGTATACGGGACATCCATTGAGCAACTCGTGTCTTATTATTTCGGCAAAACGGCTTGGTCCTTCATTTGCTTTGGTGACGTATGCGGCTGCATAGTCAAAATGTTTTTGCAAGGCCTGATAAGCCACGAACCCTTTTGTGCTACTTGCACTGGGCGTGTATTGCATAAACGAGGCTATGCCCACGTCATTCATCAGTAAGGCTACAGCGTTTTCTTGTTCGGGAGTGGCGTATACGGGATATTGATAGCTCGGCAACATATTAGCCCAATCATAGTGCGACTGACTGAAATCAGCCTTCTTTGTTTCTTGATAATAGGTTACGGTATATTCATTTTCACCACGTCCTTGGGTTGGCCATTGATGGTAATTCATTAACTGCGCAAGAGCTGTAGCCACGCATCCGGTATAGGGGTAGCCCGTCATCGCATTGAATGGGTGTGATTGTCCCCACTTGCTTTTTAACAAGGGCGAAACGCTTTGGGCAAAAAGTCCTGTGCGAGAATTATTTTGACAAACGCTGACATTCCCTTCTTTCAATACCTCATAAGTTTGTTGGTAAGCAGCTAAAAGCAGTTTTACACCAGGATTGGCATGTAGCGTGTCGAGTGTCCCTTCAGTGCTATAGGCGAGCACCTCGCCCATTTGGTCATCGCCTGCCACAATCACAAAGCCATGTCCTTGTGCATCGTTATAGATGTAATAAGGCATATTTTTCTGCACATGATTGCTGACAGTCCGATTTTTTACTTCATTGCTTTGCAATAGTTTAACGTATTTCTTCGCGATAGAAGCAGCTTTTTTAGGACCAACTTCTTTTGCCCCGACCGTAAGGTTTAGGGAAAAGAACATACTCAGTATCAGAGCAAAAAAAGTGATTTTATGTGTGGGGTAGGCTCTTTTATTCATTGTGTGTATAGTGTTTTATCTTTAGGGTGGATTGTTGATAATGCTTTTATTTTTTTGCGTGGAAATATCTTTTCAATCTTCTTTTCATGTGAATATGAATTTCCGCATTAGGTATTTAGTCTACAAAGGTAAAGGTATTTTGCCAATAAACCTTATTCTTTGTCTTGGTAATAGTAATAATCCTCTGCAATCATTTGTTCTTCTGTCATTTCTTCATCTGGCACAGCGTCATAAAACACGCGGTTGTTTTGTCTTGGCGTGTTTCTTCTTTGCTGTTTCTTTTTCTTTTTAGGGCGTTTCTTTTCTTGTAATGGCTTCTTTAAGTTGTACAACGAAAAGACTAAACCCAAAGATAATATAATGATAGTCCACATAACAATAAGATTTTTCACAAAGGTACAAAAAATGGTCTATTTGTAAACTTGGCAAATTAGAAATCTGTTAGCTCGAGATGAAACATTGCAAAAGTGGGCAAAAAACAAAAAGTTATGATAAAGAATTAAAGTTTCGGATTCATCCCGTCTTGACTAAATCTGAAGCTTGAGTCATTAACAATGAAACTGTATAGCAGTCCAACTAACAATTCCGACGGTATATTTTCCGTTCGGTTCTCGTTCGGTTCTCGATCGGTTCTCGTTCGGTTCTCGTTCGGTTCTCGTTCGATCTTCGTTCGGTTCTCGTTCGGTTCTCGATCGATCTTCGTTCATCCTTCGTTCATCCTTCGTTCATCCTTCGTTCGGGAATCGAAGATCGATCGAGAACCGATCGAAGAACGAACGGAGAATCATTGGAGGCAAGACGGAGATGTATCGAAACTCTAATGGGAAGCCAAGGGAAAGGCGACCCAAACAAATTTTGTTCTTTCACACTTATCTGCTTGGCTATATTAAAACATGAAAAGTGAATTATGTATATCCTAAAATGGAACTGTCAGTGAAACAGATCTATTATTTTGATACTCATCATCCCATGTTATTTTTAGGCGAAGAGTGTCATTGTGACCTTCGCAAAGAGGCATGATTTCCTCTCTATATGATTGAGGATTGATGACATCATAAGGACCAAAAGAGCCATGAAGGTAGATGCCTGACATTTTTTCTTCGGATGAAAGGATATCGACTCTTACGTGTTTAGCATCATTTTTTCCTGCATTGACAAATCTAATTCTTGCGGTTCCCCCATGATAGTGGATAATATTGGCTTTCATTTCGGCCATTTTCTCCTTAGCCTCTTCTTTCTCGAACTGCTTAATTTGCAACTCATTTAGTCTTAGTTCTTGTTCTTTTATTTTTCTATCATGTCGCAAGTAAGCACAAAATCCCCCACAGATTCCTAACGAAGACAGAAGTAGGGCGCCCCATTCTTTGATAAAAGACAAAATACCTTCCATTTATTTGGACTTTACAATTTTATTCCCTTTAAAACTTTTTCTTAATACATCTTGGAGATGTTTAGTTACATCATTTTGAATTTCTTTTTTTGTATCCTCAAAGGCATTGCGATTATGCTCTTTCAATTCTTCAATGCCACCTATGTACTCTTTATTACAGAAAGTGCATTTCACGTATGATTTATCTTTATTATACTCAAAATGGTCTTCACATCCACATGTCGCACAACGTAGTTTTATTGTGTATTCTTTCTTTATACCCATGTTCTTAATTTATTATTTTTTCTCTCTTGCTACATCGTTTGACATTGTTCCTTATTTACGACTCTGTCTCTGAACAGCTTCATATTAGTAAAATTTCGAGATATGTTTTGGACCAGTTCAAGATAATTGTCTGTTCCATCTTGACATTTATGATAGTATGGCTTGATTGAGATGCAATTTTCATGTTCAAAGATGGTATTGAGCAATGTCCTGTCAGAATTGCCACAAGAATGTCCCATTATCAAGACTTGAAATGGCGCAGAAATAAGAAACTCTAACAAGTCATGATAATGCCTTGTCTCCAAATATTTCACCGATTTTACATTTCTGAGCAACTCATTATCATTCTTGTCCAGAATCTCTTGATAACCTTTATCCAGTTCATCACCATAGCCAAAGATGATATTTTCGGGGTGATCCAATCTACCATGAATATAATTGTAGATTGTGTTATCATCTTTGTACTTCTCAGCAGTGGCTGTATAGTTGAAACTCAATAGCATTGTGCGTTCGGGAAAGAGTTTGTTAAACTTCCTGGGATTACGCCTGATAGTCGCAAGGTCTGCAAGGTTAATTCCTATATTATCTAAGGCCTTGCTCTTACCTTCTGTAGAGAAATTATCAGGATTCAGCCTGTCTTTTATTGCACCTTGGAGGTCGTTCCTGAACACGTTGGTTTCTATGGTTTGGAGATATTCTATCAGTTTATTTTGAAGAAATGCTAGTTGTTTGTTCAATTCTGAGACAACACAGTTGCTGTCGACACCAGTTGCACTTTCTTTGAGAAACTGATAGTATGCGTTCTCTATATCTACCCATCCATTTGTCTCTATTGATTGCATAATGGATTCAAAGAATGGGCAACATTCAACAGAGAATGTTTTAGAGTGGTTCTTTATTTCTTGAAAGACTTCATAGCTAGCACATGTTCTATTTCCTTGTACATTCCTAAAATACGAGTTTTGAAATGAGAATACATTCCAACAGCTCATTCTTCGGCTTTCATTGATAATCAATTTGCAAAGAATGTCTTCTGCAATATTGGTTGTATTGCCCACGAAGGCATCCACACGTTGATCCCAATACCAGTTAATAAAGTCCATATAACTGGTTTTGAGACCATGTGCCATGTCAAATCCATTTCCTATAATAACAAGTCTGTTCATATGCTAACCGATTAAACGAATCTTGCCTGTAAGCAACTGCTGCATCATACCTTGCTTGATAGCCTCGTATTTAGCTCTTTTGGCTTCGAGGGCAGTGATTTCATTGTCCATCTTGGTGAGGATGGTGGCAATGGCTTGCTGCTCTTTCAATGAGTGGGGAACAACAATTTTAAACTGTTCAATATCGGCATTCGTGATTTGGTTTATAGTCGCCCCCATATTATCTTTTACTTGTTGTTGTATATAATCAGCTTGCCATAAATAATTCAAGAAACCTTGTTGTATATCGTTGGCATGTAGTATTGTCATAAACGCACCAAATGCCATTCCATCTGCATAATCTGTAATAACTGCACTTTTACCTATAAGAGCCTTACTTCCATTTCTTACACAAATAAGTAAATCATTCTTTTTAGCAATAGCTCTTGAAGGTATATCCATATCTACAAAGACATTGTCGTTAAAAACCAATATTCCTTTTTGTATATTAGAAGAACGGAGCACTAATGTTCCATATGATTTTACATTCATAGGGGAATATGTCAAGCCAGTATAATTAACTGCAACGTCTCCTAACTTCTTCTCCACCCATGGCTCGCTAAAGCCTTTGAGACGAATCTTGCCAGTAAGAAGTTGCTGCATTGTGCCTTGCTTGATATTCTTCTTTTTCTCAATCAGTTTGCCGAGAGAAGAAATCAAGTTGTCTATGCTAGTAAGGGCAGAGGCTATGCTGTGCTGCTCGTCAATAGGAGGCACAATGATACAAGTATCTTTGATAGCAGCCTTAGAAATAGAACTCACTTTCGTTCCTTGTATTAAAGGCAATAACTGGTTATGATATGTAGTTCCATTCATGGCATAGCCAAGATAATTTGCTGCAAAAAGGTTCCCTTTTGGACGTACCCATATTGTATGTAAGCCAGATACTATGTACCTACTTCCTACATTCAGAATCTCACATGCTTTGCCTACGGTTTCGTCCTCTGCCGTATCTGCTATAATAACATCGCCATCTTCTATTTTGTTTGTTGATTTGTAGCAATATTCTTCTTTAATTGAAGGGATGCTTTCTTTTTCTACGTCAAGAGTGCTGCCATATTTAATAAGCACATCACCATAATGAACATTATGCATATCTCCTCTTTCTCCTAACATATCTCTTGACAAAGTATTATTGGAGAAGAAGGTGAAAATATCACCAAAATTACATATTCTCCATTCCTCAGGAATCTTTCCTATCTCCGTATCTTTGAATTTCGTTTCTTTCATACCTTTCAATCTTTATTTTGGGTATTTTCAAGCACCACCCACACACCTGCATTAACCTTGCCTTCATGCCGAATGATGCCAGCTTTCTGCATTGCCGCCAAATCGCGTTCTACAGTACGCTGTGTCACCGACAATGTTTCCGACATTTCTTTTCCTGTGATTAACGGATTTTTCTTGATAGAAGACAAGATAAACCGTTGACGTTCAGTAAGGTTCGTTTCCGACATGTTTCCGACATTTGTTTCCGACATGTTTCCGACATTATTGGTGTTATTAGTGCCATTTACACCGACATTACGGTAAATGGTAATCAATGTTCCACTGACATGATTCTCGATTTTAGGCTCAGGAAGTCCCTCTTTCTTCAAGCCTTGACGTATCTTGTTAATGCCACGCCCCCATGTCTCGATAAAGCCAGCCTTGTAGAAGGCATTGGCTATGTTGCGGTTGCGAGGTTGTGAAGCATGTTCTGCGAACAATTTTTCTTGATTGATACCTTCGGGCAGTTTGCCATCGTTCCAAAGCATAATGCAGTCGTCATATACTTTCATTTGTGTATGTACTCCCATATAATCACGGTGTACGATGGCATTGCAAATAGCCTCACGCAACACATCCTCTGGTATTTCCAATTGCTCTATACGTGTTATCCCTTCGTAGTGAATAGGGGACAAAAGGTATTTGGAACGCAACAATTCAATGATACGGTTTACCATTTGCAGGATATTTCCTTCTACAACGTCCTGTGTGATCAAGTCGCTCTCGTCATTGCGGAAACGACCGATACGGAAATCGCAAGACACAAAGAATCTCTTCGGGTTCTTGCCAAAGAGCAACAAGGCGGCTTGCTTGAGCTGTCCTTCCTCAGTTATCAAGTTCAGGCTTCGCAGCACAGCTTCAGTAGATGAAGTATAGGCGTCACCCGAAATTCGTCCCACTTCAATGCCTTTACGCAAGAAGTAGTCGATAGCTTGACGGTCTATGTCGTTTAACGTGGCTCCGGCGACTGGCATATCATCCCATGACCACCCCATCTTTTTCAAGATAAAGTTCTGCAATGCCAGTCCCTTTAGTTCTTGCTTGGTAGAACCACTACGATAGTGGTAAACACCACGGTAAGCCACAGGCATACTGCTTGGTGTCACCACAATCTCGATATATTCTTTTTCTCCTTCTGTAAGTAGGTTTACATCTTCCACGATGCCAAGGTAGTTGACAATTTTGTTAGGAATGTCTTCCATCAGCTTCTTGGCATCAGGCAGACCTATTACCTGCTTTTCATCATTCACACCGATAAAAATGCGACCGCCTTGTGCATTGGCGAAACCACATATCCATTTCAGATATTCGTCTCGCCAAGATTCTTTATATTCTATATTTTGACTTTCACTTAGCATGATGTTATTTTCTTTGTTAAAGCGTAAAACCCATTTCGGCAAGGTAGCCGTTTACCTCACTTTCGTACTCACTCACCTCTTTTGTCAATTCAGGTAGTGTATTCTCGTACCGCTCCACAAGCGAAGTAACTTCTGTACCAATACGATGAGTGACTGATTGCATCAGTGCCATGCAACCGCCAATGACAGTGGCGAGCCACTTGCGTTCAACAACAAGTGTTCTAATTTCATCCTCAGTGAGAGAGGCGTATCTCTCTACCACCTTATTCGTCAGTGTTGTCGTCAGTTCCTTGGTTTGAGCTTTCAGAGAAGTCAATTCGTCATTTTTGTCAAGATACTCCTTAAACACAACAAGTGTGTCAGAAAGAAGAGGATGATAATTTTCAATTTCACCAATTCGTCTCTTGACGTCCGTTTTGTTGAATTTTTCCCATCCAGCAAAAATGTCTTGGTGCTCCGCAATAAAGGAGTTTCTTGCAAGTTTTGCATTTTTGTTGTTGCTTGGCATTTCTGCCAAAGCTAACAAAATTTCCTTTTCCCCTTTTATCGGTTTCTTGCAAGTTGCAGAATTGTATGCTGCTCTTATTTCATTAACTTTGTCATAGCCATTGAAATCGTCCTCATGCTCCTCTGTCATTTCTTGCATCAAAGACTCTGTTTCTTCTTGTTTTGCTTTTAGAATATCAATATGATGTTTCTCGTCTGAAAAATATTCATCGAGTACGATATTTACAGGAAGAAGGTCGCATACTATCTCGTCATACATACAAGGTATCTCTTTTGTCTTAGACTTATTGCTTTCAGTATCGCTGCCATTATCCTTCTTGTTCTTCTTTTCCTTGACTTCCTTTACCTTGATGGCTTTCACTTCTGGATAAGTCCAACCATCGTTGGAAATCATATAACAATCGTCCTGCATGGTATCTGCCCAGTAGTTTAGCAGGACATCATAGGCATCATAAGCATCTACGAGTCCACTATGCTCCATCGTTTTCGCTAATAGACTTTCAGACCAGTCGGCAATCAATTCTTTTGGATGGACACCTTGATTGATAGCCATCATCTTTGGTTCGACATTTCCTTTCCATCCATTTAATATTTTGGCAAAAGCTTCTCCTTGTGCTTTATAGGATGAATCGTTGTCTATTACATCGTTGACTTCTTCTTTTTTAGGCTTTAAGGAATAGTACCCATTGTTGACATCACAGAAAAGTTTATCCTTCAAAGTTGGGCAAGCCTTCCAAAAGATTTCCATGTTTTCAACATCGGTAGCTGGAAGCCCACCATGCAGATGAGCTTCTATGTCGTGCTGAATCTCAGAGTCAATAGGTTGGATGTAACGAGAAATATTCAAATTGTAGTCATTCTTCTCAATCTCACTCCACTCTACCAATCGGCAATAATGTGGTATGGTTTGCTGAGCATCCCAAGCATCCACGATACGTTTGATGTCCTGTTCACGAAGGCGGTTCTTCGCACCATCTTTCGTAAAGCCGTCTTTGGCATCAATGACAAAGATACCCTTACGGTTATCCTTGTTTTTCTTGTCGATGATGATGATGGAAGCAGGAATACCTGTACCAAAGAAAATATTTGGAGGTAAACCGATTATACCCTTGATGTAATGTTTCTCGATTATATCCTTACGGATGTCATATTCGGCATTTCCACGAAATAGTACACCATGAGGCAAGATGCAAGCGCCACGTCCAACATCAGCTTTCATGGAACTGATGAGGTGTAGTAAAAAAGCATAGTCTCCACATTTTGCTGGTGGTAACAGGTTGGCTGTCCAACGATTATATTGGTCAGGAAGCATGTCTGAGGCAAGCCAGTTCTTCTGTGAAAAAGGAGGGTTTGCCACACAAACATCAAAGGTGCTCAACATACCATATTGAGTGAACTGAGGATTTCCCAAAGTATCTCCCACCTTTATCTCTGCATTGCTGACTCCATGGAGAAGCATATTGAGTTTTGCCAATGCAGCCGTGCTACTATCCTTTTCCTGTCCACAGATAGACACACGAGGGTTGCTTGCTTCTGCCAAAGCACGAAGCAAGAGAGAGCCAGAACCGCATGTAGGGTCGTAAATGGTTTGCTCGGCACGGTCAAGTTCGTTGATGCGTAGCACCTTCGCCATGACACGACTCACCTCGGCAGGAGTATAGAACTGTCCCTTACTCTTACCACTTTCAGCAGCAAAGTTCTTCATTAAGTACTCGTAAGCATCGCCCAACAAATCATCGTCAGCTGCACGGTTATGTGAGAAATCAAGTGCGTCGTTCTCAAAAACTGCAATCAGTCGAGATAGGGTATCAACCATAGTCTTACCACTCCCCAACTTGTTTGGATCATTGAAGTTAGGAAGGGCAAGGTCGCCTATCTGTCGGGCATTCATCTCCTTGATGGCCTCCAACTTTTGGTTGATTAGCTCTCCAATTTTGCCGTTCTGTTTGAGAGCAACAAAATCTTTGAAATAGCACCCTTCAGGAACTTTCAGACGGAAGCCAGGTTGCCCTGCTTTGTCTGATAGATATTTGATGAAGAGAACGATGAGAACGTAGTCTTTATATTGACTGGCATCCATAGAACCACGCAAAGCATTGCATGACTCCCAAAGTGCACTGTATAATTGAGATTTTTTTATAGCCATATTATTTGTATATTAATTATGAGTTCTGTGAAGCAAGGCGGTAAATTTCATAAATGTCTTGCTCGGTCATTGCTGGGAATAAAGCCTGTAAGTCATCACGTAAGTTCCAACTTGCGTTGCTGTCAGGGTCTTGCCAATTACGCCCAGCATCCTTGTATATGAATTTATCTATTTTCTTGATGATGCGGATAGTCTCATCCTTGTCTTCTGGAGCATGCCATGTGGCACGATTGTTCCATAAGGCTTTACTACGCCTGTTTGCCAAGTCGGATGGTGCATCGTTGCCATGTTTGATGGCTTTTATATGTTCTATTAGAGCTTCTATCGTTTCTTTTGCCGTGGCATTGCGAGCCTTTAGCCCTTCAAGGAGAGCCTGTAATTTGTCACTGAAAAGTTTATATTCCTCCGCATCACCGCTGTTCCAGTCTGTGTTTACTCGGCGAGCCTTACCTTCGATAGCCTCTGCTGCTCCATTGGCATTACCTCCTGCTTCGTGGATGGCTTTTTCGGTTGCTTCTTCGGTGTCTGTAGAGTCATTGATGAGGTCAAGAAATGAGAAATCTGCCGATGATGGAATGAATGTTTCTGCATCCTCCGCCCTAATGTGTTGGTCAAGAAGTTGACGCATATCGGGGTCAAGCGTCTTTGGGTCAAAGTCATCACCTGATTTTTGCTTGACTTTTCGCTGAACCGTTCCCGCTTCTCGTGAAAGTGAGGCGAAATGATTTATTTGTTCTGCCGTGAAATCTGTTTTTGAGAAATAGTCCGACATGTTGTTATATGCCGTGACCATACTTCCTGTAATACTATACCTGTTGGCGGAATTAATTTAGTGCATACTTAATTCTGCCAATGGGCTTGT
>OLYN01000424.1_pt1 | contig 24637 bp, 19 predicted proteins | sample 1674231 | NCBI WGS metagenome assembly OLYN01 (sample SAMEA103958153, study PRJEB25191) | human gut metagenome
TTTCCAAACGCTGTGTAAATGAAAACTTTTCATTGCACCAAGTAGGAGAAACCGATTTTCCAAGAAGCACATAATTATTTATTGGATCTAAATGTTTATCTAAATTGAAGAAATGAATATAATAATCGCAATCAAATAAATTTTTCCAATACATGTCGACAACTGCTGCAGTATTTTCCATTGAATATTTCTTAAAAATATAAGATCGATGTTCATAAGTATCACTTAATCCTTCGACAGCCAATTTTTTTCTCAGGCTAAAATCATTGAACTGTTTTTCTAAATAATTAAAATATGTTTCAGCAGTCGGTTGCCCAATGCACTGAGGCGCAACCTTTCCTAATCCTTCTTGATTTGTCTTAACTGATAAAGTCTTACCCCCTTGCAATCTAAAATCAACTGGATTTTGTCCTTCGGCAATATGTTCTATCGGTGCTGGTATTCCTTCTTGATTAAATATACGTTTTACATTATCATTTTTTAAAAGTAATTCAACAATTGCTTGCTCTGCACGTGCTTCGTAATACGGATTAACTTTAATTCCAAAGCTTCGTGCTATAGCTACCTCTGCTGATATTCCAATTGACTCATTGTTAATTTCCATTCTTTCCATCCTCCAGAAATAATTTGTATGCTTCTATTTCAAGCGCATCAGCTATACGCTGTATATTTTCAAGCGAAATACTCCGTCGATAACACTCAATGGCGCTTATATAAGTACGATGCATGCCACATTTTTCAGCAAACGCTTCCTGAGATATTCCCATAGCTATACGATACTTTTTCAGGTTATCACCAAATACTTTTATAATATCCATAGTTGCAATCCTCCTTTATTTTATTATAATCGTGGCGAACACTATAAGTCTACATACAATAAGTATCTGCGAATAAATTGCAAAATCTAAAAATGTGTCTTTACAATTAAACTATGTGCTGTAAAATCGCAAAGTTTTTTATCAAATAAAGTGTATATACAATATCTTATTTTCAATTATTTGCTACTTAACAAAAATTAATAGAATGTTATATAATAATCGGTTTTTTATTTTAATTATTCTGTTATATAAATATATCAATTTCATCTTCTCCCCATTGACACCCACCCTCTTTTTCACTATAATTATAAATGTTTCAGCACATATAATTCCACCCTGAAAAGAGGACACCAAAATGAAAACTACCCTATCTGATGACATAAACGAAATAAAAGGCGAGATAACAAAGACGGTATCCCACGGACGTGTGTACAACTTCTTCCGAAAATTGTTCGGTATCCGTGACGATATGATGGATAACGCCGAGATACAACAGATGATGGAGGACAACACCGTTATCAGCGGCTCGAATATGTGGATACTGATAATGGCGATATTCATTGCGTCTATCGGACTTAATGTAAACTCTACCGCCGTAATTATCGGCGCTATGCTTATCTCTCCGTTGATGAGCGGTATTCTCACGATGGGCTATTCGCTTGCAACCTTTGACCTGACTTTGCTTCGGAAAGCATTTACACGCTTTGGCATTCAGGTGATAATCAGCCTTATCGCATCAACTTTATACTTTGCCATTTCACCGCTTAATGTGGCTACAAGCGAAATGATAGCAAGGACAAGCCCGACGCTGTGGGACGTGCTTATCGCATTGTTCGGCGGTATCGCAGGCGGAATAGGTAATACCAGAAAGAAAAAGAGCAACGTAATTCCCGGTGTGGCTATAGCTACCGCACTTATGCCGCCGCTTTGCACCACAGGCTACGGACTGGCTACCGGACAGCTGAGGTTCATAGCAGGCGCATTTTATCTGTTTGCGATAAATGCACTGTTTATAATGCTGTCGGCAGCTTTTATAACAAAACTCATGCGTATCCCAACCCACAAGATAAATGATACTAAAAAGGAGCGCAAAATACACAGATTTGTAGTGCTGATAACAATTCTTACGATCGTTCCGAGCGTTCTGATCGGATCTTATAAAGTATACGAAACCGTAATGAAACAGAATCTTTTAAGCTACCTTGATAATTCATTTACATTCAGTGATACAAAAGTCGTACAAAGTCAGATCGATATCATGAACAGTGAGGTGTCATTATCGCTTGTAGGTACCCAGCTTTCTGATGATGTGATAGCGGTACTTGAAAAAGACCTCAGCAACTACGGCCTTGAAAACTACAAGCTCAATATCACACAGAACAAGGCCGTTACCGCCGACAATTCCGATCAGATAACGATCGCTCTGCAGGAGCAGACTATCGAATCGCTTCAGAAACAGCTTGACGAGCAGGAAAAGAATATGAAGGAACAGCAGAAGGAACTTGACGAAATGAAATCTACCGCCGCTTCACTGCCCGATATGAAAAAGCTTTCCGAAAAAGCCGCCGCTATATTCACAGAAGTTTCCGATATCGGTTGCGGCATAATGACCGACTCTGAGGGCGAATATGTACTGCTCTGCGGCACAACAAAGAAGGCTCTTTCGGCTGATAAGCAACAAACTATAAAAAACTGGCTTAAGACCGAAACGGGCGCTTCAAGAGCCGTACTTAAAATTACAGTTAAATAAAACGTCGGCATTTCCGAAAAACACCGACGTTAAAAAGCATTGCCCCGCTTAAAAAAGCGGGGCGTATTATATTCCTCAATCCGCCACAATCATATTCCTGCCTGCCGCCTTGGCTTTATACAGCCTTTTGTCGGCGGCAGTGAATATATCCGTTATTGAGCTGTCCCTGCCGTACAACGCCGCTCCGGCGCTGAATGTGAACTCCTTGCCTTTCTCTCTCTCCGAAAATTGAGCATACTCCTTGCTTATTCGGTTCATTACCGTCAAAACCGCTTCCGCGTTATCCGTTGCAAACAGTATCATAAATTCCTCGCCGCCGAAACGTGCTAACAGATCTTTTTCTCCAAGATTTTCCTTGACCGTATCAGCAAACTTTTTTAAGACCCTGTCGCCGAAAACATGACCGTATGTGTCATTGACAGACTTGAAATAATCAAGATCTATAAGTACGGCATAGTGCTTTTCGTCCGCCATCTCTGCCGTCTGATTTTCCAGATAACGAATGAGATAACGTCTGTTTCTGATCTCTGTGAGCGGATCTGTGTTCACTGCCTGCGTAAGCTCTTCACCCATGCGACTCAGTTCCCTTGCCTGTTGCTCATACTGAATTATTACCATTGCCACTGCAACAAGTATTGCAAAAAAAGCTATTATAAACGATATCAATGTGTCAATACCTAAGCTGTCCGAAGCAACATTGAACTGCGGACAAGTATGGCGCACTATGAAAGCCGCGATATCAACAATGAATACCGCTGTTCCCATTATGACCCTATGACCTGCTTTCATAAAGGTTACTATTCCTATTTCCGCAACCAACATATACACCATTGTGCTTTCGCCGTAGGAAATATACAGCAACGGAAATTCGATAAATCCCAGTATAAGCAGTATTATGAATGTTGCAACATACGTTCTTCCGCTGAAAAAACCATACATAGATGCACTTATTATGACCACTGCGCATAATGCACACATAAGCGTTTGCGTTGTAAACCCAAACAGAATGGCATTTGCCGTAAAACCGGCTATATTGGATATACACCCTGTGATCGCAAGAACTGCAAATAATTTAGTCCGCAGATCGGAATTTTTAAAATCAAGCAAATTATCCATTCTAAGGATGCCTCTTTCGTTCTCACTTTTCTGTCCGTCAATGATGACGTTTCTCTATATCGGCAAGGATATCATCTATATCATATCTCTTATCGTCTTCATCTTGAAAAACAAGCGATATATCAGGTTCTGAGCCTGCCGCCGTTTTTTTCGTCTTGTCCGGAACAAATCTTTCAGCGACTTCTTTCTTTTCTGTAATTAAAGTCGGCTTATGAGCGGGTCTGCTGTCGGGTGCGGCGTTCACGGAAACAGTTCCTGCAGGTTTCGCCGATTTTTCCGTCAAGCTCCTGTCCTCAGACATTCTGCGCTTTGCAGCTGTTGAAAAATCCGTTCTGTCCCTTATCTCATCGGCATTGACCGTAGCATTCCGCTTTACCCTTAACCGATCGGTAAATTCATCGGTCTTGCTGTGAGCGCCGTCCGTCAGCGGCTTACGGGTCAAGCCCGGTTTATCCGATATAGCGGGTATCTTAGCCTTGTTAAGATTGATTTTTGCCTGCTCCCGTTCTTTGGGCGCAGCAGGTGTATATACAGGGGTTTCTTCCTGGAGCTTTACGGGTTCTACCTTTGGTACAGGACGCTTTGAGAATATGAATTTGACTATCTCAAAAGCAACTATCGCAAGGCAAGGAAGTATTGCTATTGCCATTACACCGAACGGTGACATAGCAAAGCCTATCACAGCACCCAGAAAATCACTGCAATAGTTGACCCTTGCAACAAGCCGGCTTTGTGAAATCGTGATGTTCTCGCCGCCTTGTGTTTCTATATCAAAGCTCATAACGCCCTCTTTGAGCGTTGAAGAATTAACCTTTGCGAGTTGCGCCCCGCCGTTCTCATAGCGATTATATATTATCAGTTCTCCGTTGTTTACCTCATCGGGCCACACCTTCTGCGCTATAGCGGCAGTACCCGCTTTTAACTGGTAAAAACCGTTATCCTGCACTATGTAAACATTATAGCCGAAAATATCCGGTGCAGAACCGCTGCCGAAAGAAAACAGCATTGATGTAACTGCCAGGAATACGGCGAAAACAATAAGCACTATTCCGATCACAATACCGAACACTCTCGCAACCGATGACCTTTTTATCAAATTTGCCTCATTTCCGTCAAAAAAGCTCTTGACAACAAATTAAAAATACGATATAATTATATAGTCGATTTTAAGCATTCTTACAAATACGACTATAGTTATTTTATCATATTCCGTTACTTATTTCAAGTGCATTTTGCTGTAAGTAATACAGAAATAAAATGATTTTGCTTGTGTAGCACAGTTGGTAGTGCAGCTCATTCGTAATGAGCAGGTCACAGGTTCGAGTCCTGCCACAAGCTCCATATTTTCCCCCTTGAACACTGCGTTCGAGGGGATTTTTATTTTATTTAGAATTAACGAAATATAGTAATTTGGTATTTATTTGGTGTTTATGGATTAAAAATTTAAAAAAATCCCGCCCCAGAGCTATTAAGCACTGAGAGCGGGATTAATCTTTGCTATATGTTATTTCACTCTAATCTTCTGCCCAACATAGATTAAATCTCTGTTCTTGATGTTGTTAAGCGATACAAGCTTGTCTACTCATGTGTATGTCTCATAATTTTGGCTTCTAATGCATTCATCAACTGTCTCAAAGAATACATTTATTACTACAATAATGAAAGGATTGTTTCTAAATTGAAAATGAGCCCGGTGCAATACCGAACTCATTCTCTTGCAAGTTAATATTTATTTGTCTAATATTTGGGGTTCACTTCAAGTTATGAGCGGCTTCTGTAATCATAATCCAAGTATTGTATGATATAATATAAAAGCTAAAAATCGTCTTTATGGCGATTTTTTAGAGAATTTAAGTTAGAAAAAAACTAACTGCATAATTACTCATAATTTTAAAGGAACTACAAAAAATCGTTTAGTTATTCATCTGAATAGATTTGAATTTTTATTAGACTTCATCAGCGTCTTTATTAAGCTCTGTAAGAAGTTCTTCGGCACTTGCACCTTCCATAACTTTCTTAAATTCATCACCGCTCATCTTTTCGTTGCTAATAAGGAACTTAGCGACTTCGTGAAGTCTACCTATATTATTCTTGAGAATTTCTTCTGTCTTATTATAGCCAGTTGTGATAATATCGCTGACTTCCTTATCAATCTTAGCAGCTGTGGATTCGGAGTAATTTTTGGAATGACCAAGTTCCTTACCCAAGAAAACATTGCTGTCATCTGTTGAATATGCAATAGGTCCAAGCGTATCACTCATACCATATTGTGCAACCATTGCGAAAGCAAGCTTTGTTGCTCTCTCAATATCATTAGACGCACCTGTTGAAATATCTCCGATAATGAGTGCTTCTGCAACTCTTCCACCGAGAAGAACAACTATGTCTTCTTTCATCTCTTTCTTAGAACGGTATGACTTATCCTCGCTTGGCAAGGACATTGTAAATCCGCCTGCCATACCTCTTGGAATAATTGAAATTTGGTGAACTGGGTCTTGAGTTGGGCAGAAATATGTTGCGATTGCGTGTCCTGCCTCATGATATGCTGTCAACTTCTTTTCAGCATCACTCATTACTCGTGATTTCTTTTCTGCACCGACAACAACTTTGATTGTTGCTTCCTCAACTTCAGTCATTGTAATAGCCTTGAGGTCTTTTCTTGCAGCAAGAAGTGCAGCTTCATTAAGGAGGTTTTCAAGGTCTGCACCTGTAAAACCTGCTGTAGATTTTGCAATAGTTTTAAGAACAACATCTGGAGCAAGAGGCTTACCCTTTGCGTGAACCTTGAGTATTTCTTCACGACCCTTTATATCAGGTCTGCCAACAATAACCTGTCTATCAAAACGACCTGGACGCATAAGAGCTGGGTCGAGAATATCAGGACGGTTTGTTGCAGCAATCATAATTACACCTTCATTAGCACCAAAGCCATCCATTTCAACGAGGAGCTGGTTAAGTGTCTGCTCACGCTCATCGTGTCCGCCACCAAGACCAGCACCACGCTGACGACCTACTGCATCAATTTCATCTATAAATATGATACAAGGACTATTTTTCTTAGCCTGCTCAAAGAGGTCACGAACTCTTGATGCACCAACACCAACAAACATTTCAACGAAGTCTGAGCCTGAGATTGAGAAGAACTGAACACCTGCTTCACCTGCAACTGCTCTTGCAAGAAGTGTTTTACCTGTTCCTGGAGGGCCTACGAGCAAAACGCCCTTTGGTATTCTTGCACCAAGCTCATTATACTTTTTAGGGTCTTTGAGAAACTCAACGATTTCACGGAGTTCTTCCTTCTCCTCGTCAGCACCCGCAACATCGGCAAAGGTTGTCTTACGCTTTTCATCGGAAATGCTCTTAATTTTAGCCTTTCCAAAGCCCATTGTTTTGCCGTCGCCACCCATACCATTAGACAGCTTTCGCATAAAGTATATCCAGAATACTACTAATGCACCAAACAATATAATATTCGGCAACAAATCTATCAACCAAGAATTTTCTGATGCCCTGATATGATCATACTTCATCGGTTCATCAGGATGCTTCTCGTTATACTGGTCAACATACGGGTTGATTTGGTCAAGAAAAGTTGTAATACTTGCAGCTGTTGCCTTAACAACAGTGCCTTTGTCATCATTGAGCTTAAGCTCAATAGCACCTGTACCAAAATCTACTGTATATTCCTTAACCTTCATATCCTTAAAGTAATAAACTATCTCGGAAGTAGTAGGTTGTTCTGTTCTCTGTGAACTGAAAATAACTGCAATAATTATTATCAAAACAATCGGAATACCAAGATAAATCAGTAGATTTCTTATGGTTTTTTTATTATCCAAAATTTCTGCCTCCTTATTTTTGCATTGTTATATTAGTTTATCGTAAATTGTGAATAATTTCAAGTGGTAAACCGCTTAAATTAGCCATAAACAGCTATTTATTTTTTTGAAAAGCTGATTTATTCACTTTTTTCATAGATTTCCCTTTTCAAGATACCAACAAAGGGTAGGTTTCTATAATATTCATCATAATCAAGACCATAGCCTACAACAAATTCATCGGGGATTTCACAGCCTTTATAGTTTGGAATTATATCAAAGCTTCTTCTTGCTGGCTTATCCAAAAGTGTGCAAACTGTAACTGATTTCGCATTCTTTTCTTCAAGAAAGTACTCTCTAAGCTTATATAATGTACAACCTGTATCGAGAATATCATCAACTACAACAACATTCTTTCCATCAGCACTTATTGAAATATCCTTCAGAATATTAATTTTACCACTCGAAACTGTCGAACAGCCATAGCTTGATACCTGCATAAAATCAACTTCACAAGGGACACTCAACTTTCTGACTATATCTGCAAAAAACATAAAACTGCCTTTAAGAATACAAATCATTAGCAAATTTCCGTCTTGATTTTTCTGACTTATATCTTTTGCAATTCTACTTGTCAGTCTTTCTATATCATCACAGCTAAGCAAAATTTTGGATATATCATTTATCATAGCCTTACCTCTATTCATCTATGTATATCATTAAAACCTTTTGAGTAGTATTTTTAACACAGCACTGCTCAGAAACGCCTATTTCCTCTGCCCATAGAATATTATTTTCATCGGCAAGCAAAATAGCAGAATCACGCTTTTCAGCAGGAATTTTCATCTCAGACATAAGCTTTCTAAGTGGCTTTGTGAGTCCTCTGCCCTTCGGTGCAATGAAGTCACCAGCTTTTCTATTTCTGAAAACTGCTCTATCGGATATTGTAGCATAATCAAGCGAAATGGTAAATAAATTTTTTGTAAATTTTGCTCTTGCAAGAAATTCCTCCATATTTACCAATTCTGTTCGTATATTTTTATTACATATCATCGCTGAACTATTGATAAATACTGGAATTTCTGATTTTCTCTCAGAGTTATTCAAAGAATTTTTATGATAAATTCTGAATATTCCCTGACTTGAGATAGCCATAATACCATTTTTAATTGAAACAGCACCACTATTTTTAATAGCTTTTTCAATAAGCTCTATATGAACACTTTCAGGCTCAATATTTTCCTTGTTGCAGAGAATTTCAATCGTTCTTGCAAGAATAGGCTTATCAAGCTTTTTCAACTTTTCGCAAGAATAACCATTCTCAATTTTGCTTTCTGATAGTGCAGTCTGAGCAGATTTTTCTATAAATTCATCAAGCTCTTTCATACTTTTAGAAAATCTCAAGAAGGCTTCTTCTATTGAGGGATTTATTTCCCTCAAAACTGGCACAACATCAAGGCGAACTTTATTTCTTGTATAAAGTCTTTCAGAATTTGTGCTGTCGTTTACATATGGAATATTATGAGATTTACAATATTCCTCTGTATCTGCTCTCGAGGCAAGAATTAGCGGTCGTATGATATTATCACGCTTAGGCGGTATACCTCTTGCACCCTTTATACCACTGCCTCGGCTTATATTCATAAGTATAGTTTCCATACTATCAGTTGAGGTATGGGCAGTTGCGATTTTTGCACCAAGTCTTGTGGCATTTTTATTCAGGAAGTCATACCTAACTTGCCTGCCACATTCCTCGCTTCCGAGATTTCTTTCGGAAGCGAGCTTATTTATATCACATTGTAGGACAAAAAGTTCTACACCAAGCTTTTCGCATAGTTCACGCACGAAATTTTCATCACGAAAGCTTTCATCACCTCTCAAAAGATGATTTATATGACAAGCATAAATCGTGAGAGAAAGGCTTTCTCTTATAGACATCAAAGAGCAGAGCAGTGCTGTTGAATCTGCTCCGCCCGAAAGTGCAACTATTATTTTATCTCCATCTTCAATTAAAGAATATTCTTTGATTGCTTTTAATAATTTATTCTCCACGGCTTAACTCCTGTGCAGTATAACGCATATATTCGCCTTGCCAATGTAATGGCACTGAACGAGCTTCACCATGACGATTCTTTGCAACAATACATTCACCGCTGTTGTTGTCCTTTTCTTCGTCATTGCCACTGCCAATGCTATCATAGTAGCCCTCACGATAAAGAAACAAAACAATATCTGCGTCCTGCTCGATAGAACCTGAATCTCTTAAGTCAGAAAGCTGTGGCTTTCGGTTTTCACGCTTTTCACTTGCACGAGAAAGCTGTGAAAGTGCTATTACGGGAACATTAAATTCCTTAGCAAGGGCTTTCAGACTTCTTGTGATTTCACTTATTTCGTTTACACGACTTTCAGTTCTTCTTGAGCCAGACATAAGCTGAAGATAATCGACTATTACCAAATCTACATCTTTAAGTCGTCTAAGCTTTGCCTTTAGCTCTGGAACAGATATACCTGGTGTATCATCAAAATACATTTCTGTTTTTCTGAGTACATCGCCAGCCTCGATAAGTCTTGCCCAATCATCATCTTGAAGCTTTCCTGTACGAAGCTTTGTACCCTCTATCATACCTTCCGTTGAGATAAGTCTTGAAGCAAGCTGTTCTCTTGACATTTCGAGTGAGAAAAAAGCCACCCTCTTTTTAACGCTTACGGCAACATGACGCATAATATTTAGTGCAAAACTGGTTTTACCCATACCAGGACGAGCCGCAAGAATTATAAGGTCTGAACGGTTAAGTCCTGTTATAACATTATCAAGCGTACCTATGCCCGTAGGAATAGCTCTCATTTCAGAGCTTTCCGGAGAATTCAGTATATCTATTCTATCAAGAACATCAAGAATAATACTGTCTACTCTCTGCAGGCCCGTGCGATTGCTATTATCACCACGAATATCAAAAATGCTCTGTTCTGCAGAATCTATCAATGCAGAAACATTATCTCCATATTCAGAAGCATTATTTATGATTTCTCTTGAAGCTAAAATAAGCCTGCGTCTTTGATAGCTATTCTTAACAATTTCAGCATATTCAGTAATATTAGACCTTGACGGCAACATCTCTGAAATCTGATATAGATAGGATTTGAAAGAAGCGTCATCATAGTCTTTTTGCTGTTTGAGCTTTTCAAGAATTGTGATAACATCTATCGGCGTATTCATAACAAAAAGCTCTATCATTGCAGTATATATAGAACGATGTGTTGCAAGATAGAAACACTCTGCCTGTGGAAGTATCTGAATAACTTCCGCCATACATTCTCCGTCCATAATGATAGTTGCAAGAACAGCTTGTTCTGCCTCAGGACTATACGGAAGATTCATACCGTCAACCGAAGATGAAACGGAATCTATATCCGCCATTTATAAAGACCTCCCAAAATTAAAGCTCTGTTACAGACACCTTAAGCTTTGCGACAACTCCGCCGAAAAGCTTAATTTCGCAATTATAGACACCAAAAGCCTTAATATCGCAATCGAGTGAAATTTTTCTCTTGTCGATAGAGAAATTATACTGTTTTTTGATTTCAGCAGCAATTTCCTTGCTTGTTACAGAGCCGAAAAGTCTGCCACCCTGACCAGCCTTTGCTTTAAGCTCAAGAGTTACATCTTTGAGCTTATCAGCAATAGCCTGTGCCTCTTTTGTCTGCTGTTCAATTTTATACTGTTTTGATTGCTCTGCATTTTTGAACTCATTAAGAGCCTGTGCATCGGCAACTCTTGCTAAATTTCTTGGAAACAAAAAGTTTCTTGCGTAGCCGTCACTTACATTAACAAGCTCTCCCTTTTTTCCTGTACCCTTAACATCTTGTAAAAGCATTACTTTCATTACTAATCTAACTTCCTTTCTCATAAAAAAGGCTTAAAGCTATAAACCTTTAAATTTTTATTATAAATCACCAAATAGGTGAGCAAAACCCGCCCTTAAATTATAAGTATTATTGCTGTGGTTCGATAAACACTGACTCCGCACCTGCAGATTCTGTTTGATTTTGAACCTGTTCACTATTGATAGAACTTACTATCTGAACAAGCTGTTCTCTTGCTTCTTCCATAGTTACACCCTTTAACTGAGTAGCCGCCATTGTCTGATGACCGCCACCACCCATCTTCTCCATAAGAACCTGAACATTTACATCTCCAAGAGAACGGGCGGAAATATTTATGCAGTTCTTTGTTGGAAACATTACAAATGACGCCTTGACATTTTCTATGCCAAGAAGTTCATCTGCCGCTTGTGCCGCAGCTATTCTGATATCAGAGGTTTCCTCATCTGCACAAGCTATTGCATAGAAATTGAATATTTCAGCCTCACTAACAAGCTTATATTTAGTCTTATATGTACTGATTGAGTTAGAGAACAATCTCTTAACCTCAACCGTATCTGCTCCTTTTCCTCTTAAGAATGCTGCCGCCTCGAAAGTTCTTACACCTGTACGCAAAACAAAGTTTTTAGTATCAAGCATAATTCCTGCAAGAAGTGCCTCTGCCTCAAGTCTTGTAAGATTATCACTGCCTAAATATTGGATAAGCTCCGCAACCATTTCAGAAGCCGAAGAAGAATAAGGCTCATGATAGAAAATCATTGCGTTTTCTATATGATTAACCATCATTCTATGGTGGTCTATTACAATAACTCTCTTGCATTTCTTATAAACCTTTGCGAACTCAAGAAAGCTTGGCGAATGTGTATCAACAACAATGAGAAGCGTTCTTTCCGTTATCTCATTAAGTGCGGTATGTTCATCTATAAAAACATCGAGCAAGCCTGATTTTTCTATATTTGAAATAACTGAGCCTGCAAGACTTTGATTCTTGTTTATGGCGATGAATGCGTCCATATCCATACCCTTTTGTATGGTACTCCACATACCAACAGCCGCTCCCACACTATCTAAATCCGAAAAGCGGTGTCCCATAATGATGACCTTATCGCTTTTTCTTATTTGTTCCTCAAGTGCCGCAGAAATAACTCTTGTTCTTACTTTATCTCTTTTTTCAACACCCTTAGAAGTGCCACCAAAGAACTCGTATCCCTCGCCGTTGTTGACTGCGGCTTGGTCGCCACCTCGTCCGTGTGCCATCTCAAGAGCCTGTCTTGCACGAAGCTCACATTCTCTGAGAGTTTTTCCGCAATGACCTATACCAATAGATATTGTCGCACCAGAAACATCATTTATTCTAATATTTCTTATGGTTTCAAGGATTTTAAACTTCTGCTCAATAAGCGTCTGAATATTTCTTTCCTCTATAACGACAAGGTACATATCATTCTTTTCAAGCTTTTTATAAAAGCCTTTCATACCTGTAGCCCATTCCTGAAGCTTACTCTCTATAAATATAGAAATCTGGTCGCAGACATTTTCGTCACTTGCTCTCTCTATTTCGCTCTTATTATCGAAATCAATAAGAGCTACAACAGGCCTTGAAAGTAAATATTCATCAGAATTCGCTTTATATAAGCTATTATCAACAAAATATATTATTCCGCCGTTTTCAGCAAGAACTCCAAAAGCAACATACCATTTATCGTTATAGCTAACATCTATGCCATTGTGATTAAAATAATCCCTTATATCTTTAGACTCTATAAATTGTGCCGCAGTTTCTCCGATTTTATCCTCATTATTGCACATCTTTTGAGTGAAATTTTTATTGCACATCATAATAACGCCAAAATCATCAACTACAATGGCAGCAACATTTATCAGGTCGAGTGATGACTGATTCATAATCGAAAAAGCACCTGAGGCACTCTTTATAATGCGGCTGACATAATTGCCAAATTTATAGGTGCTAAGAAATACTGTTGCCGCAGATGCTATTGCCGCAAGAAGCTCAATTATAAAAATAGTTGTATTATAATAGTAAGAAACACTCGCCATAACAAACATTACAATCGAAAATATTATAAAGACAGGTGTTGTCACCCATATTTTTTTATTCAAGACAGCCACCCCCCAATCATCTAAAAATACGCACGATTAAATCTCCATAATTACAGGAAGAATCATCGGACTTCTTCTGGTTTTATCATATAAAATCTTGGAAAGCTCGTCTTTTATCTTTGTTTTCATAACACCCCATTCACGGATATTTTCATTATAGCAATCATCAAGAATATCCTCAACTCTTGCCTTGATGTTATCCATAAGTGGTTCAGCTTCTCTTACATATACAAAGCCTCTTGAAACTATATCAGGACCAGAAACAACATGACCGTCCTCAGAATCTATTGTTACTACAACTACAATTAAGCCGTCCTGTCCGAGATGTTTTCTATCACGAAGAACGATACTTCCTACATCACCGACGCCAAGTCCATCAACAAGTACCTGACCAGCAGGAACATCAGGAAGTTGTTTCATATAATCTCTGTTAAGTTCGATTACATTTCCGATATTTCCGATAAAGACATTTTCCTTTGGAATACCCATCTGATAAGCCAATTCTGCGTGTTTTTGCAAGTGCTTTTGCTCGCCATGAACTGGAATAAAATATTTAGGCTTTGTAAGTCCCTGAATAATTTTAAGTTCCTCTTGGCAAGCGTGTCCTGAAACATGAACTTCATACATAGATTCATAAACAACATGACAGCCATGTTTAATAAGTTCATTAACGACTGCTCCAACAGTTTTTTCATTACCAGGAATAGGATTAGCTGAAATGATTATAAAGTCACCTGGACCTACTGCAACCTTTCTGTGGTCTGAATAAGCCATTCTTGAAAGTGCAGACATAGGCTCGCCCTGACTTCCAGTAGTAATGAGAACTATCTGCTCCTTTGGATATTTATTTAGCATATCAATATCAATGACAACACCATCAGGAATATCAACATAGCCCAGCTCTGTGGCAATAGTCATATAGTTAATCATACTTCTGCCTGAGAAAGCAACTTTTCTGCCATGTCTGGCGGCACACTTAATAATTTGCTCAACACGACCAATATTTGATGCAAAGGTTGCAATTATAATTCTTTCCTTTTCGGCCTCTCTAAAGAACATTTCAAAGGAATTTACAACCTTTTGCTCTGTTACAGTGTATCCGGGACGCTCTGCATTGGTAGAATCCGCCATAAGTGCAAGCACACCCTCATTGCCAAGCTCTCCGAATCTTGCAAGGTCTATCATATCACCTGTTATAGGTGTACAGTCGATTTTGAAGTCGCCTGTATGGATAATTGTTCCACCAGGGGTATGAATTGCAAGACCTACCGCATCAGGAATGGAATGGTTTACATGAATAAATTCTATTGTCATACAACCAAGCTTTATTCTCTGACCAGGCTTTATTACATTCATCTTTGCCTTTGACTGAAGATTATGCTCCTTGAGCTTACTGCCAACAAGTCCAAGTGTAAGACTTGTGCCATACATTGGAATATTAAGCTTTCTTAATAAGTAAGGCAAAGCTCCGATATGGTCTTCGTGTCCATGTGTAAGAACTATACCCTTGATTTTATCTTTGTTTCTCTCTATATAGGTAAAATCAGGTAAAACTAAATCTACACCAAGCATTTCACCATCAGGGAATGCCATACCACAATCAAGCAGGAACATATCTCCATCACACTCGAAAAGTGTGATATTTTTGCCGATTTCGTTAAGTCCGCCAAGAAATGTTATCTTAACGCTTGGGAGCGGTGAATAACCTCTTTTTTGTGCCTTTCCCTGTGGGTTTCTCTTTTTAAAAGCCTTTTGCTTTTGGTCAGCCGACTGAAAACGACCCTTTTGAGTCTGAGCTGACTGTCTATCTTGATTATTAGGGCTAATTCTTCCGAAAAGCTTTGCAGACGAACCCTCTATCATAGCCGCCTTGCTCTGCTGTCTTCTCTCATAAGGAGAAAGTGAACCCTGTCTTTGGGGCATACCTCGACCAATCCCTCTACCCTTTCTTTGAGTACTACCTCCTTGAAAATCGCCGAGGGATTGGTTCTGCTTATTATATTCTGATGTCACTAAAAATAACCTCCATCTTTATATTTATTTTTCCGAACAAAATCAGTAACTTAATTCTACTCCGCAAATGCAATTCTGTCAAGTTTATAGAATTAACTAAAAGCTACTTATAACTATTAAAAGATACTTTATTCAACGGATAGCTTGCTAATTATAGCTTTATTATATATAATATATCTCGAAAGGATTGATTTATTTGAAGAAAATAGAAATCTTTACAGATGGTGCTTGCAGTGGAAACCCTGGACCAGGTGGTTTTGGTGCAATTCTTAGATATAATGAACATATTAAAGAGATTTCTGGCGGTGAGGCTGAAACCACAAATAATCGTATGGAGCTTCGTGGTGTTATTGAGGCACTCAAGGCTCTTAAAGAGCCTTGTGAAGTAACTGTTACAAGCGATTCAAAGTATGTATGTGATGCTGTAACCAAAGGTTGGGCAAGATCTTGGAAGGCTCATAACTGGATAAAAAGCGATAAGAAAAAAGCTTTAAATTCTGACCTTTGGGAAGAATTACTAAATCTTCTTGATAAGCACAAAGTTAAATTTGTTTGGGTTAAAGGTCACGCAGGACACCCAGAAAATGAACGCTGTGACGAATTGGCTGTTGCAGAGGCGGCTAAGTTCAAGAAATAGTCCTAAATTAAAAGTTTCGTCTAAGCCTTAAATTATTAACTGATAACTAATAAATCATATTAGCTAAATATACTATTTTTTAATTAAATAAAGATAGTTAGGCTATACTAAATATTTCCTACTAAAACGATAGAAATTGTCAAAATAACTATTGCATTTCCTATTGAATAGGTGTATAATTTTCCATACAATGGCAAAGGATATTAAAAGTCATTGATTTATTATATATATTTGAGGTGAAACCTATATGAAGAAAATATATGCGGACAACGCCGCAACAACTCGTCTTTCTAAAGAGGCTCTTGATGCTATGATGCCTTATCTTACAGATTACTATGGCAATCCATCAAGCCTCTATTCACTCGGTGTAAAATCTCGTCAGGCTGTCGAGAATGCTCGTAATACTGTTGCAGAGTGCCTTAACGCCGACCCTAAAGAAATCTTCTTCCTTTCAGGTGGAAGTGAAGCTGATAACTGGGCTATCAAAGGTGCTGCTCATCTCGGAGCTAAAAAAGGTAAAAAACATATCATAACTTCTAAATTTGAGCATCACGCTGTTCTCCATACTCTCGATTCTCTTAAAAAAGAGGGTTTTGAAGTAACTTACCTTGATGTTCACGAAAATGGCATTGTTCGTCCAGAAGAACTTGAAAATGCCATTCGTGAAGATACCGCTCTCGTAACTATTATGTTCGCTAATAATGAAATCGGTACTATTCAGCCTGTAAAAGAAATTGGTGAAATATGCAAAAAGCACAAGGTTATTTTCCATACAGACGCTGTTCAAGCTGTTGGTGCTATTCCTGTTGATGTTAGGGAAATCGGCTGCGATTTGCTCTCTATGTCAGCACATAAGTTCCATGGTCCTAAGGGCGTTGGTGCAATCTTTATGCGTAAAGGTTTAAGGCTTCCTAACCTTATTGATGGTGGTGCTCAGGAAAGTGGCCGTCGTGCTGGTACTGAAAATATTGCTGGCATAGTTGGTATGAGTGTTGCTCTTAAACATTCTTGCGAAATTATGGCAGAAAGAAATGCAAGACTTGAGAAAATGCGTGACAGACTTATTGACGGACTTTTGAAAATCGACCGTTCAAGAATAAATGGTGACAGAACTCACAGACTTCCTGGAAATGTCAATATGTGTTTTCATGGGCTTGAGGGTGAATCTCTCCTCCTCTCTCTTGACCTAAAGGGTGTTTCAGCATCATCTGGTTCAGCTTGCACATCAGGCTCTCTTGACCCAAGCCATGTTCTTTTAGCAATCGGACTTCCTCATGAAGTCGCTCATGGTTCATTAAGACTTAGCTTCAGCGATGAAAATACTGAAGAAGATATAGATTATCTCTTAGAGGTTATCCCACCAATAGTAACAAGGCTTCGTTCTATGTCGCCATTATGGGAAAAGATAATCAAAAATTCATAATTTATTATTTAAAATTTATATATAGAAAGGTTGAATATAAATGGCATACAGTGAAAAGGTTATGGACCACTTTGCAAACCCAAGAAATGTCGGTGAACTTCCTGACGCAAACGGAATTGGTGAAGTCGGAAACTCACGCTGTGGAGATATAATGAAGATGTATATTAAGGTTGAAAACAACATTATTGTTGATGTCAGCTTTAAGACTTTTGGCTGTGGAGCAGCTATTGCAACAAGCTCTATGGCAACAGAGCTTATTAAGGGCAAATCAATAGATGATGCTCTCAAGCTTACAAATAAGGCTGTTATGGAAGCTCTTGATGGTTTACCTCCAGTTAAAGTTCACTGCTCAGTTCTTGCTGAACAGGCTATTAAAGCAGCTCTAAGTGATTATTACCGCAGACAGGGTATTGACCCAGAGCCAATCGTTGGTAAAATTGAGGAACACGATGAACATGGTGAGGATTCCTGTCATTAAGATTCAGTAAATATACAATTATAAAATGGCACAGTTCACTTCAAATAAGCGAACTGTGCCATTTTTATATAATTATATAGCCTTAGTATCTGTAAGGTTAGCTGTAAAATTTATTTCAGGAATTTCTATTTTTTTAATTATTCCAGTTTTGCTATCAGCATAAATTGTAAAATCGCCTGATTTACTTGCGCCTGTAAATATTGCATTATTATCTTCTGATTTCTGATATATTGCACCATTTTCTTCAGAGGCTTTATCAAGAACATTAGTTATAGCCTGTGCAAAACAAGAACTTGGTAAATATGATTTCTCTGTTTCACAGATAAGTTCATTATATGATATTGCGTATGTACCGCCAAGATTTTTAAAAGACATACCCTTTAGGTTTTCGGGGCTTGATATAATAATCGAGGACACACCTTTTTCAGTATGCGAAATATTGCATTTAATCTTTGTTTCGCCAAGCTCTACATCAGCATTACCCGAAAAGCCTGTAACAAGCTCAGGTATTTTCGGTACTTTTTCTGTGCAAGAACTTATTGAAAATATAAGTACTATTGCCACAACAACAGTAAATGTTATTTTAAATACTCTATGCAATAACATCACCCTCAGTTTCAGAAGCTAATATCCTCAATCATATCAGTAGGAAGCATTGTTGTTTCTGAAAGCCTTTTCGCTGTCCTATCCCCTGCCAACCCATGTGCATATACTCCGCAAACAGCAGCTCTGAACGGATTAATTCCCTGTGCAGCAAGCGAACCTATCATTCCTGCAAGCACATCGCCACTTCCGCCTCGTGCCATTCCTGCATTTCCTGTTCTGTTTACAAGCAAAATATTGCCATCAGATATAAGTGTATTTGCACCTTTAAGAACTAAGCTTACACTATGCTCCTTGGCAAAATTTAAAGCAATTTCAGCTCGATTTTGCTGAACCTCGGCAACTGTACAACCAAGAAGTCTTGCCATTTCTCCTGGGTGAGGTGTAAGTATAACAGGGGCTTTGGCTTTCTTTAATAAATGTATATGCGGAACAATTGAATTTATTCCATCTGCATCAAGAATAATTGGCTTTTTACAATTTGTAAGTATTTCACAGACTATCTTTTCGGTATCTTCATTATGCCCCATACCACAGCCAAGAACAACTGCATTAGATTTATTTGCAAGAGAAACAAGCTTATTACAGTCTTCAGCAGATGAAATGCCGTTTTTTTCTGCCAAGGGGGTGAAAACAGCTTCTATAAGCTTTCCTGCAACTATTGGATAAATCGACTTAGGCAAAGCAATATTCACCAAGCCTGCACCACTTCTTTGTGCAGCTTTTCCGCACATAATAGCTGCTCCCGCCATACCATAGCTTCCTACAACAGCAAGCAAGGTTCCAAAAGTACCTTTATTTGATGATATTTTACGCTCAGGTAAGAGTTTTTCTCCGAGAAATTCATCTGTTGTCTGCATAATATATTTAGATAAATTTATCAGTTCATCTGAAATTCCAACACTTGCTACCTCTGTTTTTCCACAATAATCCATTGATGGATATAAAATATGTGCTGGCTTTAATGTTGTAAATGTAACAGTCAGATTTGCCTTAAAACATTTTCCTTTTACTGAACCGTCATCACAGCCTACACCACTTGGAATATCAACTGCCATTACAAAAGCTTTAGAAGTATTGACAAACTTTGCAATCTCTGCGGTATTCTCATCTAAAGCTCCACGAAATCCTATACCATAAACTGCATCAACAATATAGTCTGCATTTTTGATAAGTTCAAAAGCAGTTTCTTTATCTTCTGGAAAATTTACCATAGCTATATCAAGTTTGATAGCTTTTTCTGCATTAAGTTTGGAATCGGTTGTTCTTGGTTCTCCAAGCCTAATTATATCAACCTTACAGCTATATTTTTTTAAAACTCTGCCTATAACATAGCCGTCACCGCCATTATTGCCTTTACCACAAATTATGACAACCTTCTTACTCTCTGCACCATATTTAATTAGTGCCTCTGCGGCGGCTGTACCGGCTTTTTCCATAAGCTTGATATAAGTTGCCCCATTATCAACAGCAGCTTGCTCTAAATCTCTCATCTGTTGTGCGGATAAAACTTTCATAAATTAACATCTCCTTACAAAAAAGCCGTCCAGATATTCGGACGGCTAAATTTATTATTTACCAAAAATCTTGACCTTAAGCTCTCTCTTAAGGAAAGGTTTCATAGTTTCGAGAGTTTTCTCATTTGGAGCAAAGTATAACAGGCAATGCTTCTTTGAATAAATATCATGCAAAGCTGCATAATAAGTATTCTCACTCTCGGTATAGTCAGTGGCATGATATACACAATCCTTAAATTGCTTTTCGTCAAAATCAGCTGGCTTTTCACTTAGTTTTCCAAGCATATCAACGCTTTTGACATCAAATTTTAACATTCTCTTACGCTTTTTCATACCGATAATTTTATCGACAGTCATTTCGCCCTGAACTACGATATATTCATACTCAATACCTTTGTGTGACCAAAGATACCAACCGCCATAACAGCCAAAGCCGATAATAAGCAAAGCTACTGGAATCATCCAATCAAAAAATTGTGAAAGATATACTGTCAGAAGTATAAATATAAACGCAAAGACAAAATACAGTATAAGAAAAGTAAACTTAGCAGGATTTACTCTTTTCTTGACAATCTGTTCACTATAATTATCCATCATAAAAATCAACCTCTTTTTTAACGATTGTTGTCATTATAGCATAATTACCAGCCAATTTCAACCTAAAAAGAAACACTCAAAATTCAAATACTGAATTTTGAGCGTTCCTATATTAAGTCACAAATCTTTGCTAAGATACCTTATAGCAAAGCATTATTCAAAAACAATTAAGCGTTTTTATTTTTGATGTATTCATCAATAGCCTTAGCAGCACTCTTACCTGCACCCATAGCAAGAATAACAGTAGCCGCACCTGTAACTGCGTCACCACCAGCATAAACGCCCTCACGAGTTGTAAGACCATCTTCGCCATCTGTAATGATACAGCCATGCTTGTTTGTATCAAGACCAGGTGTTGTGCTTCTGATAAGTGGGTTAGGACTTGTACCGATAGACATAATCATTGTGTCTATATCAAGAGTAAGCTCGCTACCCTCTTTAACGACAGGACGACGACGACCGCTCTCATCAGGCTCACCAAGCTCCATCTCTACACACTTCATACCGCATACATTGCCGTTTTCATCACCGATAACTTCAACAGGGTTTGTAAGTGTCTTGAAAATGATGCCCTCTTCCTCAGCGTGCTCAACCTCTTCTTTTCTTGCAGGAAGTTCATTCATACTACGGCGATATACTATATAAACATTCTCTGCACCAAGTCTTTTTGCACTTCTTGCTGCGTCCATAGCAACATTACCGCCACCAACAACAGCAACATTCTTAGAATGCTTGATAGGTGTCTTGGAACCTTCCTTATAAGCTTTCATAAGGTTAATTCTTGTAAGGAATTCATTTGCAGAATAAACTCCATTAAGGCTCTCACCTGGAATATTCATAAAGCGTGGAAGTCCTGCACCACTTGCAATATAAACAGCCTCATTGCCCATCTCGAAAAGTTCATCAATAGTAAGAACCTTACCGATAACCATATTTGTTTCTATATCTACACCAATAGCCTTGAGATTATCAATTTCTTTTTGAACGATTTCCTTAGGAAGTCTGAACTGTGGAATACCGTAGCTAAGAACACCACCTGCTACATGGAGTGCTTCATAAACAGTAACCTTATAGCCAAGCTTTGCAAGGTCACCTGCAGCTGTAAGTCCACTTGGACCTGCACCAATGATAGCAACCTTATGACCGTTCTGCTCTGGAACCTTTGGAGTAGCAGTAGCGTGTTCACGATGATAGTCAGCAACAAATCTTTCAAGACGGCCGATACCAACACTCTCACCCTTGATGCCTCTTACGCACTTACCTTCGCACTGGTTCTCCTGTGGGCAAACACGACCACAAACAGCTGGCAATGCACTTGAAGCGGAAAGAACCTCAAAAGCACCCTCCATATCTTCATTAGCAACTCTCTCAATAAATGCAGGAATATCAATAGCAACAGGGCAAGCACTTCTGCAAGGCTTCTTAGGGCAATTAAGACAACGCTTTGCCTCTTCTACTGCCATTTCATATGTATAGCCGAGAGCAACCTCTTCAAAGTTATTTCTTCTTACTTCTGGGTCCTGAACAGGCATAGGACATTTGTTAGGACTCATATTTCTCTTGACTGCCATATTATTTGACCTCCTTTTTGAATAAGTTGCATGAAGCCTCACGCTGGTGTGCCTCGAACTCTTTATACATCATGCCACGCTTCATAGCCTCATCAAAGTCTACAAGATGACCGTCAAAGTCTGGACCATCAACACAAGCAAACTTTGTTTCTCCACCAACAGTTAAACGACAGCCACCACACATACCTGTTCCATCAACCATAATTGGGTTCATACTTACAACTGTTTTTATATCATATTTCTTAGTAAGCTGGCAAACGAATTTCATCATTATTAATGGACCAATAGCGATAACCTCATCATACTGGTTACCCTCTTTGATAAGCTCCTCAAGAGCGTTTGTTACAAGTCCCTTTGTGCCATAGCTTCCGTCATCTGTCATCATGCAAAGCTTATCACTATTTTGCTTGAATTCGTCCTCAAGAATAACAAGGTCTTTATTACGGAAACCTACTATGCTGTGAACCTCACAGCCAAGATGATGAAGCTTCTTAGCAATAGGAAAAGCAATCGCACAGCCTACACCACCGCCTACAACAGCAACCTTTTTAAGTCCATCAGTATGGCTTGGTATTCCGAGAGGGCCTACGAAATCGTGGATATAATCTCCAGCCTCAAGAGTATCAAGCTCCATAGTAGACGCACCAACAATCTGATAAATAATTGTAATAGTGCCTGCTTCTCTATCATAATCAGCAATAGTAAGAGGAACACGCTCGCTGTCTTCCTTTGTACGGAAGATGATAAACTGACCAGGTTCAGCTTTTTTTGCGATAAGCGGAGCAGAAACGACCATTTTTGCAACAGTCGGATTTAAGTGCTGCTTTTCGACTATTTTAAACATTTTATTTCATCCTTTCAAATAATTAAAGTAACTTTTACATTATACAACAAAATAATCTGCTTGTCAAAAGAATGTTGAGAACCTATAATAAGTCACCGCATAGCAATGCGTACAAGGCGAAAATACCCTGTACGCATATAAAAATAAAATTTTCAGCTTAATATAGATTATTAGAAATCTATATCCTTATCATAATATACTGCAACAAGGAGCTTTTCCATTTCTTCCTGTGTAGGAATTCTTGGGTTAGAACCTGTGCAAGCATCTGCGATAGCATTTTTTGCTGTTTCTGAAAGCTTATCCATAAATTCTTTTTCATCAATAATGCTTTCATCAGCCTTAACACCACCAGGACCATAATTCTTGATAGCCTGTGGAATATTAAGCTGGTCATTCATTGAACGAAGTTCTGCGATAAGTGCATCGACAAGTTCTTCTGTTGTTTCACCCTTGAGGTCGATAAATCTTGCGATTTCTGCATAACGTTCAGCAGCTTCTTCATTCTTTGAGTTATATTTAATAACCTTAGGAAGATACATAGCGTTTGCACAACCATGAATGATATGACCACCTGAGAAAGCTGCACCTGTCTTATGAGCCATAGAGTGAACTATACCGAGAAGTGCATTAGAGAAAGCCATACCTGCAAGACATTGTGCGTTGTGCATAGTATCTCTTGCTATCATATCGCCATCATAAGACTTTTTGAGGTTATTATGAATAAGCTTAATTGCATGAAGTGCAAGAGGGTCTGTATAATCGCAATGCAAGGTTGAAACATAAGCCTCGATTGCGTGTGTCATAGCGTCCATACCTGTATGAGCTGTAAGCTTCTGAGGCATTGTTTCTGCAAGTGCAGGGTCAACAATCGCAACATCAGGTGTGATATTGAAATCAGCAAGCGGATACTTAATACCCTTTTCATAGTCTGTAATAACACTAAAAGCAGTAACCTCTGTTGCTGTGCCTGAAGTAGATGGAATAGCACAGAATTTAGCCTTTGTACGAAGTGTTGGGAAACTAAATGGTGTAATCAAATCCTCAAAGCTTGTGTCTGGATATTCATAAAATACCCACATAGCTTTTGCTGCATCAATAGGAGAACCGCCGCCCATTGCAACAATCCAATCAGGCTTAAATTCTGCCATAGCCTTTGCACCACGCATAACTGTATCAACACTTGGGTCTGGCTCAACATTTTCAAAAAGCTGAACCTCCATACCTGCTTCTTTAAGGTAATCAACTGCTTTATCAAGGAAACCGTTACGCTTCATAGAGCCACCACCGACAACAACGATAGCTCTCTTTCCTGTTAATGATTTAAGTTCTTCGAGAGAACCCTTTCCATGATATAAATCTCTTGGTAAAGTAAATCGTGCCATTGTAAGTATACCTCCATTATTTAAGTATTTATTATAAAATATTTTAAATTGCCAATAAGTTGTAATT
>OLYN01000438.1_pt1 | contig 24262 bp, 26 predicted proteins | sample 1674231 | NCBI WGS metagenome assembly OLYN01 (sample SAMEA103958153, study PRJEB25191) | human gut metagenome
AAACAGGAATCGTGCGCGGCACAAGCGGCAGCCGGATCAATCCGGCAGGCTTTGCGACCCGTGCGGAGACGGCGGCCATGCTGCACCGCTATTTGAAAAAGTAAAACGGCAAAAAGATGCGTATTTACGAGCAAATTCATGCTGCGTGAATACGCATTTTCTCTATTTTCCGGAATGGGGAAAAATCACGCAGCGTTCTTCTGGGAAAATCCTTGTATTTGCAAGGCTTTTCGGTGCTGCCGCGCGAACAAAATTCGGGATCTCGTTGTATCAAAGATACCACACTTGCGTGGATAAATCCAGTGAACTCGTAGTTTAATCAACACGGATAAAGCATGGGAACGTGTGCAGCGGTGCGCATGGAGAATACTTGTGATTTCGGCAATGCGGCGCGCGGACGTTCTATGGGATTTTGAAAACAGGCTGTCCCAGAAAGCAGCAGAGTGAAGCGGCATAAAAGCTGGGATTTCGAAAAAGATGGGCATGACAGCATCCATCATTTTTAACGAAACGATGATTGATGAAATGAGCGATGCGTGATATGATACAGAAAAAGAAACTGCGAGGATGCTAACAAGGACTTTCAAGTTCTCGCGAGCATCATGTGCTGTGCGTGACGGCTGAACCTACAAGCTCCTCACGGGGCGCACCGGCTGGGCAGAAGAGCTTGCGTTTGCATTCCGGCGCCACGACAGGCTGCGCGCACCGTTTGGCAAGCGCGTGCCCGACCCGGCAGCGCCGTATGACGCCTGTGATGCGCCCGACGACACTGGGGAAAACGCCAAACGCGGGCTCCTGCCGCCCGTGCGAATGGACAGAGTTTGAAGCTGCAAAGCGTCCAAGCGGCAAACCGTGCCCGGCGGCTTCCGTATATGCGTGAATGCACAGTGCGCCTTCCGAAAAACAGGAAAAGCCCGGCCAGCAGAAGCTGATCGGGCCCTTTTCCATATGAGAGATTGAGAGAAAGGAGAGATCGCAACAAACTTGCACTCAGCGCTGCACACGGCCGGAGGCATTGCCGGCGGCCAGTGCTGCGACCTCGGCCACGGAAACATGGTTGAAGTCGTGCTCGATGGAGTGCTTGAGGCAGGACGCGGCCACGGCAAAGTCAATGGTCTGCTGTGCGTCATAGCCGCTGAGCATACTGTAGATCAGGCCGCCGCCAAAGGAATCGCCGCCGCCGACGCGGTCGACAATGTGCACATGGTATGTGGTGGAGAAGTACGCCTTGTCTGCCGCGGCTTCATAGAGCATACCGGCCCAGTCGTTGTCGTTGGCCGAAATGGAGCTGCGCAGGGTGATGGCGACGTATTTGCAGCCAAACCGGGAGGAAAGCTGCCGTGCCACGCTGATGTAGCCGTCGCGGTTGAGCTTGCCGCTGTTAATATCCGTGCCCTCGGCTTCAATGCCGAACACGTCCTTGGCGTCTTCTTCGTTGGCGATGCACACGTCGACATAGGGCAGCAGCTGGCTCATGACCTCGCCTGCGCGCTGGCTCGTCCAGAGCTTTTTGCGGAAGTTGAGATCGCAGGAAATGGTCAGACCGCGCGCCTTGGCCGCCTTGCAGGCGTCCAGACAAATTTCGGGCAGTTCGCCGCCGAGCGCCGGGGTGATGCCGGTCCAGTGGAACCAGTCTGCACCGTCAAAGATGGTATCCCAGTCAAAATCGGTGCGCTTTGCCAGCGCGATGGCAGAGCTGGCGCGGTCATAGATGACCTTGGATGCGCGCTGCGACGCGCCCTTTTCGCAGAAGTAAATGCCAAGCCGGTCGCCGCCGCGGACCATATACTGCGTGTCGACGCCATAGCGGCGCAGCTCATTGACGGCGCACTGGCCGACCTCATGGGCCGGGACCTTTGTAACATAGGCGGCGTCCAGACCGTAGTTTGCCAGCGAAACGGCCACGTTGGCCTCACCGCCGGCGTAGGTCGCCTCGAACCGGTCGCTCTGCACCAGACGCAGATAACCGATGGGGTTCAGGCGCATCATGATCTCACCAAAGGTAATGACTCGTTTTGCCATGGTAATTCTCCTTCTGTTAGGTGATGGTTCGTTATTCTGCTGTGCGGACGGCGGCGACGAGCGCCTGTGCCGTCTGCGTGATCTTCTCAAAAGCCCCGTCGGCGATCCACTGCCGGTTTGCCAGATTGCCGCCCACACCAAGACCGACGGCGCCAGCCTTCAGAAACTCAGCGGCGTTTTTCTCATTGATGCCGCCCACGGCCATGATGCGCACATGGCTGATGGGGCTGCGCACGGCCTTGAGATATGCCGGGCCAAGCGTTGCGGCGGGGAAGAGCTTGACAAGGTCCGCGCCCGCGGCGTGCGCCGCAAGAATTTCCGACGGCGTCATGGCGCCCGGCATGGACACGAGTTCCAGCTCCCGCGTGCGGGCAATAACGGCCGGATTTGTGTCCGGGGAGATGATGAACTGGCCGCCCGCGTCACGCGTGCGCGTGACAAGCTCCGGCGTGGTGACGGTGCCCGCGCCGACGAGCATGCGGCCCTCGAATGCTTCGGCGATCTTGCCGATGGCATCGGCGGTTTTGACCCACTGGGCCGGGTCGCGCTGGTCATAGGTGATCTCCATGAGGCGGATACCACCGTCATAGAGCGCCTGCGCTACGCGCAGACAGTCCTTTGCCTCCATGCCGCGGACAATGGCGATGATCTTTTCCTTTAGAACCCATTCGACGGTTTTTTCACGCAAGGTGATGTCACGCTCCTCTGCAATTTCATAATGTGGAATGATGTTTCATATCGCAAAAATCTGCTCAATGCCATCATAACAGAATGCGGCGAAAATTGTCAATAGGTTTTTTCCCGAAAGTCGGCGGCGGGGCGAAAAAAATCGTTTTATGCCGGGAATGCGCATTGACGCAGACACGCGCGGGGTGTTATAGTAAAGTTATACGAGTGTGGGGCGGAGCGTATCTTTGCCCCGGGAAAGATTGGGGAAGGTAACGAGCATGGAGAAAGGGCATTCGCCCGTGCAGTCGATCGACCGGCTGTTTGATATTGTTGAGGCGCTGTCCAATGCACCGCGCGGCATGGCGCTGAGCGACCTGTCCGCCGCAGTCGGACTGCATACGAGCACGACGCACCGGCTGCTGGCTGCGCTCGTGGCGCGCGGGTATGTGCAAAAAGACATCGAATCCGGCAAATACCGACTGACGATGCGCCTGTTTGAGGTGGGCAGCCGCGCGGTGGGCGGCATGAATATCGTGTCGCTGGCGCGGCCATATCTGGAGCATCTGGCGGCGACAACACACGAGGCCATCCATCTGGTCGTGCGCGACGGCGACGAGGTCGTGTACCTCTACAAAGAGAATATGGGCGACAGCACGGTGCGCATGGCGTCGTTTGTGGGGCTGCGCAACCCGATGTACTGCACGGCGGTGGGCAAAAGCATTTTATCCTGCCTGCCGGAGGCGGAGGTCGCGGCCATCTGGCAGCGGACGGTCATCACCCGCTTCACGCCGCACACCATTGTCGATTACGCGGATCTGATCGCCGAGCTGGTCAAGGCCCGGCAGAACGGCTGGGCCGCCGACCGCGAGGAGCATGAGCTGGGCGTCAGCTGCATTGCCGCGCCGCTGCTGGACTTTCACGGCGCGCCGCTCGGGGCGATCAGCGTGTCCTTGCCGACAGCGCGTTTGAGCGCAGAGCGGGAGATCTTCTTTTCCAATGCAGTCTGCTCGTGCGCACGGGCGATCTCGGGCCTGCTCGGCAGAACAGACTGAGCGGGCGTGCTGCTGCTGGGGGCGCGGCACAAAGTGTAAAAGCGGGGAAACCGGGGGTACGGAATGGAATCATACTACAAGCAGAACAAGAAACTTATCACGGACATTTTGGACATTTTAGAGGGGCATTTTGGAAAAAACGTGGAGTTTGTGGTGCACGATCTGTCGCTGGACTATGAGCACACGATCGTGGATATTCGCAACGGCGAGGTGACGGGGCGCAAAGTCGGCGGCACGGGCGATCTGCTGGGCCTGCGTGCGCTGCGCTATAACGGCAGCAACGAGGGCAACTGCTTCAATACGCTGACGTATGCCGAAAACGGCAAGATCCTGCGCTCATCCACACTGTTTTTCCGCAATGGCGCGGGCGTGGCTGTGGCGTCCATCGCCATCAACGAGGACGTGACGGAGTCCATCAAATATGAGCAGTATCTGCACAAACAGAACCGCACGGAGGAAAGCGGCGACGCCATGGAGCTTTACCGCGGCGACGTGAACAAGATGCTGGACTATCTCATCAATTCCGCGCTGCTGGAGGTGGGCAAAAACCCGTCGGCCATGACGAAAGAGGATAAAATGCGCATTGTGGAGCTGCTGGACCGGCGCGGAGCGTTCCTCATCACGAAGTCAGGATCAAAGGTCTGTGATGTGCTCAATATTTCCAAATTTACGCTGTATAATTATCTGGAAACGATCCGCAAGGAATCTGGACAGAAATGACGAAGGATCTCATTTTATAGACGAAGATCTTGCCCCAGGCTGCCAATGTCGGCAGCCTGGTTTTCTTTTTTACAGGATTGGAAGAAAGACAAGGACATAAATACAGCAAAAACAACAAATCAAAACGCTTCATTTTGGAACGATTCAACAAAAAATATGATTTGCTGATAAAAAACTGAAAAAAAGTTTGACAGAACTTTTTCATAAGTGTATCATCATAGTATCCTGTTGGGATACCGACGGACGCTTTTCACGGTCATGCTGGCAGCTTGCTGGGGGCCGACAGGGAGGGTATCAGGTCATTCTACAGGCTTCAACTGTGATTTATAAGCGCTTTTTTGTGGTTTTTACTGCGCAGTAAGGTGTTTTTTGGGGGTTATACTATGGATTTTCGCAATGAAAAAGCAAAGAAGCTGAAGCAGGGTGCCATTCGTGCCATGTTTGACCGCGCGGCCACGATGACGGACGTCATCAGCATGGGCATCGGCGAGCCGGATATGCCCACGCCGGAGCTGGTGTGCAGAGCAGGCGCGGAAGCGCTGCAGCAGGGGCTGACGCACTACACGCCGAACGCCGGTACGATGCAGCTGCGCCGCGCCATTGCGGAACGCGCGTCTGTTGCGCCAGTGGGCTATGACCCAGCGCAGGAGATCATCATTACAAACGGCGGTATGGGAGCTTTATCGCTGCTGTTCCTTGTGATCCTGAACGACGGCGACGAGATCCTGATCCAGGATCCGCAGTGGCTCAACTATGTGGCGCAGGTGCAGTATTGCGGCGGCGTGCCCGTGCGCGTGCCCACAAAGGCGGAGGACCGGTTCGCCATGCAGCCGGACGTGATCGAATCGCTGATCACGCCAAGGACAAAGGCCATCATGGTCAACTCGCCGAACAATCCCACCGGCGAGGTTTATTCCGACGAGCAGCTGGCTGCCATCGCGGCCATTGCCGAAAAGCACGATCTGCTGGTCATCTCGGACGAGGTGTATAACACGCTGCTGTATACCGGTGCAAAGTTCCGCTCCATTGCGGAGCTGCCGGGCATGAAGGCGCGCACCGTGGTGGTGAACAGCTTCTCCAAGTCCTATGCCATGACGGGCTGGCGCATTGGTTATGCCGCTGGACCGGCGGACATCATTGACCGCATGGTCAAGTGCCAGGAAAACTTCAACGCCTGCGCCAACGCGCCAGGGCAGTATGCTGCGGCGATCGCGCTGGAGCATCCGGAGCTGAGCGAACAGCTGTGTACCGTATTTGCGGGCCGCCGAAAGCTGCTGCTGGACGGGATGGCCGGGATCGACGGCATTGTCTGCTCCCAGCCGGAGGGCGCGTTCTACGCTTTCCCGGACATCAGCGCGTTCGGCCTGACGAGCCAGGAATTCTGCGAGCAGCTGCTCGAGCGCCAGAAGGTCGTCTGCATTCCGGGCAGCGCATTCGGCGCGTGCGGCGAGGGACATATTCGTGTTGCTTATACCTGTGAAGAGGGTATGCTGCAAGCAGCCGTGGAGCGGCTGCATCAGTTCTGCAGGGAGGTGAGAGGCGCTTAAAGAGATAAAAACCGAAAGTCAGTTAAAAAGAGAGTGCAAAATTTTACAGAAAAAGAGGGAAAAAACATGACTGGTGGAACAAGTCCAACTGTATTTCTTGTAGCATTTGTGGTTTATATCGCCGTGATGATCTTCATCGGCTGGTATTCCTCCCGCGGTAAGAGCGAGGGCACGGACTACCTGACCGGCGGCCGCGGCCTGAACCTGCTGATGATCTTCGGCACGATCGGCGCGACGATGATCGGCACCGGCTCTTCGATGGGCGCCATTTCCAATGGTTTCCGCAGCGGCTGGGGCGGCTCGACCTATGGTCTTGGCTGCTCTCCGGCCTGCGTGAGAAGAACTTCATCACGATGTCGGAAGAAGCACAGTATTATTTTGACGGCAGCAGCTCCGTGCGCAAGCTCACGGGCATCCTGACGTTCATTGCAGAATGGATCTTCATTGCCTCCTCCATCAACGGCGGCGCAAAGTATCTGCAGTTTTTGACCGGCATGGACGTGCTGGTCTCCAAGATCGTGTGCGTGCTGGCGTTCGGCGTGTATGTTTACGTTGGCGGTTATCTGGCCGTTGTGTGGACCGACGTCATTCAGCTGGGCATTTTGCTCGTTGGCTTTGCGGCCATCATCATTAAGGCCGTTCCGTCCGCAGGCGGCTGGGACGCCATCCGCGCGACGTATGAGGCGGCCGGCAACAACGGCGCCATGACGTTCTATGGCCTTGGCTCGACCGGGTTTATGGCGGCAATTTCACTCATTGTGGCGTCGGCCCTTGGCGAGATGGGCGCGCCGACGTTCCGCACCCGTATCTACACCGCGAAGGACCCCAAGACGGCGCGCAAGGGCTTCATCTTTGCAGCCATTATGACGCTGCTGTTCTCGCTCGTTCCGTCTATCATCGGTATGTCCGCCTACACCATGGCGTCCGCCAATGAGGTGTTGGCAGTCCTGGAGAACCCGGACTTCGCGTTCGCCTACATGGCAACGAACGTTCTGGCTCCGGCGCTTGGCCTGCTGCTGATGGTGTCCGGCCTGTCCGCGACGCTGTCCTCCGGCGACTCGGACGCCATTGCGGGTGCGACGATCCTCATGGAGGACATCTATCCCCTGTTCAACCACGGCAAGCGCATTCCCGAAAACAAGATGAAGAACGCATCCCGCATCGCGGTCGTCATCACGCTGCTTGCTTCGTTCCTTGTTTCGCTGAAGGCGGACGGCGTTATGGCGTTTATCAACAACGTGCTTGGCGCAATGATGCCCGGCATGGTGCTCACGCTCATCATCGGCCGTCTGTGGACGAAGCGCGTGACGGCTGCTGCCGGTATGTGCAGCATGGTCGGCGGCACGCTGTTCGGCCTGTGCTATCTGCTCATTCCGAGCCTTGCGGACCTGCTGGACAGAAATTTCTCCGGCCCGGCTATCCCCTGCGCCGTTTTGACGAGCGTCATCTGCGTCGTTGTGACCCTGTGCACCAAGCGCAGCGGTAAGAGCGAACAGGAGATCCTGGACACCGTTCTGGCCGGCAGAACCGACCTTGCGGCGAAGTAATTTTAAGAAGTATCATAATTCTATGGCAAAGAGAATGGGGCCTGCCTCATTCTCTTTGCCGCCATGAGGGTTGAATGCATGAACACCTATCCCTATCGAACGTATGCCGAGATCGATCTGAACAAAATGCAGCACAATCTGCGGCAGGTGCGCGCGGCCATTGGGCCGGACTGCAAGCTGCTGTTTGTGCTCAAGGCGGACGCCTATGGCCACGGCACGCCCGTGTGCGCAAAATACAGCGAGGAGCTTGTGGACTGGTACGCCGTGGCGACCATCGACGAGGCGCTTTCCATCCGCAGGGCCGGCGTGGAAAAGCCGATCTTGCTGTTCGGCGCCCTGCAGGACCCGGAGATCGAGCTGGCGGCGGACAACCGCATTACCATCAATTCCTGTTCTCTGGAGTACAGCCGCCACGTGGCGGAGGTTTTGCAGCGGTGCGGCAAGCGCATGGACTGCCACATTAAGATCGACACCGGCATGAACCGCACGGGGCTGTTTGCCCGCGTGGGCCGCACGGACGGCGCGGTGCGGCAGGCAGAGGAGATCTTTGCTTTGGAGCCGCTGCATGTGACGGGCATTTATACGCATTTTTCCTGCGCGGACAGTGCGGACCCGGAGGACGTGGCCTTTACGCAGAGACAGTATGAAGCCTTTGCGGCGGTGGCAGAAGCGCTGCAGGAAAAGGGCTATGACGTGGGGCTGCGGCACTGCACGAGCACGTGCCCGTTTTTGTGCCACCCGGAGTGGAAGCTCGATATGATCCGCGTTGGAATGCTGGGCTTTGGGCAGAGCATGGACGAGGCGTGGGCAGCCAAAATGGATCTCAGGCGCATCATGCGCTGGTGCGCGAAGGTCGTATCCGTGCTTGATCTGGAGCCGGGGGAGAGCGTCAGCTATGGGCGCATCTACAAGACGACCGGGCATGAAAAGATCGCGGTCATCTCCGCGGGGTACGCAGACGGGTATAACCGCAGCTATTCCAACCGCGCGCGCATAATCATCAGCGACCATATCGTGCCGCAGTGCGCGAAGGTCTGCATGGACTACACCATGGCAAACGTGACGGGGCTGGACGTGAAGCCCGGCGACGACGCCATTTTGCTGGGGCAGTCCGAAACGTGCGAGGTGACGCCGGACAGCTTGTCGGCCGACACGGAATATGGCGTGAACGGCTGGACAACGTGTCAGATCACCGCGCGCGTGCCGAGAATTTATGTATATAACGGGCAGGTCGTGGAAACGCGGATGCTCTTTTGCTGAAGCAGACAGGAGGATCGCTATGTTTGAAGCCTATTATTCCCAACTCAACACGCCCTGCCTGGTCGTGGACGAGCCGATGACCCGCGAAAATATCAAGCGGATGCAGCAGGTGGCCGACGCGAATGGCTGCACGCTGCGCCCGCACATCAAAACGCACAAGACGCCGTATTTTGCAAAGCTGCAGCAGCAGCTGGGCGCGCGCGGCATTACGAGCTGCAAGGTGTCCGAGGCCGAGGTCATGGCCGACGCCGGGCTGCGCGACATTTTCATCGCCTACCCGCTGGTGGGCGCGGAAAAACTGCGCCGCGCGTGCGCGCTGGCACAGCGCGTGGACCGGCTGATCCTGGCTGTGGACAGCATTGCGCAGGGCACGCCGCTGGCCGAGGCGGCCAAGGCGCACGACGTGGTGCTGGAGGTACGCATCGAGGTCGATTGCGGCGGCGGGCGCACGGGCGCGGAAATGGCGGACTTTGCGCCGCTGGTGCAGTTCGTGGAGTCATGCCCGAATTTAAAGCTGACGGGGCTTTACACGTTCCGCGGCCTGAACGGCGGCATTGACGACCCGGCGCTGGCCGGTGCGCGCGAGGGCGAGCTGCTGGCGCAGTACCGCAAGACGGCGGAGGAGATCTGCGGGCGCAAGCTGGAGATCAGCGGCGGCTCGTCGCCCACAGGCAAATATGTGGCGCAGTCGGGGCAGGCGGATGAAATTCGCCCGGGCACGTATGTGTTCAGCGACTATATGATGTATAAAGAGTGCGGCGCGCCGCTGGAAAACGTTTCGGCGCGGCTGGTCGTGACCGTTGTGAGCGTACACAAGGACTATGTGGTCGTGGACGGCGGGTGCAAGACGTTTGCGACCGACCCGCAGCTGGATCAGCCGCCGTATTTCTTTGAGGGCTACGCCTGGTTCCCGCAGTATCCCGAGCTGCGCATCCGCCGCTTGACGGAGGAGCACGGCATGGTCACGGCAGAGGGGCCGATGCCGGAGCTGAAGGTCGGCGATATGCTGGAGGCGATCCCGGTGCATATTTGCCCGACGGTCAATTTGCAGAACCAGATCTATGTGGCGGACGGCGGCGTGCTGCGCACGGAGATCGTGGCGGGCCGCGGCAAGCTGCAATAACCATTCGGACGGGTTTACAAACCACGCGGTTTGTATTACTATGGAGGTGTCGGCCGGGCGGCAGGTGCGGCCCGGCGGACGCAGACTGTTTTGATATTTCATAAGGAGGAACTCCAAATGTATGCTGAAAAACTGAAAGAACTTGGCGTGACGCTGCCTGCGGCTCCGGGCAAGGGCGGTTTGTATGCCCCGACCAAGACGTTTGGCGAAAACAAGCTGATGTATGTTTCCGGCTGCGGCTGCAACATCCCGGGCGAGGAGTCGTTCGGCAAGCTGGGCCAGGAATACACCACGGAGCAGGGCCAGAAGTGGGCACGCAACGCCATGATGAACGTGCTGGCTGTGCTGGAGCGCGACCTTGGGTCGCTGGACCGCATTTGCAGCTTTGACAAGATCACGGTGTTCGTGGCCAGTGCGGATGATTTTTATGAGCAGCCGCAGGTCGCAAACGGCGCGACGAAGCTGCTGCAGGATGTGTTTGGCGACGAGATCGGTCTGCCCACGCGTTCGGCGGTCGGCATGAACGTGCTGCCCGGCAACATTGCAGTGGAGATCGAAGCACTTGTCAGCTACAAATAAAATCCGGAGGAAGCTTTATGACGGTTTCTGAAAGAATGTCCAATGCCGGCCTTGTGCCGGTGGTGGTGCTGGAAAATGCGGCGGATGCAGTGCCCACGGCGCGGGCACTGCTGGCCGGCGGTGTGGACGTGATGGAGATCACATTCCGCACGGCGGCGGCAGAGGATTCCATTCGCGCAGTGGCGCAGGAATGCGGCGAGATGGTCGTTGGCGCCGGTACGGTGGTGACGCTGGAGCAGTGCCGGCGCGCAGTGGACGCCGGTGCGCAGTTTATCGTGTCGCCGGGCTACGACGACGAGGTCGTGGCGTGGTGTGTGGAGCATGATGTGACCATTGTGCCCGGCTGCGTGACGCCGACGGAGATCATGGCGGCCATGAAACGCGGGCTTTCGGTGCTCAAGTTCTTCCCGGCGGGGGTGTATGGCGGGCTTTCGGCCATGAAGGCGCTCAGCGCGCCGTTTGGCTCGATCCGCTTTGTGCCCACGGGCGGTGTGAATGAGAAAAACTGCGGCGAGTACAGCGCCGCGCCGTTTGTTCATGCCATTGGCGGCAGCTGGGTGTGCACGAAGGCGGACATTGCCGCGCACAACTTTGAAAAGATCACGCAGCTGTGCAAGGCAGCGCGGGCGGCGATCCTCGGCTTTGAGGTCGGCCATGTGGGCGTGAACTGCAAGGACGACGCCGAGGCGCAGGCAGTGTGCGACAAACTGACGGATGCGTTCAGCTTCCCGGCAAAGATCGGCAACAGCTCGAACTTCTCTACCGACGCCATTGAGGTCATGAAGGGCTGCGGACGCGGTGTGAACGGACACATTGCCATTCGCACGAACAAGGTCAGCATGGCCGTGGCGGAGCTGGAAAAGCGCGGCTACCATATCATTCCGGAGTCTGTCAAATATAAGGGCGACCGGATGACGCTGGCTTATCTGGAGGGCGACTTCGGCGGGTTTGCCGTGCATCTGGTGCAGAAATAAAAAACGCAAAAAGTGGTGTATCCGGGTCGGATACACCACTTTTTTTGTGCAAAACAGGCCCCCGGCGCAGCTGAACGGATGCGCCGGGGGCTTTGATCGATCGGCCGATGGTTTTGGCTTTTTCAAATTCATCCTGAATTTCCTGACTGGGGGCGGGGGTCAGGAGCGACACCACGACGATGAGCAGGCAGGAGAACAGGAAGGCGGGCAACAGCTCGTAAATGCCCCACAGGCCGCCGAGCGGCCTGAGCACGAGCTTCCAGAAGAACACCATGCCGCCGCCGATCATACCGGCGATGGCACCGGCGCGGGTGGTGCGCTTCCAGAACAGGGAGAAGAGTACCAGCGGGCCGAACGTGGCGCCAAAGCCGGCCCAGGCAAACGACACGAGCGTAAAGATGATGCTGTTTTCATCCAGCGCAATGACCATACTGAAGTAGCCAAGGCCCCAGGCAAGCTCTGAGAGAATGGTGAGCAGGGGGGAGGGCTGCGCATCCCCGAAGAACGGCTGGCCGGCAGCTGTGAGTTGCTGTACGCCGTTTGCATCTACCTGCGGCGTGGCGGTGAAGAAGAAGTCAAAGAAGCCGGGGATCTGGCGCGCATTTTCAAGGACGGCATGGAAGCCGCCCGCGGCGGAAACGCCCAGCGTGAGTACAAGCATGAGCGCAATAATCATCACAACGGCCTGCATGAAGTCGGACGCAGATTCGGCAAGGAAGCCGCCGAAGAACGTGTACAGCAGCACGAACAGCGCGCCGACGACCATCATGAGCTGGTAGTTCTGGCCAAACAGCTTGGAGAACAGCTTGCCGCAGGTGACAAAGCAGCTGCCGGCATATACGGCGAAAAATACCAGAATGAACACCGACGCGATGGCCATGATGACCTTTTTCTTTTCGTGGAAGCGGTTGGACAAAAAGTCCGCCACAGTGATGGCATTGCCTGCTGCAAGCGAGTAGCGGCGCAGAGGCTTTGCGACGATGAGCCAGTTGAGGTATAAAAACCGCAATTGATGAAGTAATCCGTAAGAGTAATCAAGATATGGTTACCATATACGAAAGTCACCCATATTGGGTTCATCGGGACCCTGAAGTGAACGCAGACAAAATTATTCGCAGAGCCTTGGTTGCACAACTATTTACAGTAACTGAAGACACTTTATCAACATGGCAGAATTCAAAAGATTGGAAAAGTATTAAAGCAAGAATCACTGCTCTTTATGATATTTCGGAAGAATTAGGCTGCTTTATTTTGCGGCGTGGTGCAATAGAAAGCTATTATGCATTTGCCCCTAACCCCATAGACGCAGCAACGCCTCTCAACTATTACTGTTGGGAGGCGTACTAGCGACTACACAAGGCAGAAATTCGAATATCAAATTTTCATAGCGACTCATGTAGCGACTACGGAATCCAAGGTATAGAAACTCTAGATTTTATGCGGTGTACGAAACGGCGGCAGGAGACGCAGACCGCGTTTCAGGCTTTTCTTGCGCAGCAAGAAAAGCGCAAGCATAGCATTTTGGTACCAAAACGCAGCTTGCAGGGAGAACCCTGACCCCAATGCCGCCTGCAGGCGGAGAGTTGACGGGGGAACTACGGCACAAGCCAGAAACGCACGTCGGCGCAGCCGTTTGCTCCGCGGCGTGGGGCGCGTTGTGCCGACGGGTGCGGTTTTGCAGGCAGACTGCGCATCCGCGCGCAGGTCTACATTACGCAAACGCCGCGTCCACCCACCGTGGCGGCGTGAGGAAAACAGGATGAAAAACTTCGACTGGGTAATTCTTTTCGGCCATTCACAAACCAATTTCGATTCCCAGAATGGGAGAAAGAAAACCAAATGAACCAGAAACAGTATTACTCGCTGGAAGAATTACCGCTGATGATGAACATGACAGACGTTGCCGCCGTTCTCGGCATCTCCAGAGCCGGAGCTTACAAACTCGCCCATGACAGCCGTTTCCCCGCATTTCAGATTGGTAAACGGATTGTCGTTTCACGCGAGAAATTCCTCGATTGGCTGGATCGGCAGTGTGAGGAGCAAAAATGCGCCTAACGGGAAATTGGACTTGCTATTCGGCTGTGCTTGTGGTAATCGTGTGTGCTAACCAAAAACGAAGGAGGTAAACACGATGCCGAAACGACGCGCCAACGGCGAAGGGAATATTCGCAAGCGAAAAGACGGGCGCTGGGAAGGCCGATATACCGCTGGATACGATGCAAACGGGAAGGTGATCACGAAAAATGTGCTTGGCAGAACACAGGCAGAGGTCAAGGACAAGCTGCGTAACGCCATCGAGGACAGCAAGAAACTCGATCCTGTGAAGGCTGGCAGCTATACACTCGAACAGTGGCTGAAGCTCTGGTACTCCGTTTATGTCGAACCACAGGTACGGTACTCAACACGGGAGTTTTACCATAACGCGATTGATCACCATATCAGTCCAAAGCTTGGCAGCGTGAAGCTGGAAAAGCTGACGATGCTGCAAATTTAGCAGTTTTACAATGAGCTGCTCAAAAGCGGCCGTGTGCAGAAGAAAAACCAGCCGGAATTGAGAGAACATGGACTCAGCCCACGCATGGTGCAGTGCGTTCATGTAGTACTCAACAAAGCGTTAGAATATGCAGTGGAAGAAAAGCTGATTTTAGCAAATCCGGCGAAGAAGTGTAAGATTCCGAAAAACACCCGCAAGGAAATGAAAATTCTGCCGGAAGCGTTGATCGGCCCATATCTGAGCGCAGCGAAAGAGCATGGGATTCTCGCGCCGATGTATCTGGAGCTGACCACGGGCTTACGGCGCGGGGAGCTGCTGGCCTTACGCTGGGAGGACTTGGATGTTCAAAACCGTACGCTTTCGGTCAACAAAAGCGTCGCGCGGCAGAATGGAAAGCTGGTCATCAGCACACCAAAAACACCGAATTCCATCCGCACAGTCCTATTGCCGGAAGACACGGTGAAACTTCTTGTTGAGGAACATGAAAGACATCCGGCAAATCCGTATTTGTTCCCGTCACCGCGTACCGGGGAGACATGGGACCCGGACGGATTTCGCAGACTTCACGACAGGATCATCAAAGAAATCGGCGCGGAGCATGTGCGTTTTCATGACATGCGGCACACATTTGCAACCTTATCACTGAAAAGCGGCGTGGATGTGCGAACACTTTCAGAAACGCTGGGACATTTCAGCGCAGGGTTCACCCTCAGCACCTATGTCCACTCGACGTCAGGCATGAAACAGAGCGCGGCGGACGCGATCGGAAACACCATCCGCAACGCGATCTGACCCCAAAACCAAAGCGGCGGCTGCAAGTTGCAGCCGCCGTTAAAATGTTCGGAAAACGATTGAAAGCCGATATATTCGTGATATTTTGTAAAATAAATCTCGATAAATCCACCGCGTTTTCGCGCCCGTTTGGGTCAAATCTGGGTCAGGTCGCATGACTAAAGAAATGCGGCTGATTTTCGAGAAAGGAAAGTGGAACGATAAGCGGGATACTCCGGCGGCTGCGCCGCCTCCGTGCCGATTGCATTTTCTTATGTTTTCTGCATTGCATGCAGAAAAAGCGGCGCTTTTGCGCCGCAAAAATGCATTCGGTCGAACCACAGCGTTTCTCGCGCCACGTATGCCCAGCCAAAACAAAAAAGCCATTCCTTACGGAATGACTTTTTGTTTTGGTGGAGATAAGCGGGATCGAACCGCTGACCTCATGACTGCCAGCTAAGAATTACTTGTCGCAGCTTGTTTTTACCTGTCGTGACTTATCGCCTGAACCCATTGCGCTCCAATGAGTTCGGGATTTTATCTGTTGTGACTTGTTGTAACATGATGTAGCTTCCTGTGTGGGTTTTTCTCGTGCCCGTGTGGGTTTTGGTGTGGTTTTTTGCGGGATGTGCAAATATGCCGCTCGGCCGCTCACGCCTGCTTGCTGTCTTCCTTCTTCGCTTTCAGTGCGTTGCGGAAAATATCGCCGGCGGCCTTGATGCTTTCTGCGTTGGCGTGGGTGTACATTTTGAGCGTGATGCCTTTATTGGCATGACCAAGTTTTTCGGAAACCGAAGCAACATCCGCGTGGTTCGTGATGGCGATGCTGGCGAATGTGTGACGCAGCTTATGCGGATGAAAATGATCGATGCCGTACCGTTCGCCGAATTTCTTAAAATATCGCGTCGGTGAGGTTGGGTGCATTGGCTCTGCGCGACCATCCTGCGAAAAAACATACGGCGAGATGCAAGCACGGCTCTGTTCAATTCGCAGCTGCCGCAGAAGATCGGCTGCGTCGTCGCTGATGTCGATCACACGGGCGGAAGCATCTGTTTTGGGTGTGTCCTCGAAAACACCCTTGCCGCCCTTCTTGGCGGACGTATAGACCAAGTTATTTTCAATCGTGATCGTTTTATCCTTGAAATTGACGGACTGCCAGCGAAGCCCACAGATCTCTCCGCGGCGGCAGCCCGTATCGATGATCAGCGTGATATACGCCTGCCATTTGAGCGGTTCATTTTTCAGGCATTCCAAAATATGCTGCATTTCCTCAATGGAAAAGGCTTCGACCTGCGCAGTGTCTTTGGTGTCAGCTTTATTGCGTCTGGGCTTTTTGACCTTCTGCATCGGATTTGAGCGGATCAGTTCACTGTCCTCCGCAGATTCAAACATCTGCCGCAAGGTGACATAGACTGCCGATATTGTTGATTCGGCTTTTCCACTGTTCAGTTCGCCCAGCAGCAAGGCTTCCAACTCAGCGCGCGTGATCTCCTGCATTTTCCGCTCGCCGATGATGGGGTAAATGTGCCGATCCAATGCGTTCTGATAATAAGCGCGGCTGTTCTCGGCAAGCGCCTTTTTTCCAATGGTTCCAGCGAGTTTGCCGGGCATAAAAACCCGCTCGCCGTATTGTTTCACCGTCACGATTTTAGCTGCTTCTGCCGCCTGTTTCGCCGCCTCCTGTGCGGCGATTTCTTTTTTCTCCCGGTGCGAGAGAATCAGTCCCTCTTTGCATTGCCGTTCAAACTCAGCTGCCCGTTTTGCTAATTCCCGCTGGATCGCCTTGTCACTCCAACCGGAAGGAACATACCAGCGCGTAGACAGTTCGGAGGCTTCCCGGCTGGTACGGTAGCGGATCTCGTAATATGCGCGGCCATCTTTAGTTGTCTTCAGTCTCGTCGCTGCCATAGTCTTCGTCAAGCCCCTCGCTTTCCAGATAATCCAACAGTTCTTTTTGTTCCTCACCACATGTTTTAGCCCATTCGTCAGCTGCTTGATTTGCCTGTTGCTCTGATAATTTCTCGGCTTCTTCAAGCCGAGTATAAAAATCGTCCACAATACGTTGTGCCTGAGTTGCTTTAAGAAATTCCATCCTATCATTCGTAATAGCTAGAAGGCTCTCATTTAAGTCAAGCCGTGCGAGCCTGTAATCCTTAAAGGTTTCTATGCAATTATAGTCAGCATCGTTAGCATTTGTTTGGCATAAATCCTCGACGGTTAGATTCTCTATTTCACGCATTTTTGCAGATGCGTCATAGAAATCGTAGATGTTTCTTGCAATTCCAATCAACGTCTCTTCTGAAGAAAGGAGGAAATCCAGCGCTGTGCCCAAAATCTGTTTATCCAATTCTGTATGAAAAGAGGACAATCTGGGATATCGCTTCATTCGAGCCACTTTTGCGAGATTTTCGACGGCTCTATCAGATAAGCCGAGTGTTTTCTGGGCAGAACGGATATCTTGCCTGACAGTTTCTATATCAGTAATTCCGAGCAGCCAGTCAGTAGAAACACCAAAATATGTTGCAATTTTAATGATATTCTCCCAACTTGGCTGCCCGGAGCCGTCGCAGTATGCAGATACAGATTGCCTTGCCTTCAAATCAAGATAATCTGCTAGTTCCTGCTGCGATACAGTTCTTTTAATTTTTCCTGCATCCCCGCTCATGAGCAAACGAAGTCGAGAGGGAAACGCCTTGTAATAGTTATCAGGGTGCTTGAGTTGTTTGCGCGGCATAGTTTATTCCTCCTGAATAGCAGATAAAAATTGCTTTTTCGTTTTTTGCGCAGTTTATTATTGCTACCGCTATTGTTGACTGCTATAATATTAGCATAGGCAGCTGATATTAGCAATACAATTTGATGTTGATTGAAGTCTTTTTGCTTATTCTTCAATACTTGCACGTTTTGGTTGAAAAAAGCAGCGACAGCATCAACACCATGCCTATGATAGGCGCATCACTAAACCGAGGAGGAAAAATTATGAATTTTGTGGCGAATCAGGATGTCCGGGAGCATATCAGGGAAGCAAATGTAAAAATGTGGGCAGTTGCAAGGCGCCTGGGGATTGCTGACAGCACCTTTTGTCGCAGACTTCGCTTCGAATTGCCACGCACGGAGAAGCAGAAGATCATGGCCGCCGTCGACGAGTTGTGGGAGGAGTCACAGTATGCAGAAACTGATTGATAGTGCAGCGGCTGCAAACCCGCCGTTCCAGAAGATCGAGGACGCGGTCAAAACTACGGGGTTGAGTGCTTTTTTCCTGCGGAAAGGCTGTCGTGAGGGTTCAATTCCCTGCGTCCGGTCGGGGCGGGTGATCTACGTCAACGTGACGAAGTTATTGCAGCAGTATGGTGCTGCAAATCGCGCAGACTGAATCGAAAAAGGCAAGAGGAGAGGAGCTGCAGTTATGAAGGAAAACACACGAAACGAACAGTTTGCCAAGGTATCATTTTGGTTTCAGGACACACTTAATTTGAAACCAACAGAGGCTCTCTGCTATGCGCTAATCCTCGGCTTTTCAGTGAGAGGCGTTTGGTGCCAGTTTTCCCTCAGTAAGTTTGCCGAGAGGTTGAATGTCGATCGGACAACGGCTTCGGAAACTCTGAAAAAACTGGTGAGGCAAGGCCTTGTTACAAAGCGGAAATTTGAGAGCAATAGAGTTCACTACTGCCACTATTTTGCGCGTTTTTTTAATGCTGCTGAATTTGAAATGAAGCAACCGCATGCTATCCCATCAGGTAGTGGAGAATCCCCACTACCCCAGCAGGAAAATACCCCTACGGGTAGTGGAGAATCCCCACTACCCCAGCAGGAAAATACCCCTACGGGTAGTGGAGAATCTCCACCCAATTATATTGATATATTAAATTTGGGATTAGATTCAGACATTAAATTCTCTGATTACTCTTCAGTTGTGCCAGATGTCGATATCCGACGTATCACAGACGCTTGGAACGATTTAGGCCTAGGTCAGGTTCAGAGAATTCCGAGGGAGAGTAAACGAATGAAACTGCTCTGCGCTCTAGTGAATGATTATGGACTGGACGCAGTCCTAGCGACGATCGCACGGGTGAGGGATAGCGACTTTTTGTGCGGACAGGGAGAAAACGGATGGACAGCCAACTTCGACTGGTTAATTAAACCAGATAATTTTCTCAAGGTCATGGAAGGGCAGTACAGCGGCAAGCAGCGAAACAATACGCCGACTGACTACGGTTCACCGGAAGATTTTTACAAGTGATGTGGAAGGGGAAGTACAATGAGCTTGTGTTGCTCGTGCTTATACCGCGGTGCATCGCTCAATCCGGGCGAAATCTGTGACTGTCAAATTGAACTTTCAGAACTAGAGGAAAGTCCCTCTTACAAAAGCACACAGCCTATAGAAAAAAGAAAACGGTGGAGGAAGACAACTTGAAAAAGCACGAAAGCAACCAACTTCTTCGCTGCCCCTGTGGCAACATCTTAGCCGGGTACGACGGGGATACACTGACCATCCGGAAAAAAGGCCGATCCGTCGCCGTGGAATCCTGCCAAGCAACTATCAAGATTACCTGCGAAGACTGCGGACAGGCAATCGACGTCCTGCTTGATGGGCGGGCAGATCTTCCATGCACAATCAGAGCGGATTCAAAGCCGCATTTTTTCAAGGGAGGAGAAGCATGAAATTTCAGGCGATCAGCAACGTTGAAATTGCAGTCAAGGAGTATCGAGGTCAGCGTGTCGTGACCTTCAAGGACATCGACGCGGTACACAGACGGCCGGAAGGAACCGCAAGCCGGAATTTCCGAGCGAACCGGGAACACTTTATTGAGAGCGAGGATTTCTTCAAAATAACGCCCGACGAATTTCGTCGGGCGATTGGCGAGATGGATTCTCGTCAGCAGAACGATGTCGTTCTCCTGACTGAATCCGGCTACCTCATGCTTGTGAAATCCTTCACGGACGAACTTGCATGGAAGGTACAGCGGCAACTCGTCAACTGGTACTTTCGGGCGCGTGGAATGCAAGAAATCTACCCGCAGGACTGCCCTTCCGCACTCCGTGCCTTGACAGGTGAAACGGAAAAGCGGATGATGCTGGAGTCAGAGAATGAGAAACAGCGGCAGATGATCGCGGACTTTGCGCCGATCAAACGGTACATCGATACTGTCCTTGACAGCAAGAATACCCTGACCGTTACGCAGATTGCCGCCGACTACGACCTGAGCGCCCGTCAGCTTAACAAGATTCTCAAAGAGGCGAGGGTTCAATATAAGACCAATGGTCAATGGGTATTGTCTGCTCCGTATCGGGGGAAAGGCTACACAGAGTCGAAAACCTTTTCCTATATCCATTCAGATGGCTCTCCAGATAGCAAAATCTCGACGCGCTGGACACAGCGCGGCCGTCGCGCTATTCACGAGATATTAGCCAGGCAGGGAATTATCCCAGTTGTGGACATGACAGGAGAAAAAACACAATAGCAGGCGGGGAGTGTCGGAACGTCCTTTGGGGACGTTCCCTTTTTATATACGGCCGGTGTAACGAACCGTTACTCCGGCTGTTTTCAACGCAACCGGTAGTCAAAGGTCGGAAAATTCGATCTTTGCGTTCACGCACTAGTGTTTTGCTAACGAGTCTAACTTTGGTCTCGTTGTCTGGATTACGGACGGCGTTCAAAGGATGAAACCAGCGCGTCCGGATTTCGGGCGCACAGACCAACGCGACGAAAAACGTCTGCTTGGTTATAGCCGCAGCAACCGAGGAAAAATTTCTTTCGTTGATTTCATTGAGCCCAACTTTGGGCTGAGTGGCTGCCGCTGAATCCAAATCTGGATTTAAAAAAATTCCAACCTGTTCAAAAATGTACGGGTTGGAAGTCGTGCGGCACGGGGCGTGTTACAAACATACCCACCTTACTGTGCTTTGCCGTATAGGGCTAATGGACAAAATTGTCCATTACTCAAAAATGAGTAAAACGCTGGAAAAACCGCGAAAGTCTTTCCCGGAACGTTGGGAACCCTCTCAAAAAAGAGCAGGTTCCGTTTCGCTCACTTGTGGGGGAAATGATGTTCGGCGGTCCGTCCGTTTTTCGGTCAGACCATGGAGCGGCATTTTACCACCCCACTTCGGTCTACTGCGTTTTACCGCAGACGCATACAACCGTCCGAATTTCGGACAGTTGCCTTGCGGGCTTTCCGTGGGCTTCCGTGTGGAAATGTGCCTTCCTACGCCGAGTGGATAAAAACCGCTCAGAACGGCGCGTAGGAGGCCACAGAGACATTTACAGAACACGGCCGGACGCAGAGCACATCCCCCTTCGCCCCATTTTCACACGCTTTCCAGCACGAAAGCACCCTGACATCTATGAATTTGGTAAAAATTAGGCATCTTCTGTCCGGGACAAATACTGAAAAAACACGCATTTCTGCGTAAAACTCATCAATATCCTTCGATTCGGCGTACTCCGGTCAGATCGTTTGGCGGGAATTCTGCGAATTGAGGTGGCTCCACCTTCTGCCCACGGGCAGCATATTGGCCGGTGCGAGTCGCGGATTTCTGTGGTTTTGCGCCATGCAGGAAGGCAAGCAGCGTTTCTTCGGAAACCATGACCTGCCCGCTGACGCTGTTGGACGGGAGTTTTCCACTCTTGCAGTATCGGTATGCGGTTTTTCGTGAGACATTCAGAACCTCTGCCACCTCGTCGAGATCCAGAAGCGTGACTCTACTGTTCGGCAGATATGCGATATATGGCACAAAACCATCTCCTTCCTGTGAATAATTATAATATTTTGCTCTGGTTTATGCAAGAATTCCTGCGTTTTCGGTTTCAAAATGCAGTTTATAAAATTTTTTGGGAAACTCTTTGGGCGATTTGATTTTTTCTACTCAGGTTTGTGAAATGGGGGGTATCCCCAATTTGGGGGGAAACCCCTGTTCTGGTGAGGTCTATGCAAAATTGTGCAGCCTCCCTTTGTACGCCTTTCGTACGAAGGCAAAGCAACCGTAAATTGGACAGCAAAAGAGGCGTTTCCTCACTGTTAGGGGTACCGACCAAGAATTGAGGAGATACGTTCAGAATTGGACAGCCCCCTGCGTCAAATTTGACGCACCCCTTTTTGCGGCTGAAGATTCAGTCACGAAATTATGACGCAGGCGGGACAAGACCAAAAATGTGGTAGAACAAAAGGTGTAAAGAAAATGAAGGAGGTTTCTACATGAACGAACAAGACATGATCAACCTGATCCTCGGTGAGCCTGAAGACGATTTTCACGGCACAGTCCCCAGCAAGGACAAGCGGCTGCGATTCGACCGGCTGCGCGGCCATGCCGGCGCGCTCATGCACTATACGCACGGAAACCTGGACATTCAGGAGCCGTTGGAAACCCGCCGCAGCGCCTGCCTGATACTCGACGTGCCGCTTCCCGTTGTGGTGCTGAACGAATATGTGCGAAAACATTTTTCCATGCTCATGGAACTCAGCGACAGCGTATCACTGTCTAATGCAGGCGGCAGGCTGCGTATCAAGTGTACGGTCTGCGGACTGTGGGAGGAATGATAGGCGGAACATCTACGGCTGGAGATGTGCTCTATAGGGTTCTGAAACTATTTTTTCATTCAGGTTTGTAAAACCACCCCCGTCTGTTCTTATGCTGCCTGCCATTTATGCGCTGATCGATGCCTGACTGACGTTCTCTAGCTGCGCTGTGTTCAGCCGCTGGAAAATCTCAATTTGAAAAATATGAGCAGTAATACACCGAGATATCAGAAGTGCGGACACCTGCCATAAAAGAAAATCCGTGAGAAAGCCCACTGCGGGCCTCTCACGGATTTTTTTATGAATGAAGCTCCAACCCCTGTATCGCGTTCTCGTACAGGAACGCTTTCAGCGGCTCGGCTTTGTCGGTGTTGTAGTAGTTCAGCAGTGCTTCGTTGAACTGCTCCATGTTGCGGTCTTGAATGGTCAGGACACCAGCGCCCGCTTGCAGCAGGATCTTGTTTGCCAGTGTCAGGCTGGTGCGCTTGTTGCCGTCCCAGAAAAGCTGTCCGCGCGTACCCCAGCAGAAGGCGTTCAGCGCCTTTTCCGTGGCCGAGGCATCGGTGGCAAGGATCGCGGCCAACTCTGCCCGGACAGCCGCTTCCTGCGGCACAGGCGGCGTGTAGTCCGTACCGGAGATGGATACGCTGCCGGTGCGCAGCTTGCCCCACTCCAGAGCCTCGTTGCGGGCGATGAAGCCGTTGAGCTTGCAGACATACTCCAAGGTCACATCTTCGTCAATCGAGCCAATCAGGAAGCGCCAAGCGTCGCGCATGTTGAGAATGGCCTGAATATCGTCGATCTGTACGCCGGGGACGTTGACGCCTTCCAGAATGGTCTTTGTCTGTGGGAATGTGACGGCACGGTTTTCCATCTTCATTCCGCAGTACACATTTTCGTCCCACTTCTTTTTTGCAAGGAAGCGGCTCTGCTCCGGTGTCAGGTGGTATCGGTCAGCGTAGGTCATTCTGCGTCACCGTCCTTTGAGCCTTCGGCGTGAAGAAGATACTGCTGCAATTCCAGCACCCACGCCGGGCGAAGATCGCCGACAAGCAGCAACTCGCCGTTCTTGTACTCTGCGACCTCGACAAAGCCGTTGTCATTGTCAAAGAAATGCGCCTCGTCACAGTACGGCAGCACCTTCGACACGGCCTCCCAGCGGCCCGCAAAGCGGCGCAGAACGTCTTCCGTGCCGATGTTGTGCCCGCCGCGCTTTACACGGTTCGCGATGCGTGCAAGGCTTTCCTCCGGCGTGTCAAGGCCGACATAGAACAGCCGGACGGTATAGCCGTCCCGCTTGGCTCTGGCTGCTGTCTGCGCCGTGCGGAAGCCTGACAGCGTGGATTCCTGCGTAAAGGAAATACCTTTGTCCAGGCAATCGTCAATACGCCGGATCGCCATCTTGCCGCCCTCAAGCGGGCTGACGCCTGCAAGCGCCGTGATGCGGTCAACGTCCACGATCACACCCAGATCATTGCGCTGCGCCCGCAAAACGCCGGTCAGACTGCTCTTTCCCGTACCGTTTACGCCGCCGATGATGGTATAGACTTTCATCACGCTTCACCGTCCTTTTTTTCTGCGTATTCCAGTATATCCCCTGGCTGACAGTGGAGTAACTGACAAATGGTTTCGATTGTCTTCCATGAAACCAACTCACCATGGCGAAGCTGCGTCAAGTACGATTGGCCGATCAATTTCTCGTTGCGAATGCGATTCTGTGAGTATCCAGCGTCCTTGAGTGCAGCGAGCACGTCAATCTTATAAGCTATTGGCATGATAGTGCCCTCCCTTCGGGGACTGCTATATAACGCCCCTTTTCCATTATTCTTATTATACCTCACGATGTCACTAAATACAAGTGATAAGATTGATGAATAATCTCACTTATTTTTAGTGATATTGACAATAGACATCACTAGAATTTAGTGATACAATAAAGCCAGTCAAGGGGAACAAACGAAAACAGTTCAGACACCGGCAGAAGATG
>OLYN01000444.1_pt1 | contig 24139 bp, 25 predicted proteins | sample 1674231 | NCBI WGS metagenome assembly OLYN01 (sample SAMEA103958153, study PRJEB25191) | human gut metagenome
CCGCCGCACACAGCTTTTTCATCTCCGCCCAGATGAACTTCCGGGACAGCCCGTTTCCCTTTTTCGTCAGGAATATCTGCCCGTGGACGATGCCGCACTTTTTGGCGTATTTAAGCAGCTTGCGGCACAGCTTCGTGGGCAGCAGAATAGTTCTGATTTTTCCCTTCAGGGCGATTTCCGCCACGCCGTTCCGCGCCGCCTCCACGGTGATGTATTGCAGCTCGCTGACCCGGATACCCGTGGCGCAGAGGGTTTCCAGTAGAAGCAGCAGCCGTATGTCGCCCCGCGCCTGGGCGGCGTCCAGCATCCGTTGGTATTCGGCGCGGGTCAGCTCCCGCTCCGTGATCTCAAATTTCTTCCGCATGATGCGCTACGCCTCCCGGTCGTTTTTCAGTATTGTAGCAGGTGGCAAGCGATGTAACAACCAATCCGGGGTCAGCTTGCGACCCCATCCTTCTCATGTTCCAGCCGCCGTCCCCGCCGAATGCGGTATTTCCTGCCCGCAAACAGCGATAGTCAGTCCCACTATCCAGACGAACAGCCTGCATGGCGGCATGGTCTTCAGAATTGCAAGTTCACAGGATAGCTTTCCCGTTATGGGTTTTTGCGTTTACCCTCGGTTTTCCAACAATCTTTCCAACAAACACCCTAAATCCACGCAAAGCACCCCGGTATGTAATAAAACGCACTAAAACAAAGAGAACCTCCAATCCCTTGCAGCACAAGGGATTGGAGGTTCTTTCTCGGCATGAATGGGTACGCCATAAAAGCAGCCACGGCTTTTTGGTAAGGATGAGGTCGGCGGTTCGAATCCGCCCAGCAGCTCCACGCTATAAGAAAACACCACCCTGACGGGTGGTGTTCCTTTTTATGGTCTGGAGGAAGTTTTGTGCCTCCCACACATGGAAACTTGTCGTTTATCCCGCAGCCGGCATCAGGTAGACCAGCGTGGAGGGCGGGATCTGGAAGGGCAGAAGCTCCCCGTTTACGCCCTCGGCGATATTGAGGATAGGGAAGTCCTCAAAGCCCAGGGGCACCTGTATCCAGAAAGCACCGCTGATCTTCACCGCTGCCCCGCCGCTCTTGTAGCGCATACCGCCGACAAGGGTCATGTTCAGCTCCAGCAGCGCGTCCTCGTCCAGCAGACTCCATGTGCCCTCGTAGATTTCCTGTGCATCGCCGTTGTCCTTCTCGTACCACCATCTCAGCGCGGCACTGCCGTCGGACTCCAGGGTGAGGGTGCCGAAGCTGTACTGATCGTCCTTGTAGCCCTCCCACACCCATACGTTCTCCAGCTGCTCCGCCGTGGGGCACGTCCAGCCGATGTCGCCGTCGTATTCCCCACCATAGTCGGTAAAGTCATAGCCTATCGGCGCGTCGTTCTCGAAGTCGTAGGGCAGCATGGCCGCGCCGTAGATGGGATACCATGTAACGGTTTTCCCGCTGCTGTCGGTCACGATGACCTCCGTATCGGGATAGGGGCTTTCGCCCATATCGGCGCAGGCATACAGCAGGATCGGGTCGCCCGTCTCGCTGCGGTAGAGCACCTCAAGGTTGTCGTAGTCCTCGTTCTGGGGGTTCCACTGGATGCGGTTCACCGCAAGGGTGGCGTTGGGGTCGCGGGGCACCACGCAGTACAGGCCGCCGCCGTTGCCCACCACCCGCTCACGGGGGATCTGGCGAATGAACGTATACCGGGCGCACAGGTCGGGATCCGTCTCCAAAATCCACTCCGACAGGGGGAGCTCCAGATCGTCGGGGCCGCCCGCCGAGCCGCCGATGAAGGCCGCCGCGAACATATAAGACGGATCGACCATCGACTCTCGCAGCAGGTCGATGGAGTCGTCGTAGTCCCCCTCGATGTTGACGCCGTCCGGATCCGGCTCTGGCGTATCACCGCCGATGTGCAGCGTTCCGATGCCGGGGAAATCCACCTTGCACGCCGTCAGCGTCAGTGCCATGAGCACCGCCAGCAGCAGGCAGAGGATGCGATTCTTTTTCATCGGTTTCTCCTTTCGTTGCTTAGAACTTACCGCTGGTGCTGGAGCCACCGCCGCCGGAATGGTCGCTGCTGCCGCTGTCGCTGTCCTTGGAGATCTTGCGGCTGGTCTTGGTGGTGTGGGTATAGCGGTCATACTGCTCCGTCAGATTCAGCCCCTCCGCAGTCACGTAGGCGTCCGCCTCCGCGCCCTGCCGGACGGACTTCATCTTGGACTTCAGGAACAGGCACACCGCCAGTGCCAGCACCACGCCGATGCCCAGTGCCATAGGCAGCACCTTGGTCAGCGGCTTGCGGACAGGGTGTCCCTGCTCGGCACGGTCGAGATACTCGGCGCAGGCGTTCAGATAATCCTCGAAGCCGCCCTTCCAGTCGTTGTCGGCGAAGTTGTCGAGGAACTCCTCCGTCATCTGGTGGCGTCCGTACTTGTTCACCGCGTACTCGGCGGTGCCGCCGTCACGGACGTACAGGTCGTAGTCGCGGTCGTACATACTCAGCATCAGCATGATGCCCTCGCGGTTTTCGCCGATGCCGAAGTCGTTGTTGTCGTAGATGTTCACCGCCGCGTAGTGGATGTCGCTGTCGTAGTCCTCGTAGTCGTAGATGGTGACGATGTAGACGGCGCAGTTATACCGCCACGAGATCTCGTCCGCCAGCATCTCCAGCTCCATCCACTCGTCCTCGGTCAGCAGGTTCTCCGTGTCGTAAACGAAGATGTCGTCCACCGTCTGCTCCGCCCATGCGGGAACCGTCAGCGTCAGTGCCGCCAGCAGGGCCAGCAGCCATGTAAAAATTCTCTTTTTCATCTCGGCTGCCCTCCTTACATCAGCATCAGTATCGCCGCTGCGATAGCTGTCACCGGTGCGGCGATGGCGGCGAAGATCGCCCAGAACTTGCCCATATCCGTGGGCAGGTCGCCCACCAGCTTGCCGGTCTGCCCGTTCATGGCAAAGAGGAAGTCCTTGCCGTTCCACTTGGTGTGCAGCATCCATACCGGCAGCAGCGCGTAATGCACCTTGCCGCGGCGCAGATGGATGTCCCGGCGCAGGGGGATGCAGCTGTCATACGCCGTGGTGGTGCGTCCCAGCGCGCCCTCCAGCGACGAGGCGCACCGCCCGTCGGCGCGCTCCCGGCTCTCCTCCACGGTCACGTCGTACTTATCCGCCAGGAAGCCCGGCAGGTACGCCGTGGAGAACGCCCGGAGATCCTTGTATTCGTAAGGCTCAATGGAGTCCATGTGGTCGTCCGGCATTTTGCTGGACGCATCCACGGGCACCTTCTCGAAGGCGATGGAGCCGCCGCGGCGCACGTCGTAGTGCTCCGTCTCGGTGATCTCGTAGTCGCCGCTCTCATAGACGTGGATGATCAGGCCCTCGTAGTCCACGCTGCCCTCCGCCTGTCCGTCGAACATCCAGAAGGGGACGTACACGCCCTTGACCTTCTCGATATGGTTGCCGTTGGTGAACGCCTTGGGCAGCAGGGGCTTGCCCTTGTAGTGGTTTTTCAGAGCCGCCACCGCGTCCTCCTTGCTGAGCTTGAAGGGGATGACGAAATCCGGCTTCAGCGCGCCGCTGAACTGCCCCGGCACCACGGAGGGGTTGCCGCAATAGGGGCAGGAGGTGGCGGCGGTGGACGCGTCGCAGATCAGCTCCGCGCCGCAGCTGGGGCAGTTGTACGCCTTCATGCCCTCCGCCTCCGCGCCCCAGTCGCTGGTAAGCCCGGAGGTATCCCAGCCCTGCGCCTCCATGTCCGCCAACTTCTGGCGGTTGGCCTCCGCCTTCGCCTCCGCCTTTTCGGTGGCTGCTACGGCGGAGGCTTCCTTCTCCGCGTACATCGCCTCGATCTGCGCCACGTCGTACTGTGCGCCGCAGAAGTCACATTCCAGCTTACCGGACGCCCCTACGAAATGCAGGGGGCCGGTGCAGGCCGGGCACTTATAGTTGGTGATTTGAGATGCCATTGCTCTCTCCTTTCCGGTATGGATCGGTCACGGGGCCGCCCCCGCTTGACCGCGCCTTTGTATCGCCGCTTCGCTTACATTCCCAGGTTGTATGCACCGGCAGCCACCAGCTTGCCGTTGTCCCCGATGAACAGAGCCAGGGCGCACGCATCGTCCTCACCGGTGTACCACGTGTACACGCCGCGCTGGTACTCCTCCTGGTACTGGTACGTGGAGCAGTCCACGCCGATGTGCTCCTTGAGATCCGCATAGGTCAGCTTCGCCTGGGGATCGCTGTCGGTGAAGTAGTTCAAGCCGCCCAGATAGGTGAAGAACGTCTCGTTCAGCACCTCAAGCGTCGCTCTGTCAGAGGAAACGGTCTGCACCTCGGCAGACTTCATGTCTATACCGGGAAGCCCGGTGTCCTTGGTGCCGCCTCCGCCGCAGGCAGTGAGGGAGAGCATCATCATTACGGTCAATACAAGCGCGATCACCTTTTTCATGGTCATCTTCCTTTCTTTTTTCTCCGGTTTATCCGGCTAATGTTGTTTCGCTGTGTCTGCCGGGCGGCAGACGCTGTTTTTTACTGCAAAGCCGCGCCGCAGTTCTGGCAGAACTTCTCGCCGTTGCTTCTCGTGCCGCAGTTGGCGCAGAAGGCGGGAGCGGCGGCGGGCTGCTCCGGCTGGATCGGCTGCTGAGGAGCCGCGGCATACGGAGCCTGCTGGGGCTGCTGGGGAACCTGAGAGTAGGGGCTGCTGGGCTGGCGGGGCTGCTGGACTGCCTGTGCGGTCTTGGGCTGCTGGGGCTGCCAGTCACCCTTCTGCACCTGCATGGCGCCGTAGATATACAGACCCGGCACCACCAGACTCAGCAGGATGCTCATGGCGTTGATGCTGCCGCCGCCCGCCACGTTCATCACGGAGGAGACCACCGTGAAGCCTGCCACCACTGCGCCCCAGACCACGCACTTGTGGGCGTCGCCGCCGGTCTTGCAGGTCTTCAGTCCCTTCAGTCCGGCGATAAACTCCGCCACCGCCGCCGCCAGAGCCAGTGCCAATGCCAGATAGAGCATCAGTGCCGCTGCATGGCCGTCCGCCAAGGACGCCAGCACCGCCACGCCCGCAATACCCAGAAGGCACGTCACACCCGCCAGCGCGCCGCCAATGATCATCAGAATCGAGGTCACCTTCAAAAATTTCTGTCCCTTGCTCATGTGTTGCTCCTTTCTTTCTCCACAATGTCCTTATTTTGTCTTGTTTTTGTTTATGCCTTCGGCGGCGCATACTCCGCGGAGGCACCCATGAGAAGCTCCCGCAGGAGCCCCTCAAGGGCGTGCTCGTACTCGCCGTTGTATTCCGCCGTAAGCGTTTCGCCTTCTCTCACGCTGGTGATGCTGAGGTAGCTCTCCATTCCGTCGAGGACGGACAGACCCTCCGGCAGCACCTTGGGCGGCTGGTGCCAGTTATCCCGCAGGCACTGCTCCACCTCCGCCCACTGCTCTGCCGTCAGGGGCGCGTCTGTGCGCTCCACTTTCTCCCCGCTTCCCTCGGTGTCGATGCACCAGCCGGAGATGGTATACGCGCCGTCCGCCTCCTCCAAATCGAAGCAAAACCCGTGGTCGTAGCTTGAGCCGCTCTGCGTCCAGTGGATGCTCTTCAGCGTGTCAGCGTCCTGAAAGACGTTGGCGAACTTGTTCTCCATATCGCCGCCGTCCATTATGCGGTCGGTGACAAAGTGCTTATAAAGACCCGAGATCGCGATACCCACCACAACGCCCGCGATAAGAATGACGATCATCTTCTTCATGGCTCTTTAGGGGCGAGGATGGCCGCAGTTGGCGCAGAACTTGCCCTTGTTGACCGTCCCGCACTCACACGTCCACTCGTCGCTGGCGGGCTTGGGGCCGCCGCAGTTAGAGCAGAATTTGCCGGTGTTCACCGTGCCGCAGGCACACTTCCACTCGCCTGCGGGAGCCGGCTTCGGCGCGCCGCACTCGGCGCAGAACTTGCCGGCGTTGCCGGCATGGCCGCAGGCGCACGTCCATCCGGCGGGAGCGGCGGGCTGCTGCGCCGGCTGCTGTGCCGCCTGCTGCTGCCCCATGGCGAACAGATTCTGGGCGTTCATGCCGCCGGCCTGACCCGCCATGTTCATGCCCATGAACGCCATGGCAGGGCCTGCGCCCTGATTGCCTGCCGCCATCTTCATGGCGTCGCCCTGGCTGCCCACCAGATGCGCCGCTGCACGGGTGGGATCCATGAACGCCGCGTTGCGCTGCAGCTCCTTGAGCATCTTCTCGTCTTCCTCGTCCGCCGTCACGCTGGACACGCCGAAGGAGACGATCTCGATACCCCGCAGGTCGCGCCACTTCTTGCTGAGCACCTCGTTCAGCGCGTCCGCCAGCTCCAGCGTATGACCGGGCAGCTGGGAATAGCGGATGCCGTCCTCGCCGATGCGGGCAAAGGCGGGCTGGAGGGCGGTCAGCAGCTCGGTTTTCAGCTGGCTGTCCAGCCGGTCGCGGGTGTAGTCCTCGCTGACGTTGCCGCAGACGTTGGTGTAGAACAGCATGGGGTTGCTGATACGGTAGCTGTACTCGCCGAAGCAGCGGATGCCCACATCGATGTCGATACCGGCGCGCTGATCCACCACCCGGAACGGGACGGGGGACGGTGTGCCGTATTTGTTGCCGATCAGCTCCTTGGTGTTGAAATAATAGATGCGCTGATCCTTGGGTGCTTCGCCGCCGAAGGTGAAGCGGTTGGCCATGTTGTTGAATACGTTTTTGATGCCTTCGCCCAGGTCGCCCACGAACAGGGAGGGCTCGGTGGACTGGTCATAGGTGTACTCGCCGGAGGCGGCGCACATGTCCACGATCTTGCCCTGATCCACGATGAGCATACACTGACCGTCCGCCACCGCGATGACCGAGCCGTTGGTGATGATGTTCTCGTCACCCTTGGTGTTGCTGGAACGCTTGGAGGTCTTTTTCTGACCCTTCACCGCCAGCACGTTTTCAGGAATGGCCTCGCAGTAGAAGTATTCCTTCCACTGATCCGCCATCACGCCGCCTGCTGCACCCAATGCCGCTTTAATAAGTCCCATGATCTTTCTCCTTTACATCTTTATTGTCGTTATGTTGTTTCGTATACCGCTTCTCCGGGGCTGCCGCCCCTGTTATTCGATGAACCGCCCGTATTCGTCGAGCCACCGTCCGTCCGCACGCTCAAAGTAGACTGCCCACACCACGTAGGAGTCCTCCATGTAGCGGTGCATCTCCAGATAGTTGTTGTCAATGACGGTCACAGTGTACTCTGCGTCCTCCGGGCCGCCCATCAGCTCCGCGTACCACTCCTCGTTGGCGCAGCCGTCGTACATGGGTCCCTTGTGGAACCTCACGTGCAGCCCGTCCAGCTTCTCGTGGTCGCCATATTTGTTGGTATATTCGTACCATGCGCCCATGCTCCATGTGCCGCGCCCGTCCTCGGTCACGCCGTCAGCCTCCTGAAATTCCAGCGTCACGGTCATTCCTACTTCTTCCATCTTGTACCGGTCGCCCTCGACCTCGCCCTCGACGGCGATCCACTCGCCACTCAGGTACTTCCGGTACTTTTCCATGGTGTAGTCCGTCCCGCCATCGTAGAAGTCTTCATCGCCGCCCACCGGGTCGGTCACATCCACCGGGTCGGTGTCGCCGCCATTCGGGGGCGGTACGTCCGTTACGGTGATGTCGCCGCCGTTGTTCTCCTGCTTACCGTAGGGGACGAACTTCACCTGACACGCCGTCAGGCACACCGCCAGTGCCAGAAGCAGCACCAACGGGGCATACCGCCGTCTCATGGTCACGCCCACGGATCCAACGCCGTAGGCGTCCGGATCCCGCTGAGGGGGCTGGAATACTCCCACAGGAACCACTCGCCGGTGGAGGGCTTCTGCCGCAGCTTGATGGGGCGGGGCGCGTCCGCGCCGGGTGTGGAGACGAACACCCGCAGATAGCCCTCCTCAATGTCCTGCGGCCTTGTGTCGGGCAGGACGTCCAGCACGTAGGGCGTCGTGGGCTTGTAGCTGTTCTGGGGCGTCGCGCCTGCGAAGTACGCCAGAGGCAGATACTCCTTGCCCCGCAGCCGATCCCGCAGGAACTGCCCGTCATAGGGGGTCATGGGGCGGGGCCCCCGCAGGAGGTTCATCGCCTCCACGCCCTCGGTGGGGTTCTTTGTGTACAGGTGCAGCGCACACAGGAAGCCCGCCACCACCTCCTCCGGTGTTTTCAGGGACAGGTTCCGAAATTCTGCCAGCGAAGCGGGCAGTGCGTTCAACGTTACTTGCATACCTCTGCCTTCCTTTCTCTAAATTTCTGTATCGTCCGGCAGCCGTCAGACTCTCACGCTGCTGGAGAAGGTGGCGGCCGTGTAGTACTCGTCGCCGTCCTGGACATTGAAGTACAGCACATAGTAGTCACCCTCGCCGTTGAACCAGCCGTAAGCGTGCTTCTCGCTGTTCCAGCTTCTCTCGTCCATGCAGGTGTGGGGGATGCCGTCCTCGCCGCCCAGCATTTCCTTGATGTCGTCATACGTCAGCTTCGAGGTCTCGGCGGAGCCCATATCCCACAGAGCCGAGCGCACCTTCTGCATGGTGGACAGATCCGCTCTGCCGGTGGCGTCGGGGTTGGACTTGCCGTACTCGCCCTGTCCGTTGGCGGTGGTGCGCTCAAAGGGATAGTTCTCCGGCAGGCCGCCGTTGTCACCGCCGCTGGGGAGGGAAACGGCTGCATCGCCGCTGCCGTCATCGGGGATCAGGCTGGTGTCGATCTCAAAGGTATTGGCGATCTCCATAAAGGTCTTGCCGCGATAGTACTCCACTGCACTCTCGGGCATGGGGATGTAATCCTCGTCCGTCCAGTTCTCGTCGTCCAGATGGCGCAGGTTCGCCAGCAGGCTGATGGTGCCGTCCACCATGTCGGAATCCACCTCGCAGCTGACATACAGGGCACCGGTCTCGTCCACGGAGAGGATACCCTCCTGCATCTCGCCGCCCATGAACTCGCCGCGCAGCTCCAGACCCGTATCATCATCGGGCACCACGCGGGCATAAGTGTTGGCGAAGTTGAACTCGTTCTCGCCCTCCAGATACATCGCCAGCCAGACCTCGCAGCCGCCGTTGCCGTCAAAGACGAGGCGCGCCAGGATCTCGTGGGCGGTGTCGTTCAGCTCCTCAAAGTCGCCGGTGGCGTCCGTAAGACCCGCCATGCCGTGCCAGTCACCGCCGTACACCGCGGCGAAGTCGTCCAGCGTCATCTCCGTCGCGCCGGAGACAGTGCTGCTGCCGCTGTCCTTGCGGAACGTCAGCTGCAAATCAAAGCCGAAGTAGTCGTTCAGCGTGATAAGACCGTCCTTCAGCGTGCCGTTGCAGGTGGTGCCGTAGTTGGTCAGCGTCAGGTTGCCGTCCTTGTCCAGCTCCCAATCGATCTCCATCAGGTCGCCGTCCAGTGAGAAAGTGCCCTTGCCGCCCGCCTTCAGCTCGATGTAGTTCTCGCCCAGGTCGTAGATCTCCTCCATGGGCAGCCACTCGCCATAGGAGAGCACCTCCAGACCCATGTACTTGCCCACGGCGGGATCGGTCTTTGTTCCGCCGCCGTCACCGCCGCCGCCGCACGCTGCCAGCGTCAGCACCATGACCAGTGCCAAAAGCACCGCCGTCAATTTCTTTGTCGCTTTCATCGTTTTTCCTCCTGTTTTTGATATTTTTCCCTTTTCCCATCTATGTTTTTTATCGGCACGTCTCACTTGAGACGGTTGCCACATTCCGGACAGTACGCCGGGGCGGAACGCCCCTGCGCGGGACGCCAGCCGCATTTGCCGCAGGTCAGCACCTTCTCCGCACCGCAGCCGGTGCAGAAGTTCCCCTCGTTCTCCGTCTGGCAGGCGGGACAGCTCCACGCCTTGCCGGGGGGCGTATACGGCTCCGTGGAGTAGATCACGTCCTCCTCGCCGCACTCCGCGCCCTCCCGCGTCAGCCACCGCAGCCCGCTGCCGTCGCTGTAACGGATGCGGAAGGCGTTCTCCTTGTGGCTGAAGGTCAAACCGTCGAACGTCCCCGTCATAGAGATTACCTTATGCTTCTCCGTCAGCTTTACATTCCCTGTTTTATATACCCACGCATCGGACGCAAAGTCCTCCTCGCCGTTGACAAACACCTGTATGCGGGACTCCGTGTACTGTCCCTTGTTCTCCACCTCCATGACGATAGAGCCGTCTCGGCTCTGCCACGTCCCCCGGAAGGGCGTCTGATCCTCCGGCGTATACATCATGCCGGGACCGTCCACCATGTGACCGCTCTCCGGCTCCTCCGCCTTGCCGCAGCCCATTGTTCCCCACAGCACCATGACCAGCAGTACACCTCCTATCCAAAGTCCCCTTTTCATGTGCGGTCCCTCCGTTTTATCCGTTCTCCACGGATAAGCTCTCCACCGGCTCGCCTCTCTCCTGCAACGCCGCCGCACAGTCCGTGCAGAGGTCGATGTCCTCGCCCAGCAAAAAGCACCTGTCGCAGACCAGCCGCTGGCAGATGGGGCACAGGCTGAAATGCCCCAGTGCCTCCGTCACCGCCCGGTCAAAGGCGTCCTCCTTCTCCCGCTGGTACAGTGCCTGAAAGATCACGCGCTTGCCTGCGTTCTCCGGCACCACGCCCGCCTTGGAAAACCGCGTCGGCTGGCTCTCCCAGCGGAAGCCGCACACCGCGCAGCGCAGTGAAAACTGAAATCTCTCTGTGGAGGATATGTCCTCCATGGACGCTTTAATGATGCGGCGCATCGCCGTCCCCTCCTCCTGTTTACGTCGCCGTCCTTTCGTTTCCTATCTCAAAATCCATACTACATTTTTACCATTTGCACGGGGGAATGTCTATTACCCTAAGGGTGATTTTTGCCCCCAGAGGGACAATTCACCCTTAGGCGTAGACAGAATGCACAACCCGGCTCCCGCCGGGTTGTGCACTTTGTCTATCTTATTCTTCACTTGTTCAGCAGCTCGCCGCTGCGCCCGCAGCTGGCAAACAGCTCGATGTAGACCTTCAATTCGTCGAAGGAATCCACCCCCAGCTTCCGGTACAGGTTCCGGTTGTGGGTCTTGACGGTGCTGGCACTGATGCGCGCCAGCTCCGGTATGTCCTTGACGGTGTACCCGTCCATATAGTATTGCAGGATCGTGCGCTCCGTGCCCGTCAGGGTACCGGCGCGCTGGGCAAAGCTCTGCAGCCGCGCCTCCACCTCGTAGGGCAGCGACGCCTCCGGCCGGCTGCGGATAGCGGCAAGAAGCTCGTCGATCTCCGGTATGCCGGATTTGACCATCTCCGCCGCGCCGCCGCGCACTGCCGCAAGGCTCTTGTTGATGGGCTTCACGAACCGGCGGGACAGTACCGTTGCCGCCGCCAGCATGGCCAGGAGCAGCAGCACCGCGCCCACGAACCACGCGATCTGCGAATGCTTCTCGTAGCTGCGGAACGTGCCCTCCGGCACCAGCGTCACGACGGCAAGGGGCACGCCGTCAGAGGTGGCGGCGTCCAGCAGCTGGTGCCGCCCCAGATAGGTATACTTCCCGTCGCTGTACGTGGTGTAGTATTTCCCGTCGCTGAAATGCAGCGTGCCGTTGGCGGTCAGCCGTGAGCCGTCGGTGGCTCCCAGCATGGCGCCGGGCAGATACACCTCGCCCTTCTCCACGGGAGCCAGCACCGTCAGTATTCTGCCGAAGGAGCTGGACACCGCGCTGTGGGACAGGCTGAAATAGAGGTCGCTGACCTCCATGCCGCAGAAGCCCCGGACGATCCCGCCGCCGTCCAGAACGGGCACGCACAGCAGCATCACGTGCTCCCACGTGTCGGGAAGCTCCATGCGCGTCGTCCACAGACAGCCGTCCGCCAGCCGCAGCCCCTGATAGGACGAGACCGTCTCACTGCCGGGGATCAGCGCGGCGTTCAGCTCCGGGTTCCACCGGTTGTGCATCTGGAGCTGCAAGCTCCGCGCCGCCTCCGCCGCGCCGCGGAAGCAGATCACGTCCTGCTCCGACGCCACGGTGGGCTGCAAGCCGGAATAGCGCAGATACATGCCCGCCCGGAGCGTCTCCGCGTTGGGCAGCGACGTGTTGGCGGTGACGTTCAGCCCGAAGAATATCCCGCCGCACGTGGCGGCGGCCAGTGAACTGCTCAGCGGCGCGTACAGCCGCCGCTCCAGCTCCGCGATGGTGTCCGGGTCGTCGTTCAGCTCGTCAAAGGAAATGCCCTTCGAGGCGAGGAAGGCGTCCAGCTCGCGCCCCAGCTTCCCCGACATCACCATGCCCTGCGCCGTCAGCGCGTCCATCTGGGAATCCAGCGTGGCGTAGCTGTTCCGCTGCTGAATGTCCAGCGTTCCGGCCAGCTGCCGCGCCGGGTGGGACAGCACCCCCGTCGCCATCAGGATCGACAGGATCACCGCCACCAGCAGCAGTGCCATGGTGAACCAGTACAGCAGCAGCCGCGCCCCCATGCTGGGAGCGGTGCCGTAGGTTGACTTGTGGAGCATTTCCCTGATCGAACGCATCTGCTTTCTCCCGCTCATGTACCGTAATCCAGCTTAAAGCTGTCCAGCGTGTCCCAAACCAATTCCTCCGCCGTGCCGCTGCCCTCCAGATACTGTGCGCGTCCCGCCATCATCTTCAGCCGCGACAGATTCTCGAACCGCGTCTCCAGATCCAGATAGTTCTCCATCTGGGGCGGATAATAGAAGGTGTACTCCTCCTGCGTCTGCAAATACGTCTCGTACAGCGAGATGTACATGGGGTCGGTAAGGCTCTCCACAGCGTCGGGCAGATACTTGTCGAACGCCTCCTGCGTCACCGGCATATAGCCGAGACTGGTGACGAACTCCACGTTCCGCTCCGGCTCTGTCAGCCATTTCAGAAACGTGATGCACGCCTTTTCCCTCTCCGGCGTGGACTTGGTGGTGCACATACCCACGCCCCGCTGCATCACCAGCTTCTCGCCTCCGGCGAACACCGGGTACGGCAGGGACGTGATGGACACCTTCTCGGAGGTGTTGTCCGGGTACGTCACCGTGTCGGAGTAATAGAGCACACTGGCGGAGGACGCCACCGACGCGATGGTATCCCCCGTCCGGAGGGACTCCGTGGCGTAGCCGTCCTGCAGCCAGACGCCGCCCTCCAACGCTGCGTGGGCGTAAGGCTCCCACGCCCGCTCAAAGCCGCTGCCGAAGCGCACGCCGTCATTCTGGAAGAAGTCCTCCCCCAGCGACGTCACGCCCACCTGGAAATAGTTGAAATGGTAGTCATTCACAAGGAAGCACTTCCCCGTGTCGGCGGCGTACTTCTCCGCCAGCGCGTAGATGCCCTCCCATGTGGCAAGGTCGTCGTAGCTGGTGCCGGAGGCGGCAGCCCAGCGGTCAAACAGCGTCCTGTTGACGAACAGCACCTCCGTGGACTTGGCGATGGGCAGTATCACCTGCCGTCCGTTCACCTGCCCTTCCTCCAAAAAGGCGGGCAGGAACGCGCCCAGCTCCTCGCCGCTGAAATAGTCCCGGTAGTCCACCAGAATGTCCTCGTCCGGGAGTGCCAGCACCGTTTTGGGGTACGACACGAACATATCCGGCAGCGTCGGCGCGCCGGGGTCACTGTTGGCGGCAGCCAGCACGCTTTTGTGGATGCTGCCGCTGTTGCTGACCAGCTCCACCTTCACCCGGATATTTTTCTCCACGCCGATGGTACTGTTGAACCGCTCGATCAGACCGTTCAGCGGGGAGTCCACCTCGCCGCCGTAGACGTGCCACAGCGTCACCGTCAGGGGGTCCGTGTTCTTTTTCTCTCCGCATCCTGCCGCCGGCAGAAGCAGCAGCAGTGCTATCAGGCACAGCGCGATCCTCTTTTTCATGTCAGCCCCACCCTTTCCCTGCGTAGGATAACCGTTATACAGTGCAGTATAGCATATTTTCCCGCCGGGGGCAACAGTGTACCCATAGTGAAATGTGCCCAAAATCCTCGCCCCTGTCCTAAAACTTAACTCCTCTGTGACCAACATTTTACGCAGCTAAAAGAAGCGGCTACGCCGCTTCTCTGCGTGTCGATACACCCCTGCCGTGCGTGCAGTCTTTCCTCCTCACAGGGGGAGCTCGAGGGGGCGAAGCCCGCCTCGAATCGGATCAAATGCCGCGCTAAGCCTTGCTCTGCAAGGCGTGCGTGGAGCGAAGCGAGTATTTTCGTGCCGCGAAGCGGCACGAAAATACCGGCATTATTGCAGGCTGTCGAGAAAAGCCAGTGGCTTTTTCGACAGCCTGCAAGACACGCCTCCGCGTGTCTTTTTTCTTTGGTACGGGTAGTGGGGGTCGAACCCACACGAATCTCTTCACAGGAACCTAAATCCTGCGCGTCTGCCAATTCCGCCATACCCGCATATCCACGGCGTATTGTAGCACATTTCCCGCCGCCGCGCAAGGAATGTTTTGCCTTTCCCCTCCGGATATGGTATGCTGTCCTTATCACACAGTAAAGGACGGTGCCCCATGAACGAAAACGCCATCACGCTGGCGCGTCAACATGCGCCCTGCTACCTCTACTCCCGCGACATTCTCACCGCACAGGCGGAGCAGCTCCGCCGTACCTTCCCCGGCTTCGACATTCTGTTTTCCATCAAGGCGAACCCCTTCCCGCCGGTGCTGCAAGCCCTTGCCGCGCTGGGTGTCGGAGCGGACGCCGCCTCCGCCCGCGAGGTCTCCCTCTCCGCCGAGTGCGGCATGGCAAAGGAGGACATCTACTTCTCCGCCGCCGGCAAGACGGATCGCGCCCTCACCGCCGCGTGGGACAGCTGCCACCTGATCGCCGACTCCATCGGCGAGGTGCAGCGCATCGCCGCCATCGCCGCCGCCCGGGGCGAGCGTAAGTCCATCGGACTTCGCATCAACCCCGCCTTCAACATGGACGGCGGCGCAAACGGCGCGTCCAAATTCGGCATCGACGAGACCGACCTCCCCGCGCTGGGTGAGCTGCTGTCCACCCTGCCCGTGGATGTCTGCGGACTCCACGTCCACCTCCGCTCCCAGAACCTCTCGGCAGACGTCCTCTCCCACTACTACGAAAACTGCTTCGCGCTGGCACTCCGCCTCCGCGACGTCCTCCACTGCACCGTGGAATACATCAACTTCGGCGGCGGCGTGGGCATCGTCTACGACCCCGCCCTCCAGTCCCCGCTGGATATGGCCGCCCTGCACCGCAGCGCGCAGGCGGTGGCGGACGAGAACGCCCGCACGCTCCGTGCGCGGCTGATGATCGAGTCCGGCCGCTTCCTGACGGCGCAGGCGGGCACGTACTACCTGCCCGTGGTGGACAAAAAGACCTCCCACGGCACCACCTACGTCATCGTGGAGAACTGCCTCAACGGCTTCCAGAAGCCCGCGCTTGCCGCCCTGCTCCGCACCGCCGCCGGCGACGCACCCCTCGCCCCGCAGGAGCCTCTCTTCACCGGCGAAACGTCCTTCCCCATCACCGCTCTCCCCGCCGCCGATACCGGTGCCGTGGAGACGGTGGACATCGTGGGCAACCTCTGCTGCGCCACCGACGTGCTGGCGAAGGGCTTCACCGGCCCCGCCCTCTCCGTGGGCGACCTTGTGGCGGTGGGCAACACGGGAGCCTACGCCAAGACGCTCTCCCCCCTCCTGTTCTCCTCCCACGACGCCCCCGCCGAATTTTTGATCTGACCCCCAAAGCACAACAGGGACGGCTTTCGCCGTCCCTGTTATCTCCTTATTCCGCCGCAGTCACTGCCGCCTCCGCGTTTTCCTCCGCCTCGTCCTGCTCCGACTTCGGCAGCTGCTCCGGCCACTTCTCCCACGTCTGCCGGATAAAGGGCACCACCTGCTCTCTGGCGATCTCCAGCACGGCGGCAAGCTCGCCGTACAGCTGCTCCTCCGCCCGCTTCAGATACCGCTCGTCCATCTGGCTGACCTTTTTCCCGTGGTGCAGTGCCCACGCCCGCTTGCGGCAGATCCCGTGGATCATGGAGGCAAGCTCCGCGCAGTCGCACCGCGCCACCAGCTGGTGATAGAACTCCTTCGCCGCCCGCATCCCCCGCTCTGCGGGACGCTGCGCCGGCAGCTCCGGCAGCGCGGCGATCAACGCCAACGCCTGTTCTCTGGTGATGACATGGCGCATAAGCACGGAGGTGTCCACCGGTGTCATCACCGTTCCGCTGCGATACAGCGGAGAGAGATGATAGTAGGTCTTGTCCCCGCCGTCATAGCGCAGCCCGGAGGGACCAATACTCTCCACGCGGCACACGCCCTCGCCGCCGTATACCACCATATCACCCGCTGCAAACATTTCACACGCTCCTTATCCACATTCACAAAAATACAAAAAATGCACACGCCCTTCCGGCCGTGCGTACCCCCTTCTTTTGACAGTATAACATATTCTAACGAAAAATGTAAGCCCAATTTTTTCTTTTCCTGTCGATTTTCTTCCCACAATGTGGTACAATGCAGAAAAATTCCTGCGAGGTGTATACTATGAAAACTCCCACCATCCATCCCACCGCCTTTGTGGCGGACAACGCCACCCTCCGGGGCAGCGTGACCATCGGAGCCAACAGCGGCATTTTTTTCGGCGCCGTCCTCCGCGCTGACCGCGAGGACATCACCATCGGCGCCGGCTCCAACATTCAGGACAACTGCGTGGTGCACGTGGACAACGGCTACCCCGTCGCCGTGGGCGACAACGTCACCGTGGGGCACAGTGCCATTCTCCACGGCTGCACCGTCGGTGACAACACCCTCATCGGCATGGGTGCCATCGTCCTCAACGGTGCGAGGATCGGCAGCAACTGCCTCATCGGTGCCGGCTCCCTCGTGACCCAGGGCACCGTCATCCCCGACGGCTCTCTGGCGTTCGGCTCCCCCGCCCGTGTGAAAGACCCTCTGGACGAGGAGGGTCTTGCCCAGATCCGCCGTGCCGCCGCCAGCTACCAGCAGGAGGCCATGGACTACAAGACCGAGCAGGAGACCCCCCACGCCACCCTCCTCTGACCCCCGTCCTATCATTTTGCGCGCCCACTGTTCCCTATCCATTAAATGAGCGGACAGCCCCTCCGGGGCTGTCCGCTTCTGTTTGTAGATAACCCCCCACTGGGCGTGCCGTCTTTCTTCCGCGCAGGGGGAGCTCGAGGGGGCGAAGCCCGCCTCGAATCGGATCAAATGCCGCGCTAAGCCTTGCTCTGCAAGGCGTGCGTGGAGCGAAGCGACTATTTTCGTGCCGCTTCGCGGCACGAAAATACCGGCATTATTGCAGGCTGTCGAGAAAAGCCAGCGGCTTTTTCGACAGCCTGGAGCGGACAGCCCCTCCGGGGCTGCCCGCTTCTGCGTGTGGATAACCTCCTCCGCGTATGCCGTCTTTCCTTTCCTCTCACTTCGCTCTGTCCGCTTGGATCAGCCGCTTCAACGCCTCCACGCCCACCTGCACGGCGGAGGTGGTGTCCTCGCTCATCTCCTGATCCAATCCCGCCTTCTCCCGCTCCTGGTTCCATACCACGTGGAAGCAGGAGCCGCAGCGGCATTGCAGCGCGTTCGCCACCACGAACAGCGCGGCGGACTCCATCTCGCTGGCCTTCACGTGCAGACGCTTCCACGCCTCCCACTTCTCCAGCAGCTCGTAGGATACCGGCATCCTCTCCGGGCTGTGCTGTCCGTAAAACGCGTCCTTGCACTGGACGATGCCCACCTCCGTCCGCTTGCCCAGAGCCTTTGCCGCCTGTACCAACGCGGTGGTCACCTCGAAGTCCGCCACGGCGGGGTACTCAATGGGTGCGTACTCCCGGCTGGTGTGCTCAAACCGGATCGCGCCGGTGGCCACCACCACGTCGCCGCTGCGGACGCCCACGTCGATACCGCCGCAGGTGCCCACCCGGATAAACGTATCCGCGCCGATGTTGTGCAGCTCCTCCATGGCGATGGAGGCGGACGGCCCGCCGATACCGGTGGAGCACACAGACACCGTCTCCCCCAGCAGCGTGCCGGTGTAGATCACGTACTCCCGGTTCTGCGCCACAAAATGCGCGTCGTCGAACAGAGCGGCGATCTTCTCGCACCGCCCCGGGTCCCCCGGCAGCAGCACGTAGCGGCCCACGTCGCCCTCCACACAGTGAATGTGATACTGCTTTTCCAGCTTTTGCATGGCAAAACCCTCCTATATATACAAAGAGTAGTATTCCTTCCGTAAATTACACTTCGTAGTCGTCTGGAACAGGTCTACATTGTACCACGTCCCCGGCAAAAAAGCAACTTTCCTCCCGCAAAACCCAAAAAGTGTCGCGTCTATAAACGGTGTCTCTGCAAAAACTAACTGCGGCACGGCGCACGTCTGCGCGCTGCGCGCTGCGCGCGCAGGCAACGCCGTGACGATGGAAAAAGGAGGGATCTCCCATGACAGATCGCGTGATGGTTCTGGTGGCTGCCGTGGCTCTGGCGTTGACGCTGGCGGCGTGCGGCGGCGCGGACAAAAAGCCCCAAACCCGCCCCGACACCACACCCAACGGCAGCATCACCACCCAGCCCGACACCAACGGCACCGCCCCCGATACCACGCCCGACGGCCGCATGACCGACGGCAGAACGTTCCTTGACCGCATGGGCGAGTAGCCGCCCCTATGCCGGCGGCACCGCCGCCGGCATAACTCTTGCGCCCCCTCTTGCATTTTCGGAAAAATGGTCTATTATATAAGGTGATAAAATTTGAACGCCGCTTCGGCGGCGGAGAAAAGAAGGTTTTACTATGACAAAGATCGACATTGTTTCCGGCTTCCTCGGTGCGGGCAAGACCACCCTCATCAAAAAACTGCTGGCGGAATCGTTCCCCGGCGAAAAGCTGGTACTCATCGAAAACGAGTTCGGCGAGATCAGCATTGACGGCGGCTTCCTGAAGGATTCCGGCGTCCAGATCAGCGAGATGTCCTCCGGCTGCATCTGCTGCTCTCTGGTGGGCGACTTCAACCGCGCCCTGAAGGACGTACACGACCAGTTCCACCCCGACCGCATCCTCATCGAGCCCTCCGGCGTGGGCAAGCTCAGCGACGTGATCGTGGCGGTGGAGAACACCGTCAAGGACGTCCCCGACATGAAGCTCAACAGCTTCGTCACCGTGGCGGACGCCACCAAGGTAAAGGTCTACATGAAGAACTTCGGCGAGTTCTACAACAACCAGATCGAATCCGCCGGCACCGTTATCCTCTCCCGCACCCAGCGTCTCAGTCAGGAGAAGCTGGAGGCGGCTGTGGCCCTCCTGCGGGAGAAGAACCCCACCGCCGCCATCCTCACCACCCCTTGGGACGCTCTGGACGGTGCCACCATCCTCTCCGCCATTGAGAAGGTCTCTCTGGCGGAGGAGCTGCTGGCGAAAATGCGCGCCGAGCACGAGGCGGACGAGCACGAGCACGAACACGAGCATGAGCACGAACACGAGCATGAGCACGACCACCATCACCACCACGATGATGACCACGACCATGAGCACCATGACCATGACCATGACCATCACCACCACGACGGCGAGGAGTGCCACGACCCCCACTGCGCCTGCCACCATCACCATCACCACGCCGACGAGGTGTTCACCAGCTGGGGTGTGGAGACGGTGAAGCCCTACACCGAAGCCGATCTGGATCGCATCCTCACCGCGCTGGACAGCGGCGACTGCGGAGCCATTCTCCGCGCCAAGGGCATCGTCCCCGCCGCCGACGGCGGCGAGTGGCTGCACTTCGACTTCGTGCCGGAGGAGCACCAGCTCCGCCGCGGCAGTGCCGACTATACCGGCCGCCTGTGCGTCATCGGCTCCCATCTGGACGAGGCGAAGCTGTCCGCGCTGTTCGGTCTGTAAGCGGAGGTGCGCGCTATGGATATTCCCGTTTACCTCATCGCCGGTTTTCTGGACGCCGGCAAGACCACGTTCATCAACGGCATCCTTCGGGACGGCTTCGCCGCCGAGGATCGCACCCTGCTCCTGTGCTGCGAGGAGGGCGAGCTGTCCTACGACCCCAAGGTGCTGGGCAACGTGTTCACCTACACCGTGGAGGACGAGGACGACCTGACCCCCGCGCTTCTGAAAAAGCTGGAAAAGCAGTACCGCCCCAAGCAGGTCATCGTGGAGTACAACGGTATGTGGAGCATGGAGACGCTCTACCGCGAGGTGCTCCCCGCCAACTGGATCCTCTACCAGATCATGTGCCTTGTGGACGCCCGCACCTTCGAGATGTACGTCAAGAACATGGGGCAGCTGATGATGGAGAAGATCACCAACGCCGACCTGCTGATCTTCGGTCACTGCAACGACCAGCTCCGCGCCCAGCTTCGCAGCCGCAACCTGCGGATGGTCAACCGCCGCGCCGACATCTATCTGGAGAATGAGGACGGCTCCAGTGAGGAGTACGTCACCCCGGAGATGTCCCCCTTCGACCTCTCCTCCGGCGAGCTGGTGGTGCCCGACGCGGACTACGGCGTCTGGTACGTGGACATCATGGACAACCCCGGACGCTACGAGGATATAGAGGTCACCTTCAAGGCGATCATGTGCCACTCCAAGAAGTTCAAGGGTGTCCACTGCCCCGGACGCTTCGCCATGGTCTGCTGTGACAAGGATATGCAGTTCCTTGCGCTGGTCTGCCGCGGCGAGGGTCTGGAAAACTATAAGGACAAGGACTGGGTGCTGCTCCACGCCACCGTCAAGGTGGAGGAGTGCGACGCCTACCAGGGGGTAGGTCCCGTCCTCTACGTCACCTCCATCACCGCCGCCGCCAAGCCCGACCCCGAGATCGTCTCCTTCTGACCCCCCCGCCTCGGACGGGCATAATGTTGTCATTGCGGACTGCCCCACTGTTGTCATTGCGGACTGTCCCGCTGTTGTCATTACAAACCACCCCCCCAATGTTCCTGTCATTGCGAACCAGTGACCGATGTCACTGGCGTGGCAATCCGCGTCCCCCGTCCCCGCGCCGCAGGCGCGGACACCCCGTCATTCCGCGCCAGTCCGCAGGCTGGCGTGGCAATCCGTTCTCCCCGCGCCCGCAGGCGCGGGAACCTTTTTTATATTTGCCTCCGGCGGGGTACTTTTGTCTCCAGCGACAAAAGTACCCAAAAACGCCGCTTGAAACTACGTTTCAAGACTTCCTCAGCGCGCTGCGCCCTGTGTCAAACCTGCCTCATGTTCCTCGCGCAATCGCCTTTCCCGTGTTTCGTTGTCCGTCAAAAGGACTGTGCCGCCACAGCTTTCCGCTACCGCTTCGCTGCCGCTGCCTGTTGCCACGGCAGCCGCTTCCCCCTCTACCGCCGTACCGGGGCACTCCCCATCCCACGCAGCCGCCCTCGTTAGAACTGTCATTCCAAGCCAGCCCGCAGGCTGGCGTGGGAATCCGTCCGCCTAAAGCCCCCTCCGGGGCTTTATATATTGTTCGCGGCGCAACGCGCCGCACCTACCTTGTGCGGTGCTCTGCACCGCACAAGGCGCGATTTGATAATCGCCCACCCCACAGGGAGAGAGTTTCCAAAGGGAGAGGGCGCGCACGCCCTTTCCCTTTGGACGCTTCAAGGGGATGGGATTTTTAAGGGAAGGGGGAAATTCGGAATCCCCCTTTCCTTAAACGGCGTTTTTGGTTACTTTTGCCGCTGCTGGCAAAAGTAACCCTGCCGGGAGGCAGCAAAGAACGGGCTGCCACGCCTGCGGCGCGGGGGACGGATTGCCACACCAGTCTGCGGACTGGTTCGCAATGACAGGGGGAGAGACGGATCACCGCGCCAGCCCGCAGGCTATCTCGCAACGACAAAAGGGGGAGGGGCACGCGTCCCCACGCGGCGGGAAAAATAATACCAATAAACCTATTGACATTATATGTTTTATGTGCTACTCTCTAATTACCTACAAAAAAGATATGTTAAAGGAGTGATCCTATGCAGGTCTATGCAGATAACGCCGCTACCACGCGCATGAGCGACAGGGCTGTGGCGGCAATGACCCCTTATTTTCAGCAGCTTTACGGCAATCCCTCCAGCCTGCACACTGTGGGGCAGCAGGCAAATCAGGCTCTGACGGACGCCCGCCGCCGGGTGGCGGACTGTCTCGGCTGTTCCTTCCGCGAGATCACCTTCACCTCCGGCGGCAGCGAGGCGGACAATCAGGCGATCATCTCCGCCGCCCGTATCGGGCAGCGCAAGGGCAAAATGCACATTATCTCCACCGCCTTCGAGCACCACGCGGTGCTCCACACGCTGAAGAAGCTGGAGAAGGAGGGCTTCGACGTCACCCTTCTGGACGTGGGCGGCGTGGGCACCGTCACGCCGGAGCAGGTGGCAGAGGCGATCCGGGAGGACACCTGTCTCGTGACCGTCATGTACGCCAACAACGAGATCGGCTCCATCCTGCCTATCGCCGACATCGGCAAGGTCTGTCGGGAAAAGGGCGTTCTTTTCCACACCGACGCGGTGCAGGCGGCGGGTCACCTGCACATCAACGTGCAGGAGCAGAACATCGATATGCTGTCCCTCTCCGGTCACAAATTCCACGGCCCCAAGGGCGTGGGTGTGCTGTACGCGCGGCGGGGCATCCCTCTGACCAATATCATTGAGGGCGGGGCGCAGGAGCGCGGCAAGCGCGCCGGCACGGAGAATATCCCCGGCATCATGGGTCTGGCGGCGGCGTTGGAGGAATCCTGCGACCACATCGACGAGGACATCCCCCGGTTGACGAAGCTGCGGGACAAGCTGATCGCGGGACTGCGTGAGATCCCTCACTCCGCGCTGAACGGCGACCCGGTGCACCGCCTGCCCACTAATGTGAACTTCTGCTTCGAGGGCATCGAGGGCGAGAGTTTGCTGCTGCTTCTGGACGCGGAGGGCATCTGTGCCAGCTCCGGCAGTGCCTGCACCAGCGGCTCCCTCGACCCCAGCCACGTGCTGCTGGCGATCGGACGGCCCCACGAGGTCGCCCACGGCTCCCTGCGCCTGAGCCTGTGCCACGACACCACGGAGGAGCAGGTGGACTACATTCTGGAAAAAGTCCCCGGCATCGTGGCGTACCTGCGGGAGATGTCCCCCATGTGGCGGGATCTGGAGTCCGGCAAGCGGAAATTCATTCTCTGAGCCTATATTATAATAATGTAAAGGAGCGTTGACTATGGCTTTATATACCGATACTGTGATGGATCATTTCATGCACCCCCGGAACGTGGGCGAGATCCCCAACGCCGACGGCGTGGGCGAGGTGGGCAACGCCAAGTGCGGCGACATCATGCGGATGTACCTGAAGATCAAGGATGACAAGATCGAGGACGTGAAGTTCGAGACGTTCGGCTGCGGCAGTGCCATCGCCTCCAGCTCTATGGCGACGGAGATGATCAAGGGCAAGACCGTGGAGGAGGCACTGTCTCTCACCAACAAAGAGGTGGTGGACGCGCTGGGCGGACTGCCCGCCCACAAGCTCCACTGCTCCGTGCTGGCGGAGGAGGCGGTGAAGTCCGCCGTGAAAGACTACTACGACAAAAATCACATCGCCTACGACAAGAGCGAGTTCCCCGACTGCGACAGCTGCGAGGGCTGCCGCATGGTGTAAACGAAGAATCGTAAAAATGCGGTAAAAAAGCGGAGACGCGGCAGGTGCACAGCGCACCTGCCGCGTCTCCGCCGTGGCATCCGATTGTGCAACCCCTTGTACAACCGGATGTCACCCTTTTATACAGGTATGATTTCCACTGGACACGCCCTGCGGACGCGTACAAATTTCCGATTCTTCTTGCTTTTTCCGCCGAAATAATTTATACTGTGTACACCAAAAAAGGGAGGAAAAGCTATGGCGTATGTTGCCCTGATCGGATTGTATTTTGTGCCCATCCTCTGCCTGCTGGGCGCGGCGTGGAGCTATGTCCGCTGGAAAAACGAGCACGAGAACGAGGAGCTTTCCCAGCGCGCCCGCAGGAATTGCAAGCGGCTCCTGATCGCCTTCCCCATCACGATCGTCGTGTTCCTGCTTCTGAAAATTGCATTCCCTGTAACATAAAAACGGCGAAAAAGCCCCGTATTCCCGCCAAGCATAACGAACGGAGCACCCTTTTGGGCGCTCCGTTTTTCCGTGTCGATAAACCCCTGTGTAGTAGTCAAGAAAAGTAGACACGAAAAATATTTATTTTTGATTTGCTTTTTC
>OLYN01000486.1_pt1 | contig 22918 bp, 16 predicted proteins | sample 1674231 | NCBI WGS metagenome assembly OLYN01 (sample SAMEA103958153, study PRJEB25191) | human gut metagenome
TGTTGACAACAATTTGGAATTATATCAAGCTTATCCTTTCATTGATTAAGTAAATACTTACATAAGACCGCTGTGCTTGCATGGCGGTCTTTTTTCGGCTCTCGATAAAATAATTATATTTGTGCATTTTTGCGTTTTTTTCGTGCGTTTTTGCTTTTTATATTGATTTTTTGATTTGAATTTGATAGAAAATAATTGAGATATTATAAATTGTAATATCTAACAATTTTCCGGTCTGAAATTTGTTGATAACAGAGAACCTCAAAATTCTTCTTATTTTTTATGTAACAAAATGATAAAACGGTCATATATATATAGACACTTTTTAATGAAGCGTATTATAAATACTAATTTCATTAAGCTGATGAATAAGAATGTCCGTTGAAGTTTGATGAATTAGTTAGTATAAATTGAAAAAGAAAGCGGGTGAGAGATAATTGAACAATTAATTCCATTATGCTATAATCGAAAGGAAGCGAATCATTGAAAAGGAAAAAAGTATTTAAAAGGATAACTGCTGCTGCCTTGTCGTTGTTATTTGTGTTTAGTATTATCCCGGCGTCTGCCTTGGATAGCCTGAGCGTAGAAGAGACAACGGCAAAGATAGTCAGCGAAGTTACCGAAATGAGGGAAGAGTCCGTAAAATACTTCCTGTGTGATGACGGTTCATACATAGCGGCGACCTATGCCGCACCCGTGCATTACAATGAAAACGGAGTATGGAAAGAAATTGATAACACCTTAACTCCTTCAAGCAAATCGGGAGAAACGGTTTATTCAACAAAAGGCGGACTTAACGTTACCGTTCCGAGCGAGTTGGGAAGCGGAAAAAGATTTACCGCAACCAACGAGGGCTACACCATCAGCTTTGGTGTGAAAAGCATTGATAACAGCTTGTCGGCGCAGGCAAAGGTTGTGGAGACCGATGCATTGCCGTCGGTTGTTAAAATGAACTCGACGGCTGAAATCTCGGATGAAAAGGTTACAGCCTCATCAATGGCTCAAAAGGCCGAAACATTAACGGAAAAGCAAAAGGTTGAGAAGTTCAATAACGAGCAAATGACAGTTGATAAACAGTCGGGTGCGGTTGTTTACAAGGGCTTCAATCAGCAGTCTGATTTGGAGTATATTGTCACGTCAAACAGTCTGAAAGAAAACATTGTTGTTTATAAGCCGCAGGCCGAATATGTTTATAGCTTTGATTTGGATTCCGACGGGCTTATTCCGGTTGAGCAGGCGAACGGTTCAATCATATTGGTTGAATCGGAAGCTTCTCAGGAAGCGGTGTTCACGCTGGACGCACCCTATATGTATGACGCAAACGGTGCGGAGAGCTATGACATTGAGCTTTCAATTAAGGAAAACGGCGATGAATACGTTGTAACGGTTGAGGCGGATTCAACATGGCTCAACAACAGCGAAAGAGAATTTCCTGTTGTCATTGATCCGACGTGGAGCGCTCCGAATTCAAAGATTCAGGACGTTTATGTTATCAACGGAACATTTGCAAATTCGCCACGTTCAAACACAGAAATCAGAGCTGGCAGAAATCTGACAAATATCGTGCGCTCGTATATCAAGCTGACGTTACCGACTAATTTGCCGATAGGATATTCTCTTTATAACAGTACACTTGTGCTTAAAAAGCAGAACTATTTTAAGGTATCCAAGGACATTGATGTTCGTGCATACGACTGTAAGGATGCGTCTTCCTGGAGTACGTCAAGTATTTCATGGAATAATCAACCATTTGATAACTCGAACAACGGATATCTTCACAGCAATCCCGAATTGTTATCGTCCGTTGCGGCAAAATCTGATTCGGAAGATTATATATTTAATATTACAAAGGCTGTTAGCAGATGGGAAAAGGGTGAAACCAATAACGGAATAATGCTTGCATCGTCGGATGAAAGCACAAAAACTCAGGTCGATTTTTATTCGACAAGAGCAACTGCGACCGAAACTCGTCCAAACTTTGTGATGTATTATCATGACCCGTATGTTTCGTTAAAGAAATGGACGCCGACGTGTAAATCGTCAGTCAGCAGTATTGTACATGTTCTTTGTCGTTTACCTTGGACTGTTGAAATTTCACCTAATTCTCCATGGCTCACTGTTACGGACTTAAAGGCTTCAAGCTTTAAGCTGAAAGCCGATGAGAACACCTTGGCGTCCGAAAGATCCGGTACGGTAACGGTAAAAACATCATTAGGTAATGTGACTTCTGTAATAGGAACAATAGCCGTAACCCAGCTGGGAGCAGAGCCGAGTGTTGTTCTCGACACAGAGCATTTGAAGGTGGATCACACAAAACAAACCAAAACAATTACGGTTACTTCAAATTCAAGCTGGTCGGCATCGACTGATTCAGATTGGATTGAGATTGAAAACGGAAACGGTATCGGAAATTCTACTTTTAGCATGGAAATACAGGAAATTCCGAAAAATCAAGACAATACAACCAATTCACGAATCGGCACTGTAACCGTTCAGGCAGGAACAATATCAAAAAACATAACGGTAACGCAGCTTGATAAGGTTTCGGAGCTTTTCAATCCGATTAAATCCGACGGAACCTGCGAAACAAGGCCATCTACGGAATATAACCATCCTCTTGCCCAGTGGGCAATGAAGCTGGCGTATGCGGCATATAAGCCATTAAAAGGACAATTCTCCGATATTGCACCGGGAAAGTTTATGGAACCTGATATAAGATCGGCTCAAGAGGAGCTTGATGATTATGGCTTTGAATCCAGCATATATAATGACGGTGACAATGACACAGTTTGTCATGTTATCGGACATAAACAAATCTATGCAAATATAAACAATAGTACAAATGGAGGTAATGATAATGGAACTTTGGGAATTTTTGAAGGAACTGCCAAATGTAGATCCATTGGAGTTATTTATGGCTCTAATCAATCCGGTTTACGGACCGATGTTTCTATGGATAGTACTGGGATGTCTTGTGTCGGATCTTCAGAAGCTTTTTGGAATACGCTGAATTCGAATGGTGAAAACAATACGGATTGCATGCGTACCTTGGTGGTTGTTGATATCAGAGGATCATCAACAAATAAGGATTGGATAACAGATTTCGGTACTCAACTTGATCCAAATTGGGGTTCTTTTGGAGCGGGGATGGAAATGGTTTTGAAATCCTTGTACCACGGAACAGGGGATACCGAAAACTGTAAGAAGTGTAACGGTAACAGCAACGGCTGCGCATATTGTAAAGGATATATTCCTTTCAACAATATTTCAAATCCGATTTTCCTCGTTACCGGACACAGCCTGGGTGCGGCGGTTGCCAATCTTGTGGCGGAGCACTTAAATTCATGCAAGGATACAAACCACTGCCTGGGTTCAAGGACTGAAAAAGATATTTATTCATATACCTTTGCTACTCCGAAAACGGTTAAAAACAAACATGGCAGTGATAGCCAAAATATATTTAATATTTTAAATAATAATGACATTGTCCCGTTGGTACCCACAAATATACTGGCTTTGAATTGGGCTGACAACGGTTGGACAAGACACGGAAGAGATTTCCGTATCACTATGCCAATGGATGTTGATTTATGGTGGTTAAAACCTTTTGATACGGCGCTCTTGGGTTTTGGCGGTCATGCAATGTCTACTTATAGCCGTTGGCTGGAAAGCTTCCCCGGTATGCTTAATAAAAAAGCCGAAGATATCACGACGGCAGATTTAGAGTCATTAACTGACAATCGGGAGGCCGTGGGATTATTACCCAGGTTGTTCAAGGTAAAGTGCCCTGTCGATGTTACGCTGAAAGACTCTGCCGGAAATATTGTCGCCTACGAAAGTGCTCGTGAAAACGCCGTTTACCCCGAGATTGCGGAAAGCGGAATTACTTCATGGATATCGAAAGACAACGAAAAGGTATTCTTCCTACCCTTTGGCTGTGAGGACGTTACCGCAGAAATTGAGGCGTATGACTACGGCACAATGAATGTTGCGCTTGAAACCATAGGCGCAGGGGATCAGCTGGAAAGTATGACGTACAGCAACGTCAGCCTCTATCCCGGCAAGGATTTTGAAATTCAGATTGATGAAAATTCTGTTCCGAATGAGAGCCGTCTTATGGCCGTTGCCGAGGACGGAACTCAAACAGAACCGTCAAAGAATCCGTATCTCAAAAGCGCAGTTCCCGATTCGCCGTATGGTGGAACCAATATCATAACTGTTGTTACAGACCGTTGTATTACGAAAGTACAATTTGTAAATCACGACAGCAGAGATACTATGACATACGCAAGAGATACCGCAGGTGTTACTGTTGTTGATGACGGCGAAACACTGACATGGCGTCTGCCTCGTAATTTCCCGCCCATAGTATATGATATACGTTTAAAAGACGATTCGAATCGCTGGCACACCACAGAACGTGTTTTTGAATTGACCAGAGCATAACACCTAAGACAGAAGCTGTATTAAAGTTAATCATGGCTTTAATGCAGCTTAAATTAAAAGAAGTATATTCAGAGGAGGTAAAATAATGAAAAAATACAGCATTTTTATGAAAGTGATTGCGGTTATTCTGACGGTCACGATGATCATCGGAATATTGCCTATGACGGTACTTGCGCAGGCTGTTGAAGATGAGAAAGAAAAGTTTGAACAGAACGGATATTCAAGCAATATTTCTCAGGAGGAAGAGGAGCCAACCGTAATCGGTGAAGATACTGAGCGTCGCAACAGCGAAAATACAAAGTATTTCAAGATGAGCGACGGTACGATTAAAGCTGCAATGTATAATGACCCGGTCCTGTATAAGGATGGAACGGGTAAGTGGCAGGAAATTGACAATTCTCTTGACTCCTCTGATGAGGTTAGTAATGATGAGGCGTCGGATTTCAATGGCTATGAAACCAAGAAAAATAAGTTTAAAGTAAAGTTTGCAAAAAATGCAAATCAGAAAAAGCTTGTGAGCATGAAGATGGACAACTATTCCGTTAGCCTCTCATTGCTCAACAAAACAAAGAAAAACAACTCCTCGATGAAGCAGGAAAAGAAAGCTAAAATTGAGGATCTTACTGTTGCTTCAAAAGCAAGTCAAAAGGTTTATTACGAGAATATCTTGCCCGACACGAATATTGAGTATATTGTCAACGGTTCGGGCGTTAAGGAAAATATAGTAGTTAAATCTGCTCAGAGCAGCTATGAATATAACTTTGAGATTGCTGTAAAGGATGTTACTCTCTCTTTGGCAGAGGATGGTTGTATTTATGCCAAAGACGCAACCACAGGTACGACTGTATTTGTTATGCCTAAGCCGTTTATGCTTGACGCTAATTATGAATACTCGGATAAGGTCAGCTACAGTCTGAGCGCAAAAAACAAGCACAAATACGAAATTACAATTTCTGCCGATTCCGAATGGCTGAACAGCAGTGAAAGATCGTTCCCCGTAACGATTGACCCGGCGATAAAAACGGAGCGATCGGGCAGTGCTATTGATTCAGTATATGTTGCCAAAGGGCTGCCCAATCAGAATCGCTATTCGGATCCGATGATGATGGTTGGCAGAGAATCAACGGACGCAGATATTTGCCAGGGACTTGTTAAGTTTAATCTTCCTAAGATAAATCGAGGCGATGTAGTTGTCGGCGCACAGCTTGTCACAGTGCAAAGTCTTATGAATGCTTATTCCGATACCACACCCGACACGGCGATAGAAGTGCACGCAGTTACAAGCAGTTGGAATGCGACAACTGTAACTTGGAACACGAAGCCGTCTTATGAGTCGGCTGTTGCGGATTTTGAAATTCTGAAAGCAAGCGAAAATGGTGCGGAGCCTAAATATCGTCAATGGAATGTTACGTCCATAGTTAAGCGTTGGTATGAAAATCCGAGCTTTGCAAACAACGGATTGCTTCTGAGATCATCAAATGAAAATAAATCCTCGTATAACGATTCCTGCATTTATATGTGGGTTTACGGCGAAAAGTATCCTCTGAGTGAGGCATACCCGATGCTGTATATAAATTTTAGGTCAAACAAAGGACTTGAATCTCACTGGAGCTATACGGATATCAGTGCAGGCAGAGCGGGAACGGCGTCAATATGCGAATTTTCAGGTAACCTCGTATTCACTCATAATGATGTATCGACTGCGGGCAGTCGTGCTCCTATGTCAATTTCACATATTTTTAACGACTATATGGCAGAAGACAGCTTCGGCACGGTTATGCCGTATCGGGGTCACGGCTGGATGCTCAGTTGTCAGCAACAGCTATTACCATCGTCAAAATTCGGGCTTTCTTCGGAGAATCAGAAAACATATCCGTATGTATATATCGACGGCGACGGAACAGAGCATTATTTCTATAAGAAAAGTGACGGAACAATGGTGGACGAGGATGGAATGAGCTTAACTCTTACTGTTCCGAAAACAAATAATACAAAGTATTATAAATTGGAAGATAAGAAGAAAAATGTTGTTTGGTTTAACAACTACGGTTCACTGTCAAGTTCTGTCGACAGTAACGGAAATGCTATTACAAACAGCTATAAATCCGACGGTAAATCCATTCAAAAAGTTACAGACGGTGCAGGTCATTCCGTTACAATTGCACCTACACCCGACAATCTTGCGGTTCAAACGATAACCGATTCAGCCGGCAGAGTTACAAGATATAATTGGAGCGCAGGACTTCTGCTCAGCATAACTTACCCCGACGGAAAGCAGACGGAATTTACTTATAATGAAACAGATAGGGCGCTGATGTCGGTAACTTCACCCGACGGATATACGCTTCAGTTTACTTATACGCCGCTGGCAAACGGCAAGCGAGTTTCCAAGGTCGTTGAGAGTGCAAACGGAACAGCGGGTCAGACGATAACCTTTGATTATTCGCAGTACGGACAAACCGTTATCCGCTCCTCGGGTAAGGACGGAGTTTACGGCAACAGCGATGATGTTTACACAACGGTTATGTTTGACAGCGTAGGCAGAACAATATGTTCCGAGGCAACGAGCAACGGTAAGTCCTTAGCAGCTTCGGCGGCGGAATACACCGCTTCAAGTCCCAATAGCAACGCAAGCAACATCAAGCAGCTTAACCGATTGAGCAAATCCATGACGGGCGGTCAGCATGTCAGAAATTATCTTCGTGACGGAAGTGCCGATATAAGCGGAACGTGGACTAAACTCCAGTGGAACGGTACGGCTGACTTTGACGGGAAGCCGGTTGCTGCGGATCAGCTTTACGGCAGGAACAGTTTCTATATAAACAGCAAAACATTTTCAAATGGGGCGGGCGCAAGAGCTTATCAGTCGCTTACCTCGGGACAGTTCAAAGCGGGAACGACTTATACCTATTCGGCATGGGTAAAAACAAAAAATATCGTACCGAGGGATACTGCTAAGCCTTTCGGAGCACAGCTTTTCGCAACCTATTGGAAGTCAGACGGAACAGCGGTTGACTCGGTTTCGGATGTCTTGACGGGAACAACGGATTCAACTATAAACGATGGTTGGCAGCGCCTTTCGGTAACGTTCACCGTTCCGTCCGGAGCAACCAAGGTGAATTGCAATATTATGGTTCGTGACGCAACAGGTGAAGCGTGGTTTGACGGAATGCAGCTCGAGGAGGGCACAGGTGCAAGCCCGTTCAATATGATAAACAACTCGTCATTTGAGCGTTATTCCAAGGCAACGAGCGGCGCATTTTTGCCGCAGGATTGGAGCGGATATCTTACCGATTCGGGCGATTCGGTTGATAATGCACATTCCCGAGATTCCGGACACGCTTTCCGATTTGCAAGTGTGCCGACTGTTCCAAAGGAAATGAATCAGCAGCTTTATTTCGGCGGAAAAACAGCGCAGAATCTTGATGATACCTATATTCTCAGCGGCTGGGTATATGCAAATCCGGTCGGCGGAAACAATGAAAATAACAAGGTAAGCCTTGCCGCCAAAGTAACCTATACCGACGGAACAAGCTATTTGAACTGGTTCAATTACAACAGCTCGGTTCTGGGCTGGCAGTATATTATGGGTGCGTTTACCCTGCGTGACGGAAGCAAACCGACTGCGAATAAAACGCCGGCTTCGCTTAAAATCTATCTTATAAACTACCGACAGTCAAATAACAGCTGGTTCGATAATATTCAGCTCGTTCGTGATGAAGCCCCGTCATATACATACGATAAGGATGGTAACCTCGTTACCGTAGCGGCGAATGCAAAACAAAAGGGCACGATGGAATATTCTAACGGTAATCTTACCAAATCCATTGATGCAAAAGGTTATGATTATAAGTATGAACATGATTCAAAAAACAATTTGACGCAGGCGACGAGTCAGAGCGGCACAAAGTATCTTTACACATATGACAGTATGGGTAACCCGACCTCGCTCAAGGTCAAGAGTGATGCGCTCATTATTGAAACGGGTGCAACGTACACAGCGAACGGCGCATATGTTTCGCAGACTACGGATCAGGACGGCAATGCCGAAAGCTATTTGTATGACGAGAATAAGGGTACGCTCACAAAATATACCGATAAAAAGGGAAATGTGACGAACTATACCTACGACGGCAACACCGATGCGGTCACATCTGTTTCGCAGACTCTTTCCAACAATCAAACTGTCAGCAACAGCTACACATATGAAAATTACCGTTTGAAAACGATATCGCATAACGGTTTTAATTATTCGTTTAACTACGATGATTTCGGTAACGTAACGCAGACCAAGGTCGGCACGCAGGTTCTCAGCACGAATACCTACGGCGAAAACAACGGCGACTTGAAACAGGTTGAGTACGGTAACGGAAATAAGATAGGCTACACCTACGACGATTACGGAAACATCTCCGCAATCTCGCAGGACGGCGATACGAATTTTAAATGGCAGTACGATTCAACAGGAAATATGTACGCTCACGATGATCTGGTCAACAATCAGAGGTTCGTTTACACCTATGATTCAACGGGCAGGCTTGTCCGTCAGCAGGTTTTGGACAGCGGCAAGAAAAATCTTTACAGCTCGCAGTACGGCTATGATCTCAATAACAATGTTTCAAGGCTTACATCGTCGGCAGGCGGCGTGAGCGTGACGGAAAACTTTGAGTACGGCAAGGACAATCTTGCTTCAAAGTACACATATCCGTCGGGCAAGACCGCAACCTACACCTATGACGGAATCCTGAGAAGAAACAGTACGGTTATTAACACAACTGCGCCGATTCAACAGACGTATAAATACATGGCTTCGGCGAGGGGAAATAACGCTCAGACAACCAAGATTGAGGAAGAAATCTTAGGCGGAAATTCATATAAATACACCTATGACGCCAACGGAAACATAACGTCTGTTTTGCTCAAAAAATCAACGGAATCGGCATACACTAAGCAACAGCAGTTCGCCTACGACGAACTGAATCAGCTTATCCGAGCCGATGACCTTGCAAAAAATCGCACGGAAGTGTATAATTATGACAACGGCGGAAATATTCTGTCAACGACGGTATATCCGCTGACGTGGGGCAGCTTGAGCGGAGTTACAGCGACGAGCACGCTGAATTACACCTACGGCGACAGCAACTGGAAGGACAAGCTGACTGCATACGGCAATACGCCGATAACCTACGATGCGATAGGCAATCCGTTGTCATACAGAGGCTACACGCTGACGTGGCAGAACGGCAGACAGCTTGCGTCAATGAGGTTCGGCACAGTAAATATCGGATTCACTTATGACGTTGACGGTCTGAGAACGTCAAAGACCGTTCATAATGTTGATCTGGAGCACAAGTATTACTATGTCGGCAACCGTTTGCAGTATGAAACGATCGGCGACAGCAGTGCTTTGTGGTATTTCTATGATGCGGACGGAAACCCGTCGGGAATCCGCTACAAAGACCATAACGGCACAGTAAACGATTACTACTTCGTCTGCAACTGGCGAGGCGACGTAATTCAAATCTACAACGCCTCGGGCGTTTTGGTGGCAACATACGATTATGACGCATGGGGCAGAGTATCCGAAAACTCAACGGATAAGGATACTCAAAACATCGCAGAAATCAACCCCATCCGTTACCGTGGTTATTACTACGATTCCGAAACGGGATTGTATTATGTAAATTCTCGTTATTACGATCCGGCGGTTAAGCAGTTTATTAATGCAGATGATATAGATTATCTCGGTATAGATGGTAGCTCTTTAAGCTACAATATGTTTGCATATTGCATGAATAATCCGGTTAATCGTTTCGATATTAATGGTAATTGGTCTTTGCCCAATTGGGCGAAAGTTACCATAGGCGCAGTTGCAATTGCAGGTTTAGCGGTAGCTACAGCTTGTACTGGCGGTGTTGCAGCAGTGATTTGTGGTGCAGCTCTTTCGGGCGCAATTGCAGGCGGCGCTTCTGGAACAATTGTTGGAGCTATTGGAGGCGGAATTTCTGGAGGGTGGCAAGGCGTTTTAAATGGTGCCTGTTCTGGATTTATGTCCGGCACATTGATAGGCGGTGTAACAGGTGCGGCTTCAGCCGGTTTAAACATAGCTGCTGGTACTACAACAATTGTAGGTAATGCTCATGGATCAATTTTACACAAAGTTGCAACAAATATGGAAGCTGGGAAAATGGCTGCATCTGGTCGATATTCCCAAATAGGTGTGAATAAAGCTCTAAAGACAATGGGACTAAATGGATCAAATCGTCCTGATGTTATTGGAATCGCAAAAAAGGGAGTTCATAAATTGGTTGAAGTTGTAAGTCCAAGACAAAGTATAAATTACATTGTCAATAAGATGTCGAAAATGATTTCAAACAATCCCAGAACTGTCGGTAAAATTGTAAAATGGGTTAGATATTTGTTTAAATAGGAGGCATGAATTTTGATTCCTAAAAAAATAAAACCATATTTTAAAACAATGCTTCAAAAAGAAGATGGCGAAAATAGAATTGTTGAGGGATTACTTACTTGTTGTAATGATCATGCTTTTGAGGTTTTGATTGTTGGGAAAATAAAACAAAGTATATTATTCAAAGCTTGTTTATTCCCTGAGAATGATACAATTACATTGGAAGTTCGTTGTAAAAAATGTGGTAAAGTTATTCAGGTCTTTGATAGTGTGTGTGACGGATATGAACATTGTAAAAAAATTCAACATACGCAAATAGTTGCAAAGCCAATAAATTGCAAAAAGTGTCAAGAAAATGATTTTTCGGTTATTATTAAATATGAGTATCCTAATGCTCAAGAACTTGAAAATCTTGAAATAACAGAAATTGATAACGCATTTACTTGGATATGGGTTACTCTTAAATGCAACAAATGTGGTGCTAAATATAAAAATTTTATTGACTACGAAACATCATAATAGTAACTGTAATATTTCATAAGCTCATGACCGTAGCGGCGAATGCAAAACAAAAGGGCACGATGGAATATTCTAACGGTAATCTTACCAAATCCATTGATGCAAAAGGTTATGATTATAAGTATGAACATGATTCAAAAAACAATTTGACGCAGGCGACGAGTCAGAGCGGCACAAAGTATCTTTACACATATGACAGTATGGGTAACCCGACCTCGCTCAAGGTCAAGAGTGATGCGCTCATTATTGAAACGGGTGCAACGTACACAGCGAACGGCGCATATGTTTCGCAGACTACGGATCAGGACGGCAATGCCGAAAGCTATTTGTATGACGAGAATAAGGGTACGCTCACAAAATATACCGATAAAAAGGGAAATGTGACGAACTATACCTACGACGGCAACACCGATGCGGTCACATCTGTTTCGCAGACTCTTTCCAACAATCAAACTGTCAGCAACAGCTACACATATGAAAATTACCGTTTGAAAACGATATCGCATAACGGTTTTAATTATTCGTTTAACTACGATGATTTCGGTAACGTAACGCAGACCAAGGTCGGCACGCAGGTTCTCAGCACGAATACCTACGGCGAAAACAACGGCGACTTGAAACAGGTTGAGTACGGTAACGGAAATAAGATAGGCTACACCTACGACGATTACGGAAACATCTCCGCAATCTCGCAGGACGGCGATACGAATTTTAAATGGCAGTACGATTCAACAGGAAATATGTACGCTCACGATGATCTGGTCAACAATCAGAGGTTCGTTTACACCTATGATTCAACGGGCAGGCTTGTCCGTCAGCAGGTTTTGGACAGCGGCAAGAAAAATCTTTACAGCTCGCAGTACGGCTATGATCTCAATAACAATGTTTCAAGGCTTACATCGTCGGCAGGCGGCGTGAGCGTGACGGAAAACTTTGAGTACGGCAAGGACAATCTTGCTTCAAAGTACACATATCCGTCGGGCAAGACCGCAACCTACACCTATGACGGAATCCTGAGAAGAAACAGTACGGTTATTAACACAACTGCGCCGATTCAACAGACGTATAAATACATGGCTTCGGCGAGGGGAAATAACGCTCAGACAACCAAGATTGAGGAAGAAATCTTAGGCGGAAATTCATATAAATACACCTATGACGCCAACGGAAACATAACGTCTGTTTTGCTCAAAAAATCAACGGAATCGGCATACACTAAGCAACAGCAGTTCGCCTACGACGAACTGAATCAGCTTATCCGAGCCGATGACCTTGCAAAAAATCGCACGGAAGTGTATAATTATGACAACGGCGGAAATATTCTGTCAACGACGGTATATCCGCTGACGTGGGGCAGCTTGAGCGGAGTTACAGCGACGAGCACGCTGAATTACACCTACGGCGACAGCAACTGGAAGGACAAGCTGACTGCATACGGCAATACGCCGATAACCTACGATGCGATAGGCAATCCGTTGTCATACAGAGGCTACACGCTGACGTGGCAGAACGGCAGACAGCTTGCGTCAATGAGGTTCGGCACAGTAAATATCGGATTCACTTATGACGTTGACGGTCTGAGAACGTCAAAGACCGTTCATAATGTTGATCTGGAGCACAAGTATTACTATGTCGGCAACCGTTTGCAGTATGAAACGATCGGCGACAGCAGTGCTTTGTGGTATTTCTATGATGCGGACGGAAACCCGTCGGGAATCCGCTACAAAGACCATAACGGCACAGTAAACGATTACTACTTCGTCTGCAACTGGCGAGGCGACGTAATTCAAATCTACAACGCCTCGGGCGTTTTGGTGGCAACATACGATTATGACGCATGGGGCAGAGTATCCGAAAACTCAACGGATAAGGATACTCAAAACATCGCAGAAATCAACCCCATCCGTTACCGTGGTTATTACTACGATTCCGAAACGGGATTGTATTATGTAAATTCTCGTTATTATGATCCGGCGGTTAAACGATTCTTGAATGCGGATGGATTGATTTCGACAGGAATTGAAGATGTTTGCAAAAATATGTTTGCATATTGTAAAAATGATCCTGTTAACATGGCTGACTCGAGTGGAAATGATCCCGTTCCGGCTTGGGCTTTACACATAATATCGGGCACGGCAACAAAAAGTGAATATGCTGAAGCTTTATCGGTCAATCTGAATGCGTGGAGTGGTTCTGCAGGGTATAGAGTAAGGCATGCAATTGATATTGCAAGAAAAAGGCAACAAAATTTATTATTATCTGCAGAACACCATAAGAGAGGGACAACTAATAAAGCAAACAAACAAAAACATGAAAAAGGACAGACACGAAAACAAAAAGATAAAAATGGTGAAAAAGGGGATGCAAGGCGCAAACCAAATCCTAACAAAAGAAGAACAATAAACATAGAAATTGATGGAGATTTATTAAGTACGGCATTTAAAGTTACTGCCTTTACCGTTACAACGACAATACTTGTAGGTGCTATATTAGATGATGCAACAGGAGTGGGTGTAATCGATGATGTGTTTATTGCACCTTTAATGAAAATTCTTTGGGATTTGTCATCCAATAGTATTTTAGCGGAGTGATTAATATGTTGAAAAAATTAAAAGAATTAAGTAGATTAGCAAATAAAGTATCTTTATATACCAATATTAATGATACGTCTCATTTTCTATATGGTATTATTTTGGCAGTTGACGAAGATAAAATAGCGGTGCAGCTGATTTCGCCGGATGGGGAAAATGACGGTATAGTTGCTTTTGACACGGAAGAAGTTTTCAGAATTGAACTTGATGGACAATATGCTGAAAAAATGAAGAAACTAAGTGGCAATATTCAAAGGGTTGGATTTCAATTGGTTGAAAACAGTATATATTTATCTGTTTTGTATTTGGCAAAACAAAGGAATCAAATTGTATCTATTGAATTATGCAGTAGTGGCTATGATGATGTTGTCGGTTTTGTTTCAGGTATAAGTGAAGATGATTGTTGCATTAATCAAATTGATGAATACGGATTTCCAGATGGATGTTCATACATTTCATTGGAGGACATCACACAAATATCCTGTGGTGGCAAAACTGAAAATAGAATTTATAAATTATGGAAGAGAAATAGTTAAAGAATAAATTCTTTGCGGCATTATCACCTCTAAAAAGGTTGCACACGGTTGCTGAAATTACGACTCCTTTCCAAACGTAACCGCAACCGTGTACGGCAAACCAAATTTTAACATTTAACAAATCTACACGACGAACCTTAAAGTAATAATAATGTTTTTACCAATATTTTTGCAGGTTTAAACAGTCTTACCGCAAAGAATTTAAGTGAAAGACAAACTATTTCACGATTGAAAGTAAACTTTATTAAACCGACGTGTATGCAACAAGTATAAAAGACCGATTCTTGAGTTAGATTATCGGTCTTTTTTTATTGCCTAAATTTATTACATAGCCGTTACTTGAAAGAGTAGCGGCAATTTTTATGAAAGGAGCGTTTGGAATGTTTATTCTGTCAGGGCTTTAGCAATGTTATGTTAAAATCTAAGAGGGAGGTTATTCTATCGAGAATGAAAATGTAACAGAAATACCATTGTCACAGATTCGTGATTTTCCCGATCATCCCTATCAGGTTAAAGATGATGAGTGTATGAACGACCTTGTTTCAAGCATTAAGGAACGTGGACTTATTCAACCTATCATTGTACGACCGATTGAGGATAATCTTTATGAAATGGTGTCAGGTCATAGGCGCAAGCGAGCTTTTGAGCTTGCAGGGCTAAAGTCAATTCCTGCTAAAGTTGTGGAGCTTACAAGAGACGAAGCAATTTTAGTTATGGTTGACTCAAATTTACAGAGAGAAGTAATCTTGCCAAGTGAAAAAGCGAAAGCGTATAAGATGAGACTTGATGCTATGAAAAGGCAGGGACAGCGTTCTGATTTAACTTCGGACCCAAAGGGACCGAAGTTAGTTGCATCTCGATCAAACAAGGAGCTTGCAGAACAGGTAAATGAAAGTGAAAGTCAGATTAAACGATATATTCGCCTGACTGAATTGATCCCCGAAATGCTTGACCTTGTTGACGAAGGGAAAGTTGCGATGAGACCTGCTGTTGAAATTTCGTACCTTCCGAAAGAATCTCAGGAGCAGTTGGTTAAGGCAATGGAATTTTCGGACGCCACACCGTCACATTATCAGGCAATAAGAATGAAGAACTATTATCGTGACGGTAAATTAACAGAAGAAGTTATAGATACAATAATGGATGAGGCAAAGCCCAATCAAAAGGAAAAATCACCGTTTAGAGATAAACGAATTGAGGGCTTGATTCCGCAGTCCGTTCCGAGAGATAAACAGTGCGATTATGTGCTGAAAGCTCTAAGGTTCTATAACAAATACAGAGAACGAGCAAGAGATAACCGTGAAAGGTGAAATCTTGCTCTATTTTTATTTATGAAAGGATTTTATATTATGATTATTAAAGCAGAAATTACAAAGAGAGTAAACGGAGATAAGCCGCTCAAGGCTTTCGCAGACGTTATTATCGACGGTGCGGTTGTAATTCACGGCATCGGCGTTGTTGAAAAGGAAGCAGGCAGATATATCACAATGCCCCGTTCACAGTGGAAGAACAAAGAAGGCGAAATCAGACAGAGAGATATTTGTCACCCGATTTCAACTGCGGCACGCAGTATGATTGAAGAAGCCGTATTTGCCGCTTACGACAGTAAGGACGAAAACTAAGGGACGGGAGGTGAAAAATTATGTCTAATAAGTTTATGTCAAAAGTAAAAGCTCTTTGTAAAAAGGCAAAGGACACGCTTGAAGCAAAGACAGCAGTTATGAAAGCAAATGCACATACAACTTTTGTCGGCACAGTTGCCGAAGCGTATGTCGATACCGGAGTAAAAATTCTCATTGCCGTTGTAATCGGCACACTTCTTCTCGCAGGTCTTTACACATTGTTCAATACAACCATTATGCCGACTGTGTCCGATAAGATCACAGAGCTTTTCGGCTATAACGGTTAATCAAAAAATTTTTCGGAGGTATTTATTATGTTTAATAAGGTTAAGTCATTTTTGGGTAAGGTTATTTCAAAGGCAGAAAACAAGATTGAGACAGCAAAGGCTGTTATGACCGCAAGAGCACATACCGTGCTTGACGGTACAGTTGCAGAAGCGTATGTCGATACAGGAGTGAAGATTCTCATCGCCGTTGTTATCGGCGCACTTCTTCTCACTTTGCTTTATGCTCTTTTCAATGACACAATTATGCCGAGCGTAACAGAAAAGGTCGAGGGACTTTTTAATTATGCAGGCTAAATAAAAAAACGGCGGGGCGGCTTATGCCGTCTCGCTTTAAGGACGATATACGATGATAAGAAGTATTCAACAAATCGGACCGATAAGACCCGTTATGATTGAAAAGACACCTACGCTGAACTTAAAGGCATTACCCGATTTCATATTCCTGATGATTTTACTGTTCGTAATTTATCGAATTTCGGAATCGGTGATTAGACGGACACCCGGATATACAAAAGAAGATAAAAAAATCCCAATATATCAAATCATCTGTATTATTGTTGTGTCAAGTCTGCAAATCGGATTCGGATGGTCGGAGGAGTTTGTCAAAGGCATTATTCTTTTGCTGATTTTGCTTTATGCCTCGGTATCGGATATTCAGACACACAGAGTAAAGGACGTTGCTTCGGTGATGATCTTAATTACAGGTTTTATAGGAATAACCGCGTCGGAAATTCCGAAACATCTTTTCAGCGGACTTTTAATCGGCGGTATCTTATTTATATGTGCCGTTGCAAGTAACAACAGGATAGGCGGAGCCGATGTAAAACTGTCGGCGGCTTGTTCTTTTTTACTCGGTTTTCAGCGGGGTATGGCAGGTCTCGTTATCGGTCTTTTGTCGGCAATAATCTGCAATCTGATTTTAAATCGTAAATCCGAGATAAAAGGAAAAGCGTTTCCGCTGGTACCGTATTTGTCGGTTGGATTTATGGTTATGTACTTCTTTTAAGGAGGCTTAAACAAAATGAAAAACAGAACAGCGATAGGAATTGTGTGTATAATTCTTGCCGTTGCCATAACATTTGTTGTTTCTCCGATGGTTAATAAGGTGTCGGATAAGAAAACGGAAACGGTGAGATTTACAACAAATGTAACACACGGAACAAAAATAAAGGAAACAGATGTTGAAGTCGTGAAGATTTCAAATTCCGCATTGCCCGATAAGGTCGTTAAGAATAAGACTGCGGTTGTCGGAAAGTATGCGACGGCGGACTTGTTCAAAGGCGATTTTGCAACAGAAAACAAAGTAACGGATAATGCCAATACAGCATCGGATGTTATGGCCTCGCTCAAAGGCAATAAGGTGGCGATGAGTATTACAATTAACTCATTTGCCGAGGGTCTTTCGGGTAAATTGCAAAACGGCGATGTTGTAAGCATTTGCGTAACAGGCAAAGACAATAAAACCGAAATACCTGCGGAGCTTAAATATGTCAAAGTAATAACGACAACAACTTCGAGCGGCATTGATGAAAACGATGTTGTAGAGAATGAGGACGGCAGCTTTGATTTGCCGACTACAATTACGGTGCTTGTGTCGGTTGAACAGGCAAGAATACTTGCAAACTATGAAAAGAACGCAGCAATGCATATTGTACTTGTTTACAGAGGTGATGACACTTCTGCCGAAAAGTTTTTAAAAGCACAGGACGCATATCTTGAAAAGAACAGCAGAAACGGAGGGTGAATATGGCGAAGATTATTTCGGTTATAGGTTCACCGAGCAGCGGAAAAACAACGGTTGCGTTAAAACTTGCTCAGGAGCTTTATTGCTCAACGTCGAACGGAGCGGTAATCTACCTTTCTCCGTCATTGAAAGTTCCTGCCTTGGGAGTTCTTTTTCCTAATTACAAGCCCGACAGCGTTTTTTCTCTCGGAGCAATGTTTGATAAAACGGATATATTTGAAGAAGATGTTTTAAATCATCTGGTTACGGTCAAAGCGATGAACAATTTCGGTTGCCTCGGATATATGACGGGAGAAAACATATATACTTATGCACAGCTTACCGAGGATAAAGTCAGTTCCTTTTTTGATGTGCTTGACAGAATGACAGGATATGTGTTTGTTGATTGCACCGATGAGGAAAATGATCTCATTTCCCGGTATGCTTTGAGAGAATCCGATAAGGTCGTGCTGGTCCTTTCTCCCGACCTTAAAAGTATGGTCTATCTTGCATCAAATGAGGAAATCTTCGGCACAAACGCAGAGAGAGCAATAAGAGTTTTGAATGTAACCGAAAATGAACTCTTTTCTCCGATTGACGACGTGAAAGCAAATGTGAAAAACATTTCGTTTGTCTTACCGTTCAGCAGGCAGATAAGAAGTCAGCACCTTGACGGACTGCTTTACGAAAGGGCAAAGGATAAAGCGTACAGAAAAGAGCTTATGAAAATTGTAAATGTAATAATTTAAGAGGAGGACGGAAAGTGAAGAAACACATTGATTTTGTGCCGCTGCTTTCAATGGTTCAGGAGCATATCTCCTCCCGATATGCGGCGGCACTTTCAGATAAGAATAAATTACCTCAGCTCAAGTCATATATCGACAAGTTTCTCCGAGACGGCGGATATGCCGTTGACGGATTGTCACAGTCGGATTTGAGTGACAAACTTTATTCAGAAATGGCAGAGTATTCAATCCTTACAAAGTATCTCGGCAGAGATAATATTGAGGAGATAAATATCAATGCGTGGAATGATATTGCAATTACCTATACTTCGGGAAGAACCGTGAAAACAAAGGAACATTTCTATTCTCCGTCACACGCAGTTGATATAGTTAAAAGACTGCTCCATCATTCGGGTATGATTATTGATAACTCGACGCCTATGTCTCAGGGACACTTGCCGAACAATACAAGAATTACTGCGTTGAAAGAACCGATTGTTGACGATGATGTCGGAGTGAGTGTTTCAATCCGACTTCTGCATCCGTCAAGGGTGAATAAAAAGGAAATTATCCAATCGGGTAATGCGACCGAAAAGATGATGGATTTTCTCTGTATGTGTATGAGATACGGCGTTTCAACTGTAGTTGCCGGAGCCACAAGCTCAGGTAAAACTACCTTGCTTAATGCTTTGCTTTCAACGATTCCCGATAGAAAGAGAGTTTTTACTATTGAGACGGGTTCAAGGGAGCTTTCACTTGTCAGAAAAAAGAAGGGCAGAGTTGTAAACAATGTTGTCCATACTCTGTCAAGACCTTCGGATAATCCTGCATTTGATATAACGCAGGAAGATCTTGTCGTGGCTTCACTTCGCTTTAATCCCGATATTGTTTGCGTCGGAGAAATGCGAGATGTGGAGTGCTATTCTGCGGTTGAAGCGAGCCTTACGGGACATACGGTTGTATCAACCGTCCACGCTTTCGCTGCGGATTCAGCACATATGAGAATTGCACTTCTGTGTCAGAAAAGATTTCCGATTGATTTCAAAACTTCTCTTATGCAGGCGGGACAGGCTTTCCCCATAGTTGTTTACACACATAAACTTGAAAACAACGAAAGAAAGATTATGGATATATCGGAATGTGAAATACTTCCGAGCGGCGACAGGGTTTACCATACTTTGTTCAGGTTTAACATAACGAAGAATGAGATCGTGAACGGCAGATATATCACCGAGGGATTTTTTGATCAGCCCGAAATAATGTCGGATAATCTTAAACGCAAATTACTTCAGTTCGGCGTTCCGCAGGAGGAATTGAACAAATTCTTAGAGAGGGGAGCGGATTACAAATGATTTTTCCAGTGATTGCATCTGTATTTTTAATAATCGCAGTCGTATGTTTTTTCAATTTGACTCCGCAGCAGATTACGGATGATATAAATTCGGTTATTTCAAAGAAAGCGAATCTCCGTGACAGGGCAAGATCGCTTAGATACGGAAAGAAGAAAAAGGGATTGGGCGCAAGGCTCAACTACCTACAGTCTGCCTTAAAAGCCTGCGGAAAAGAAAGCAAATTTGCAGTTGCATGTTCTTCTGCCCTTATTCTCTTTGCTGTTGGTGCGGTAGCTGCCGTTTTAATCAATAACATTTTCCTTATTCCCGCTTTTTCGGTTGCCTTTGCAATGATCCCTTTTATTTATGTAAAGAACATAACAAGTATATATGAAAGGCAAACAAAAGAAGAGCTTGAAACCACACTTTCGATAATTACAACATCGTATGTCAGAAGCGACGATATCGTTTCGGCGGTACAAGAAAATTTGCCGTATATAAGACCGCCGCTGAAAGATTGTTTCACAGCGTTTATCGGTGATGCGCTGGCGGTGTCGTCAAATATCAAACGTGCAATTAAGAAGCTCAAGGCAAAGATTGACGATGAGATATTTCAAGAATGGTGTGACACCCTGATTCAGTGTCAGGATAACAGAGAGATGAAAGACACTTTACAGCCTGTTGTTGCCAAACTTACCGACGTGCGTATAGTAAATAACGAGCTTAACACTATGATGTCGGCTGTCAGAACGGAGTATTACACAATGGTCGGTCTTGTTGTCGGCAATGTTCCGCTTCTTTATGTCCTGAATAAAGATTGGTTTCATACGCTCATATATGAAACATCGGGCAAAATGGTTCTGGGCGTATGCGGAATAGTTATCGTAATAACATATTTCTTTATGCTGAAGTTTACAAAACCTGTTGAATTTAAGAGGTAGGAGGCGGTCGAATGATAATGAAAATATTTATGATCTTTCTTATCGGAACAGGGCTGTTTATGATACTTGCCGACTGCTTCCGAATACCGTATATGAGAACATCAAAGGCGGTAAAGAACCTCGCAAAGCAGCAGAAAGAAAAGGCAAGCAGTATTGATGTTTGGCTTTCATCACTTGCTTCATTCATTGCAAAGAGGCTTAAGTTGAATGAATTTAAAAAGGCTCGGCTTGAAGCCGATCTCAGAACGGCTCGGATGAATATATCTCCTGAAATGTTTATAGCGAATGCTGTTGTAAAATCATTCATTATTGCCGTACTTGCAATCCCTGTTCTCTTTATATTTCCTATTTTGTCACCGATAATTATTTTTCTTTCGTTTGTCCTTTATAAAATGAATATGAAAAGCATAGAGAAAAGGATAAGAAGAAAGCGTGAACAGATTGAATACGAGCTTCCGAGGTTGGTATTTAAAATCGAAAAGACGCTGACCCACAGCAAGGACGTTCTGTATATTATCGAATCGTTTGCAAAAAATGCGGGAGCCGAACTCAAGCACGAACTTGATATAACCGCCGCTGATATGAGGTCGGGCAATCAGGAGATTGCAATTACAAGGCTTGAGGGAAGGGTTGGATCACCGTTGATGAGCGATGTGTGCCGTGGATTGATTTCCATATCAAGAGGTGATGTCAATACGGTGTATTGGAACTCTTTATCGCTCAAATTTGCGGATATTCAAAGACAACAATTAAGGCTTGAGGCGCAGAAGATACCGAAGAAAGTTAAAAGACTTTCGATGTGTCTTCTGTTTTGCTTTATGCTCATATACATTGTAGTCATTCTTGCACAGATTATGTCATCCGTGGGCGTGCTGTTTAATTGACGGAGGTGTAAAGGTGAGAAGATTTTTTAGATCTCAAAAAGGCGAGGGATATATTGATGTTGTAATCGGTATTCTTGCTTTAATGGCGGTTCTTGTTGTTACGCTTAACATCTTTGAATTTATGACGCTTAAAGAGGATCTCGATGAAATAAGCGGACAGCTGATTGAAACTGCAACTTTTAACGGTTGTTTTGACGCCGCATTTGACGAAAGGGCAGAGGACTTGCAAAATCGTTTCTTTCAATTTGATGTTGAAACGGACGCACAGGAGTATTTCAATACTTCATATAAAAGGGTTCAGCTCGGCGACAAGATGGAAGTGACGGTATCCGTTGAAACCTATGTCCGTGGATTGGGTGTATTCAAAATACCGATAACCGTTACAAGCCACAGATCGGGCATATCGGAAAAATATTGGAAGTAGGTGACGGTTTTGAAAGTTTTATCTTCAAAGAAAGCCGAGGGTTATATAATGCCCTGCGTTTTGATAATTGTCTTGGCGGCAATCTTCTCGGGAATATTCGTTTATTCGGCTTCGCTTTTAAAAGTCAATGTTATGAAAGAGAACAGTAAGATTGTTCTTGACAGTTTTGTAACACAAAAAGCAACCGAGATATTCAACAGCATAAAACAGGGCAATGACTATACGGAAGTAATTGATCAGAGCCGTTATCAATCTGCACTCATCAACTTTTGCACATTGGAAAGAGACGGTGAAAACCTGTATAGTACAGATGCGGACGGCAAAGTGCAGTTCCACATATCCGAACCTGTAATCAGCTTCAAAGCGGAACACGAGCTTAAACTGTGCGTGAGTTATACGATGTCGGTACCGATTTGTTTTGCAGGTGCGTATATCACTTCTGCATCAATTCCGGTGGAAGTATCGTCCGTATTAACCGAA
>OLYN01000503.1_pt1 | contig 22359 bp, 20 predicted proteins | sample 1674231 | NCBI WGS metagenome assembly OLYN01 (sample SAMEA103958153, study PRJEB25191) | human gut metagenome
TCGTTTCCGGCAGCGTCAGCACAAGAAGCGGCGGCGAAAAGCTCGAATCAATTTTGCTCGAAATATCGGAAAACGGAATCGATGCAAAGACGAAATTTGATTGTGGCTTTTATCTCGTTTTCAACATGATTGTAAAGAATGGCAAAATGATTCTTGGTGTGGATAAGGCGGTCGTTGTTTTTGATCTGCAAACGAAAGAAATAAACGCTTATACGCCGCTCAGCGTCGAAGCGGAGAAACATATAATCGGAATAAGTCGATGAATAAGCCCTGTAAATTTGGCGGATGACCGCACTTTTTTAAAACAATGCCTACTGATTTAGGATAATTTATTTTTTTTGCCCTCAGGCATTGATTTTCAAAAAAATCTGTGCTACTTTAAAGCTGTACAGTTGTCTTGGCTGTGCGGCTTTATCTATTTTGATAGGAGGATCAAAATGAAAAGGTTTATAAGCAGGGCGGTCGCAGTGATTCTCACATGCGTATTGGCCTTCGGCTCCGCGGTCTGCTTCGCCGCGGACAGCACCGAGAGTGCAGACGCAAAGAAGTATTATGATTACGGTACATATGTGCTTCTGGGCGACAGTGTCGCCAGCGGTCACAACGACCTTGTATATGTGGATTCTGAGTTCAAGCGCGTTGAAAATTCATACGGCGCGTATGTTGCCGATGCTCTCGGAGTGAATTATGTTCCGATGGCCTGCCCCGGATTCAGGACGATAGATATCCGCTATATGCTCGAGGACGATTACCCGGGCGACGATTATCTTTTCCACGATTCTCATAACCCCGAGGTCATGAAATCGAGGATCCCCGAGTATCGCCGCGCAATTTCACAGGCGGGTCTTATTACCCTCGGTGTCGGCGGAAACGATTTCGGCACTTATCTCACATGGGTCATCGCCGATATTCTCGAAAAAGAGGGCACTTGCAGCAAGTATGTCAAGGCTCTGCGCGATCTTCTCAAGGAGAACGGCATAGTCAACGATAAGCTCGACAAAATAGTTGAGCTCGCTAAGATTACCGACGCAATGCCCGAGCTTATCAGAGTTCTCCCGCGTGCGCTTAAATACGGGGTCGAAAACTTCTTTGAGAACTGGAACCATGTCATTGAGGATATATATGCTCTGAATCCCGACGTTCAGCTTATGGTTATCGGAATGTTCGACACGAGCGTCAAGAGCGACGACGGAGCGACAGACACCGAGGAGAACAAGGATGACAGCCAGAGCATCAATCTCGGACAAATGGTCGTCGATATAGCGAACAAGCCGATGAAAGAGGGCGCCGAGAAATACGGCTATATCTTTGTCGATACAACGGGCACGACTTGCGACACATACCATCCGACCGCAGCGGGTCACAGACATATCGCCGACAGAATCCTTGACGCTCTGCCCGATGCAAACTTCCCGTTTACGGATGTCGCGTCCGATTCGGAGTATTACGATGCAATCGAGTTTATGTACAGAAAAGGCTACATGGCGGGCACTTCCGAGACGCAGTTCAGCCCCGATTCCGCGCTGACAAAGTCGGCTCTTGTTCAGGCTCTTTACGGCATGGCCGGCTCGCCCGAGGTCAATACCGACAATCTTTCGTTTGCCGATCTCGACAGCTCGGATCCCGCGTTCAAAGCCGCGGTGTGGGCTGTCAGCAACGGAATAGTCAAAGCGTCCGACGGCAAGTTTGAGCCGGACAGCGAAGTAAGCGTCGCCGACTTCGGTCTTGCGATGATTCGCTTCTCCGCAAAGGTCGATTTCAACCTGAAGAGGGTAGTAAAGACCGTTTCAATGTCGTTCAATCTTGCTCTTGAGAACAAGTTTATGATTATCAAAAGATCTATAACCCGTGCCCAGGCCGCGCAGAAGCTCGCCGGATATCGATATTATTGATAGAAGTATAGTAACGTAAACAAAGCGGAGAGCTCAAGAGGGTTCTCCGCTTTTGTGATATATAATTGTTATCCCCTCGCTGCTTTCGGGCAGAGAGGGGATAGCTGTTTTTTACAAATCAATTGCGGTGGTTGTTTATGACCAATCTCACTATCTGCTTTTCTTCATCATTCAAGAATCTATATCCGGATATAACAAGATGTTCGTCATGCGTCAGCACAATGCTCTCTGCGCCGTCCATGCTTTCCGTTCGCCCGACAAGATAGTCCACTGTTGTTGAAAAATAATCTGCTATCTTTATCAGCGTTGATATATCGGGCTCTACATTTTGATTTTCATATTTATTTATGGATTGTTGGCTGACCCCCACAACATTGGCAAGTTGTTGCTGGCTTATACCGTGAAAATTACGGAGTTTTTTGAGATTCTTTATCATTTGCATCACCCATAATAATTTTAACAACGATTCGGAGTAAAATAAAAAACTTATTATTAGTTATTGACAACAACCCGAGGTTGTTATATAATGGCTGTGGTAGGTTTAATAACAATGAATAAATAAGGAGGAAATTAAGTGTATTGTAAAAATTGCGGACAGGAATTAAGTGCAGATGCGAAGTTCTGTACTGGTTGCGGAAAGACAGTTGGAAAAATAGAATCAGAGGTTAAACCTGCAGTATCAGAACGAGCAGAAGAAAATCGAACTTCATTTGAAACTATAGAAGAACATAAATCCGAAAATGCCGAAATTAAAAACGATGAAACTCAAGAACGCCCGGACTGCGCCTCTAAGGAGCAAGAACAAGCTGTCAGATCTGCAGAAGCAGAACATACTGCGTCAGAAAAGATTCTTTTGACAACAACGGCAGGCTATGGGTTTAGGACTGGAACGCTTAATCTATACAACGATAGATTAGAGTTTGTCTGTTCTCAGGGAACATTCACATACCCAATAAACAAAATTAAAAAAGTTAGAAAATCGTTTGGATGTTTAGAAGTAACTACTCTTGATGGTAAGACACCTTCGTTTGGATATGATGGAGACATAGTAGACCAATGGGTTGCAAAAATAATACGAATGATTCCTGAAGAGAATTTGAATATGCCGACTGTGAACGACGGGGCACCCGCATCAACAAACAACGCAGATGTATCTCATCAAATATCAAGTATAAAACAAGTTGGAGGCGAAAAAATAAAAGAGGTCGTTGGCAACTATAAAAACCTCCAAAAACTACCCAAACTCAAAAGGGTCCTTTATATTACAATTCCAATAATTATTGCCACTATCATAGTATTTATTGGGATGGTCAAATTTGACGAAGCGACAAGCGACGGCTTTTATATAGAGGCTGCTAAACAGGTGGTTAGTGAAAATCTTCGTTCTCCTTCCACTGCACAATTTTCAGATGTGGAAATTGTTGATAAAGATGAATATGGTCGAGCAGTAATAACAATGACTGTGGATGCGCAAAACGGATTCGGAGCTTACATTAGAAATAATTATGCTGTAATTATTTATGATGTTAATACAAGTGAAAACACATTTAGGTATATATATCCTCAAAGTTATTCCTCTGATTCTTTTGAAAAATCTGTTGTTTCAAATTTAAAGGAAAATGCAAACTGGGGTGAACCTTTAGATTCGGATTAATTACTTTGTCTAAGAAAAAGGCAAGGATATATGTAATTGCGGTGTAGAAAATTGGTCATGGATAACAGAGCGGCATTTGACGAACTTGAAATGAATTGCAGAACGGTCAAGGATAAGTCGGAATTATAAGCATTTACAATACAAAAAATACCTGTCCGCAGAGTGATAATTCCTACGGACAGGTATCTTTATTCGCTGCTTCCGATTCGTTCCGTCTCCTCTTCAATGAGCCGCACGAGCTCGTTGGGGTGAACATTGAACGCAGATGAAATTTTCCATATCGTCTCGAAGTTAGCCTGCTTCTTGCCGCTTTCGATCATGGCAAGGTGGCTTCTCGCTATTCCTGCCAGACCGCTCAGGACCTCTTGCGATATCTTTTTTTCACAGCGAAGTTTTTTGATGGCCGCGCCGGTTGCATATTTGTTGAACTCTGCCATCGGCACCCCCTCTTCTCAATTCAAGTTTAAAAAATTTTCGGACAAAAGTGTCTATTTAAAGTGACAAGCGATAAATTGTTTATCATTTCCGGCATTTATTTGGTGAATGACACGGAATTATATTATGCGTCTTGTATATACTTTATTTTTGTCCGTAATTTACGGCTAAAACATTGACATCGGGGAAAATTAAGAGTAGAATATTTGAGTAAATATTTTTGGCTGTGAAGAGCAGAGCCGTTTATTCCGCTCGCAGAGAGGCGCGCCGGCATTATGCCGCTGTGAGGTGCGCCGTGTCAGGAAGTACGGCAGCCGGCTCGGAGCCTCCCGCGTTGAACGGGCGTAGCCTGCGTTAAGGGCAGCAGAGGGGTGCAGTTTTGTGCAATCCGGGTGGTACCGCGGCTTCGGCCGTCCCGGGCAGAACGGCATCTATTTTTATTTTTTAAGGAGTTGTTTATCATGGAATGGACGGGACTCAATGAACTCAGAGAGAAGTATCTGAGCTTTTTCGAGAGCAAGGGTCATCTTCGTCTGCCGAGCTTTTCGCTTGTGCCGCAGGGAGATAAGAGCCTGCTTCTCATCAACGCCGGCATGGCGCCGCTCAAGAAATACTTCACGGGCGAGCTGACACCGCCGAGAACCCGCGTCACAACCTGCCAGAAGTGCATCAGAACGCCCGATATTGAGCGCGTCGGAATCACCGCGCGCCACGGCACTTTTTTCGAGATGCTCGGCAATTTCTCGTTCGGCGATTACTTCAAGCATGAGGCGACCGCTTGGGCATGGGAGTTCTGCACCAAGGTGCTCGAGATGCCCGCGGATAAAATATATATCAGCGTCTATCAGGACGATGACGAGGCGTATGACATCTGGACAAAGGAGCTCGGTGTTTCGCCCGACCATATGGTTCGCCTCGGCAAAGAGGATAACTTCTGGGAGCACGGCGCAGGCCCCTGCGGCCCCTGCTCGGAGCTCTATTTCGACCGCGGCGAGAAGTACGGCTGCGGCTCTCCGACCTGCGGAGTCGGATGCGACTGCGACAGATATGTTGAGTTCTGGAACCTCGTTTTCACCCAGTTTGATAACGACGGCAACAATAACTATACCCGCCTCAAGAGCTGCAATATCGACACCGGTATGGGTCTTGAGCGCCTCGCCTGCATCATGCAGGGCGTGGACAACCTCTTCGAGGTCGACACCGTCCAGAACATCATGAAGCACATCATGCAGATAGCGGGCGTCAAGTATCACGAGGACGAGAAAAAGGATGTCTCCCTGCGCGTTATCACCGACCATATCAGAAGCACCACTTTCATGATCGGCGACGGCGTTATGCCTTCAAACGAGGGCAGAGGATATGTCCTTCGCCGCCTGCTCAGAAGAGCGGCTCGCCACGGCAGACTCTTAGGTATCGACGGCACTTTCCTCTACAAGGTGTGCGAGACCGTTATCAAAGAGAATGCAACAGCCTATCCGAACCTCGTCGAGAAGCACGACCTTATTGTAAAGGTCATCAAAGCTGAGGAGGAGAGCTTCAATAAGACTATAGACACAGGTCTCAATCTGCTTGAGAATATCATCGCTCAGAGCGATTCCAAGGTGCTCAGCGGCGCAGATGCTTTCAAGCTTCAGGATACTTTCGGCTTCCCGATAGACCTGACAAAAGAGCTGCTCGAAGAGCGCGGCATGAGCGTCGATATCGACGAATATGACCGCCTCTATGCTCAGAGCAGAGCGGCGGCGCGTGCGGCGCGCAAGGATGCCGGAGCTCAGGCGTGGAAGGACAGCAACGTTTCGTTCAAGGATGTCGGAGCCACCGAGTTTGTCGGCTATACCGATTATTCCTGCGACGCCGAGATAAAGGCAATAGTCACAAACGGCGAGCGTGACGAGTTCGCAACCGCGGACTCCGAGGTGGTTGTTGTGCTCGACAAGACCCCGTTTTATGGCGAGAGCGGCGGACAGGCGGGCGACACCGGCGTTATCAAGACCGATAATGCAACCCTCGAGGTTACCGCAACAGGCAAGACTCCCGACGGCGTTGTGCTCCACATTGCAAGATTTATAAACGGCGACAGCATCGCTCTCGGCGATAAAGTCCACGCTCAGATAGATGTCGAAAAGCGCGAGGCGACCCGCCGCAACCACACTGCGGCTCATCTGCTCCAGGCAGCTCTGAGAAAGCACCTCGGCAGCCATGTTGAGCAGGCGGGACAGCTTGTCAACAGCGAGGAGATGCGATTCGACTTCACCCATTTCTCCGCTCTCTCGGGCGATGAGCTCAAGGCGATAGAGCGCGAGGTCAACGAGGTTATCCTCAAGGGTATTCCGGTCGAGACACGCGAGATGCCCATTGAAGAGGCGAAGAAGCTCGGCGCAATGGCTCTGTTCGGTGAGAAGTACGGCGATGTCGTGCGCGTTGTCAGCGCGGGCGATTTCTCCGTTGAGCTGTGCGGCGGCACCCATGCGGACAATACCGCAAAGCTCGGTCTGTTCAAGATCGTGTCCGAGTCCTCAGTTGCCGCGGGAATCAGACGTATAACCGCCGTCACCGGCTTCGGCGTGCTCAAGCATATAGAAAACGATGAGCGCATCATGCAGTCTGCAGCGGCGGCGATGAAGCTCGGCAATGTCGCGGAGCTTGACAAGCGTGCGGCGACCCTCGCTGCCGAAGTAAAGGCAAAGGATAGAGAGCTTGCGGAGCTTCGCAGCGAGATATCCGCTCTCAAGGCGGGCAGCCTTATGGACAGCGCAAGACAGGTCGGCGGAGTCAGACTCATCACCGCCGAGGTCGAAGTTTCCAATCCCGGTGAGCTTCGCTCGATGTGCGACACCGCCCGTGACAACGGCGCAGATATCGTCGCAGTCTTTGCTGGCGTCAACAAAGAAAAGGGCACTCTGAACTTTGCCTGCGCCTGCGGTGCTGATGCGATAAAACTCGGCGCTCACGCCGGCAATATCGTCCGCGAGACCGCAAAGATAGCAGGCGGCTCGGGCGGCGGCAAGCCGGACAGCGCAATGGCGGGCGCCAAGGACGCTTCCAAGGCGGACGAGGCTCTCGCGGCGGTTGACTCTATCGTCAGCGCCATGTTAAAATAAAATCATAGCTCCGCCGGTCTTTCCCGGCCGGCGGAATAAGCAATGCAATACGGAGGTTTTCTGAAAATGGATGACTGTATTTTTTGCAAAATAATCAAGGGCGAGATACCCTCAAAAAAAGTCTATGAGGACGACGATGTTCTTGCATTCTATGATCTCGAGCCGCAGGCTCCGTTCCATATTCTCATTATCCCGAAGCAGCACATAAAGAGCGCTGCCGAGATAACCCCGGAGAACAGCGCGGTCGTCTCCAAGGTATTCGAGGCGGCGGCGAAGATAGCCAAGCAGTTCGATCTCAAGGACGGCTTCAGAATCGTCAACAACTGCGGCGACTGTGCGGGTCAGACCGTCAAACACCTGCACTTCCATATGCTCGGCGGCAGAGATTTCGGCTGGCCGGCAGGCTGATAAAAAGACCATATTAATATTCAGGAGATGTTTATTTTGGCAAAGACCTATACAATGGAAATCGCAGGCGTGAAGAGAGAGCTTCCTCTCTGCCCGGTCAGCGACAAGCTCGATATCGCGGCATTCATCCTTTTCGGTGATGTCGAAGTCACCGTTAAAGCGGCGGAAGAGCTGCTCAAGAAGTGCCCTGAGTTCGATTATATTCTCACTCCCGAGGCGAAGAGCATTCCGCTTGCCTATGAGATGTCCAGACAGAGCGGCAAGAAATATTTTGTTGCCCGCAAGAAGCCGAAGGTCTATATGACCGACCCCGTCTGCGTCAGCGTGCGTTCGATAACCACCGATGCAGAGCAGACCCTCCTTCTCGGCAGAGAGGACGGAGATCAGCTTCGCGGCAAGAAAGTACTTATCGTTGACGATGTTATCAGCACCGGCGAATCCCTCGCGGCAGTCGTTGCCCTCGCCGATAAGTTCGAAGCGAACATAGTCGCCAAGGCGGCAGTCCTCGCAGAGGGCGACGCGGCGGAGCGCGACGATATCGTGTTCCTCGAGAAGCTTCCTCTTTTCTTCAAATAATCGGAGAACTCGAGAAATGGCGCGCCCGTTCACGGTTATCGGTTTTACAATGTTTTTTACGCTGGCTCTTGTTTTTGAACTCGGTCAGAAGGCGGCAGTCGTTATCCTTTCGGCAGCAGCTGCCGCCTTTATCTTTTCTCTGTTCTTCAAGAGCGTTCGGCGTGACTTTGTAATCCCGACTGCGTGTATAACGGCGGTCGTTGCAGTACTTTTGTCTTTTGCCGCCGCACTTGTTCCGAACGAAGCATCGGAGAATTTTAACGACAGCGTGCATGCCGTGAAAGCGAGCGTTATCTCGCTCGAGGAGCAGAGCGGCGAAAGATATTATACAGAGCTTAAAACTTCCGAGATAGACGGCGAAGAATATAAGCTGAACATACGCCTTTCTTCAAAATCGCGCCTTGGTTTCAAGCCGTATGATACTGTCGAGGGCGATTTGCAGCTCTACGATATCGGCAAGACCCGCGACGCGAGAAACTACTATCTGTCCGAAAATATCTTTATGGGCGGATACGCAAAGGGCGATATAAATATATCTCAGCCGGAGCGCAAGCCGATAGGCTATTATCCGCTCGCAATGCGCGCTTATATCAAAAACACGCTTTCTCATCTTATCCCCGGTGAACGCGGAGCGCTTGCAACTGCACTTCTGATAGGCGACAAATCAAATTTGCCGAAGAGTGTTTCGGATTCGTTCTCGTCTGCGGGAATATCACATCTGATAGCCGTTTCGGGTCTGCACCTATCAATCTGGTGTCTGTTCATTCTGAAAATTTTCGATGTTTTCAGGCTCAGACGCAGAGCGGGAGCAATTATTTCGGCGGCGTTTGTTATAGTTTTTATGGCGGTTTCGGGCTTCACATATTCCGTCATGCGTGCGGGCTTCATGATGCTCGTTATGCTCCTCGGAACTCTGCTTTCTAAGCAGGCGGATTCACTCAATTCCCTCGGCATCGCGCTTGTAATTCTGTGCTTCGTCAATCCGTATTGCGTGATGAGCCTCGGACTGCGGCTCTCGTTCCTCTCGACTCTCGGAATAATAGTCGGCTACGGCAATATTGATTTTCCTCTGAATCCGTATATCGCGCGCGTCAGAAATAAATATGCAAGGCGCGTCTGCGAGTTTATTTTCGGCTCCGTCCGAAGCACCGTGCTCGCCTGTGCGTTCACTCTGCCCGTTATGATACTCGATCTCGGCAAAGTGTCACTTATCGCGATCCCGGCGAATCTTGTTTCCAATCTTCCCGCATCAGCGTGTATGATCCTCTCGGGGCTTACCGCTCTCACCGCGAAGTTCTCATTTTTGCGCGTGATAACGGCCGGTCTTGCAGAACTGTCCGGCGTGTGCGCGTCTTTTCTTATCAATTCATCGAAGTCGCTCGCGGCGGTTCCTCATTCGTCTTTGAACGCCTCGACATTTCTGTTTCCACTGTGGCTTGTTTTGATTTTTATCGTCCTTGCGGCGGCTGCGCTTATCTATAAATTTTCGGGGCGCAATACCGTCCGCGCAGCAGTTTTGATATGCACGCTCACCTTTGCGGGCGTGTGTGTTGGTTCTTCTGCACTTTCCCGCGCGGCAACCGTAATAACCGTGGCGGATGTCGGCAACGGCTCGGCTGTTGTCGTCAGCTCCGGCGGCAAAACCGCCCTGCTCGGCTGCGGAGGGGACAGCTATTATGCCCTCTCGAATATTGAGTCCGCAATGGACAGCGTCGGCGCGGATAATCTTGATTTTCTTCTTATCCCGCGCGTCTCTGAGGGCGAAAGTTCACTCGCGCTTGATGTTATCGACGCTTTTTCGCCCGAGTATATTCTTGCCGGCGAGACTGATGCCGACCTCAATGAAATACTTAAAACAGAAAATTATAACCTCGCGCCTGCTGCGGATATAAACATCGGCGGCGCAGAATTAAGATATAAAACAACGAATAAAACGAGCACTGCGGTGCTCGGCATGAGCGGCGCTGATGCGGTCATTGTTTTCAGACCGTCTTATGCGCCGGATACAAAAGGGGATATTCTCATTTTGCGGGAGAATCTGCCGCATGGCATTTCCCCGGAAAACTATAATTTGACCGTGCTATCGGCGGAGGCCGACAGAGCGTCTGCGGTCATTGGCAAATTGCTGTCCCTCGGCGCGGACGCGTACGCGACGGGAGGGCAGGGGAACATCAGAATCACGGTGTTCCCGTCGGGCAGAATTTTGACGGAAAGGATGGACTGAATGGCTGCTATCGGCGAAAAAGAGATAAAAGCGCTTATCAGAAGCGGAGATATCGGCGGCGCGTTCCTGCTTTTTGGAACGGAGAGCTATCTCAAGGAATTTTATTCCTCAAAGTTAAAAGACAAAGCCGTCAGCCCGGACTTTGCGGATTTCAACTATCATTTCTTCGACGGTGCGTCGTGTACCCTCGAGGATATCGAGCAGGCGGTCGAGGCTTTTCCGATGATGAGCAGCAACACCTGTGTATTCGTCAAGGATATGGCTGTCGATTCGCTCGACGAGGATTCTTATGAAAAGCTCGAAAAAATAGTCAGCGATGTCCCGGATTACTGCACGCTGATTTTTTATATCGGCAAGGCGGATTCGCTCAAAAAGACCGCAAAGGCCAAAAAGGCAGTCTCGCTCTTTACAAAACACGGTAATGCGATCGAGCTCAACAAAAAGACCGCTTATGAGCTTGCAAAAATGCTTGTCGGCGCGGCGCAGAAGCGCGATTCTTTGCTCAGCCAGCGAAACGCCGAATATCTTGTCTCTTGCGTCGGGGACGATATGGTTACTCTTTTAAACGAAATCGACAAGCTTTCGGCATATGCCGAGGGACGCGAGATAACACGCGCGGACATCGACCTGATGTGTGTCAAGACTATCGAAGCGAATGCATTCGACCTGACAAAATATATAATCTCGGATAATTTCGACAAGGCGTATGAAACGCTCAATATGCTCTTCGCCCAGCGTGCGGATGTTATGATGATAATGGGCGCGGTGATATCCGTCTTTGTCGATATCTATCGTGTCAAGGTCAGCGTATCTGCGGGCTACAGAGACACTCAGCCGGCGGAGATATTCTCAAACTACCGCGGCCGCGAGTTCAAATTGACAAAAGTTTCGCGCCAGGCGTCGGCTCTGAGCGTGCGCGTTTTGCGTCAGTGCCTCGATGAACTGCACAGAGCCGATACACTGCTCAAGAGCTCTGCCGTTGATAACAGGATAGTTATGGAGGAACTGCTTGTCAAGCTGTTTGTGGCGATACAGTCACGAAAATAAACGCCGGATGGTGTTGATGGTAAAATGATAAAGATAAAACAGGCGGTCATCGTCGAGGGAAAGTATGATAAAATAAAACTCTCCACAGTCCTCGATACCGTTATAATACAGACCGACGGCTTCGGCATTTTCAAGGACAAAGAGAAGCAGAAGCTGATAAAACGCCTCGCTCAGACACGCGGCATAGTCATATTGACCGACAGCGACTCGGCGGGCTTCAAAATCCGTTCGTTTATCGGCGGAAGCGTTCCGAAAGACAGCGTCATTCACGCCTATATTCCCGACGTGTTCGGCAAAGAGCGCAGAAAGGACGCGCCGTCTAAAGAGGGCAAATTAGGGGTCGAGGGAATCGATACTGAGATCTTGCTTGAAGCGCTCAACCGCGCCGGAGTCACCTGCGAGAGTACGCAGGAAAAGAGCCGAGCTGTAACCGTTGCCGACCTCTACGAAGCCGGGCTCAGCGGAAAAGCGGATTCGGCGGCTCTGCGCAAAAAGTTCCTGCGCAGTCTGTCGCTTCCCGAGCGCCTTTCAACAAGCGCGCTCGTCGATATGATAAATATTTTCATGACATACGATGAATTTCAGGAAAGTATAAGAAAATTTTCACTCAGCGGAGATGATAATCAATGATAAGAATAGGCAGCGGATACGATGTTCATAAGCTTGTCGAGGGGCGGAAGCTCATAATCGGCGGCGTTGATATACCCCATACCATGGGACTTCTTGGCCATTCGGATGCCGATGTCCTGCTCCACAGCATCAGCGATGCGCTGCTCGGCGCGGTGGCAATGGGGGATATAGGCTGCCTGTTCCCGGACAACGATGAAAAATACAAGGGCGCGGACAGTCTCGAACTCCTGCGCGAAGTCGTGCGCGTTATCGGCGCTCAGGGCTGGCACATAGTCAATATCGACTCAACCGTTGCCGCCCAGGCTCCGAAGCTGCGCCCGTATATAGATGAAATGCGCCGCAACATAGCCGACGCCTGCTCGCTCGATGTCTCATGCGTCAGCGTCAAGGCGACCACCGAAGAGGGGCTCGGCTTTACGGGACGCCGCGAGGGCATAAGTGCCTCCGCCGTCTGCCTTATTGAGAAGTAATTTGATTTCAGGCGCGTTTTATGGTATTATAGGAATTGAAGAGAGGTATGCCTATGTTTACTGAAAAGATCGCATCTCTCTGGGATCAGCTGAAGGTCGTATTCTCCGACTTCGCCTTCACGGATTTCCTGGATATCTGCCTCGTTGCGTTCATTCTTTATAGTGTTATCAAGCTCATCCGTGAGACAAAGGCCATTCAGCTTGCAAAGGGTCTTCTGCTTTTCGGTGTGGCTTATCTTGCCATTTACCTGCTCGATATGCAGGCGAGTGAGTTCATATTCAAAAAAGTCTTCGGCGAGATAATTATAGTCCTCGTCATCCTCTTCCAGCCCGAGCTGCGCCATATGCTCGAATCCGTCGGCAGACGCAGCATAACAAAGCTCAATCTTTTCGGCGTGCGCGATGAGGAGACGGAGCGCAATCAGAAGATAAAGGATTCGATCTACGCCGTGTGCAAAGCGTGCCAGAGCATGAGCGAGAGCAAGACAGGCTCGCTTATCGTCTTTGAGCATGATACGCTTCTCGGCGATATCATAAAGAGCGGAACTCCCGTCGATGCGATAGTCTCGCGCGAGCTGATAGGCAATATTTTCTATCACGGCGCGCCGCTCCATGACGGAGCCGCAGTCATCCGCGACGGCAGGGTAGTTGCCGCGGGCTGCGTCCTGCCGCTGACTCAAAAAGAGAATCTCGATACCCAGCTCGGAACCCGCCACAGAGCCGCCATAGGCATGAGCGAGCAGGGCGACGCGATGATAGTCGTCACTTCCGAGGAGACCGGAACAATTTCCATCGCCTGCAAGGGTCAGCTTATAAGAAATCTCACCGATTCCGATCTGCGTGAGCACCTTGTGCGCTACCTTTGCGGAACGAATAACGAAGATAAAGCCGCCGTCAAAGGCATACGCAAGCTGTTCGGAGGTTTTAAAAAATGAAAAAGAAAAAAATAAGCCTCAAAAATCTCATATATGATAACAGGTTCGTCCTGGCGCTTTCGATAATCGCCGCAGTTATAATCTGGATCGTTGTCGCCATTCAGGCGAGCCCCGAAGATGACCGCATAATAAAAGATGTCCCTGTTAAAATAGAGATATCAAACAATGTCTCGAATCTCGGGCTCCAGATGTTCGGCAATACGGATTTCACAGTCGAAGTCAAGGTTCACGGCAAGCGCTACGAAGTCGCCGAGAGCGTGCTCACAAAAGACGATATCTCCGTTGTCGCCAAGACCAACTATGTCGATTCGACAGGCAGCCAGACCCTGAAACTCGAAGTGACTGCAAAAGATCCGAGCAAGGCGAACTATGAGATAGTTTCGCTCTCTCAGGATTCGATAAATGTGTATTTCGACTATTACAAAGAAGGCGAATACACTCTCCAGCCCGATGTCGTCTATGACGGCGCGTCGTATGTCACAAACGGACTGATAGCAGAAACCCCGGTGCTCTCTGCGAATACCGTGAAGCTGTCGGGTCCCGTGACTGAGATGGCGAAGATAAAGAAAGTTGTCGCGCGCGTGACTCTGAACAAGAAAATTAGCGCGACCACAACGCTCGACGCCGAGATAATCCCGCTGAGCGAATACGGCGGAAAGCTCCAGTATATAACCGTCAACGACGGACTCGCCGATATCACGATGACTCTTCCGATTTATCAGCGCGCCGAACTGCCGACTACGGTAACTTTCAAGAATGCGCCTGCCGCTTATGCGAGCAACCCGCCCGCGTTTACCTGTAGTCCCGCGAGACTCAATTTCACTATGGACGCGACGAAGCTCTCGTCCATAACCGAGCTGTCGGTCGCCGATATCGATTTCTATATGCTCGGCGCAGGCAAGAATGAGATAACCATAGACCTGACGACGTTGAGCGGAGTCAAGGTTATGAGCGGGGAGACGAAACTCAAGGTCACGGTCGAGATGAACGGCGTGACCTCACAAAAGAGCTCGGTGAGTGCCAACAATATCTCCTTCATCAATGTCCCCGCCGGATATAAAGCGGTTGTGACTCAGACGCGCATACCGTCCGTTGAAGTCGTCGGTCCGAAAGAGAATCTCGAAAATATAACCACGGATCAGCTCTTCGCCGAGGTTGATCTCAGCAGTGCCGACCCCACCCAGTCCCACGGCACGGCATATGCCCGCGCCTATGTCAAGGACAGCAACAATTGCTGGGTGCATAACAGATATACGGTCAGTTACAGACTTGAAAAAGTACAGTAACGGAAAAATCAAGCTTTCCGCAAATGCAGAGAGTGCCATAAGACAGATTCAGTCCCGACAGTATAATGCCTGTCGGGACTTTTTGTATGCATTGAAGTTTTCTGAGATTGATTAAAGAGATTGATAAAATTGGGATTTGCAGCGCCGTTGCAAAAGGTACACCGTGTATGGGCGGATATCATCCGCCCGCGGTTTATGCTGTGACTTGTGGTTATTCACTTTGTAGGGTGCGGCGACTCGACGCACCGCTGTCGCCGTAGGCGGCACAGGGGGCAAGCCTAAAGCGGAGAGCGTATTACATTACACGGGCGAAATGAATATATTTTCGGTGACGCTGACGCGTCAAAGGGTCGTCGAGTCGCCGACCCCTAAAAGCAAAACTTTCCGCAATACCCTTGCAGAGGCGAACTTAACTCGCCTGCCGTAGTTACCGGCAAAATCACGGGCGGATAATATTAGCACTTACACCTTGCCAATGCGCATACTTGTTTCTGCCAAAGCAAAAAGCGGGGCACGAAAACCGTGCTCCGCCTTTTGTTATGCTCTTTTCTGAAGCTCACGCTCAAGCCAGATAGAACCAATGTCTATCGCGCTGTAGAGACCTCTGCGCTCCGCCTTCTTGAGGATCCTGTCGCGCGGACGAAGATCTTCGTTTGTGCTGACGAGCTGCACGAGTATTTTATCTGAGAGCTCCGCGCCGTTTACGTCCTTGGTCGAGGTTATCTGCATCATGATGATGCAGGGCTCATCCATGTATCCGTAATAAAGCGTGTTGTCTTTTCTGACAAGGGGCTTGCCCTTGTACATGAGAAGCTTCTTGTTCTCCGCCACTCAATGTCACTCCAATCGGGTTATAGTTGCACTTTATTTTTTGATTCCGAGATAATCCTCAACCATGCTCTGCAGCAGCTCGTCTCTGTCCAGCTTTCGCACAAGACTGCGGGCATTGTTGTGGGTGGTGATATATGTCGGATCCTCAGAAAGGATGTAGCCAACTATCTGACTGACCGAATTGTACCCCTTTTCGTTAAGTGCGTTGTAAACCTCGAGGAGTATCTTTTTCATTTCTTCGTCGTTTTCGTTTTTTATTGAGAACTGAATAGTCTCGTCGGCCATGAGTAACCACCTCCATAAAGTTTATTATATACCAAAATCTGCAACAAAACAATGGTATTTTGAAAATTAACTCAAACTCTCAGCGAAACGCCGATCGCGGACAGTCTGTGAAGTATCTCGTCTATCCAGCCCTGAACCTCTTCCATCTCGAGCGTGCGGTCGTGTGAGGAGAAGGTGAAGCGGAGCGTGATGCTCTTTGTGCCGAGCAGCTCGTATGTGTCGATGAGCTTAACGCTCTCGAGCTCTTCAATATTCATGCTCTTCCAGTTCTCGGAAAGCTCGTCGTAGGTGACGCCCTTTCTGAGAACGAGCGAGAGATCATAGTAGGTGGACTGCTTGGTCGAAGGCTCCTTGAACTCGATGTCATATGCCTTCGCGTCGCTGAACTTGTCTATATCCATCTCGATGCAGACTGCCGAACCGGTCTTGTCGAGCTTGGATGCGTTCTGCGGATGAAGCGCGCAGACAAAACCGACTTCATTGCCGTCAGCAAGAACTGCGGCGGTGTTCTTCGGATGCTGCCATGCGTGTATGGGAGCTATCTTTGCGAACTTCGGCGTGCAGTGCTTGATTTGCTCGAAGATGCAGTTGACAACCTCGATAGCCTTGTAGTAGAGATCGCGCTCGCTCTGCGATTTCGAGAAGAGCACAACGCCGAGATGGCGGCGCTCGTTGCAGTAACCGTTTTCGAGTGTGCCCTCAATAACTCTGCCTATCTCGAATATGCCGTAGCTGTCCGCGAAGTCCTTGTTCTCGTATGCCGCGACGAGCAGGGTGGGGAGCATGGAGTCGCGCAGAACGCCGTTGTCGGAGTTCTCGATGTTGAGTATCTTGACATTGTCCTCAACCTCGATGCCGAGCTTCTTGTATTTCTTCTTGTCGCACCAGATGTAGGAGTGAACCTCGTGCATGGAGTATTTCTTGACGAGGATGTCCTTTATCTCGTCGCCGACAAGTCTCTCGGGCGCGCTGTGAACGGGCTTGAGGGGGCTGCGGGTCGTGGTGATTTCAAAGTTATCGTAGCCGTAGATTCTCGTTATCTCTTCGATGATGTCCGCCTTTATCGTAACATCCTTGGTGGCTCTCCAGGAGGGGACGGTGACGGTGAAAACGTCGTCTTTTTCGTCAACGCCGAAGCCGAGCAGAGTCAGCGTATGGATAATGCGCTCGTTGCTTATCTCGATTCCGGTGTATCTGTCAACATAAGCCTTGTCGAACGTGAGCGTTATCTGCGGATATTTCTTTGCGTATTCGTCTGTCAGCTTCGAGTCGATGACTGCGCCGCTGTCGATATCCTTGACGAGCTTGACAAAACGCTTTATAGCGACAAGAGTCAGCTCAGGGTCGAGCATCTTCTCGTATCTTGCGCTCGCGTCGGTGCGCAGTCCGAGGCGCGATGACGACTTTCTGACGCAGATTCCGTCGAAGTTCGCGGATTCAAGCACAACGCTCGAGGTGTCGCCGACTATCTCGGAGTCGAGACCGCCCATGATTCCGGCTATAGCGACCGGATCGTCGTGATTGTAGATGAGCAGGGTGTTGGTGTCCGCCTTTCTCGTCGTGCCGTCGAGGGTGGTGAAGTCAATATCCTTTTTGGGCATGTCAACCTTGATGTGGTCAATTTTTGTCGCGTCGAATGCGTGAGTCGGCTGACCGATTTCGAGCATGATGTAGTTCGTGAGGTCTGCGAGCAGATTTATCGGTCTCATGCCGCAGTAGAACAGTCTGATTCTGATTTCCATCGGGCTGACATGCTTTGTGATGTTAGCCATTCTCAGGCAGGAGTATCTGAAAACGTGCTCAGTGTCGCCGATAGTTACGGGAACAACATTTTCGCTGTCGCTGTCAAGGTCGGCGAGGTCGAGCGGCTTTAATTCGCGGCCGGTGAGGGCTGCGAATTCGCGCGCTATTCCGTAATGACCCCAGAGGTCGGGGCGGTTTGTGAGAGATTTATTATCAACCTCAAAGACGATATCGTCTATCGGGAACAGCTCTTTGATGTCGGTGCCGTTTTTGTATGACGGGTCGAGCTCCATTATGCCGGAGTTCTCGTCGCTGATGCCGAGCTCTTTCTCAGAGCAGCACATACCTTCGGATTCATATCCGGCGACCGTTGCCTTGCCGATTTCGCCCGCGACGACTCTGCCGCCGGCGGTGGCAAAAGCGACCTTCTGACCGACTCTGACGTTCGGCGCGCCGCATACGCAGTTTACTGTTTTGTCGCCGATATCAACTGTGAGCAGGTGAAGCTTCTTCGACTCGGGGTGATTTTCGAGCGTCTTTATCTCGCCGACAACGACTTTCTGAACGTCGCGTCCCATATAATATATGTCCTCAACCTCAGCTGTGGCGAGGGTGAACTTGTTGATGAGTCCTTTTATATCGCATCCGTCAAGGTCAACATAGTCCTTGATCCAGTTTATTGAAACAAGCATGACTTTAAGCCTCCTCTTTCTTCGTGTCGTCGGGCACGGTGAACGATGAATTGGTGAACTGCGAGAGCGACTTGAGATTGCAGCTGTTGAACACTCGGATGTCCTTGACGCCGTATTTCATCATCGCAAGGCGCGTCAGACCAAGACCGAAAGCGAAGCCCGAATACTTCTCGGGATCGATGCCGCCCGCCTTGAGAACGTTCGGATGTATCATGCCGCAGGGGCAAAGCTCAAGCCAGCCGGAATCCTTGCAGGAGGAGCAGCCCTCGCCGCCGCAGATAAGGCACTGGATATCAAGCTCGAAGCCGGGCTCAACGAACGGGAAGAAGCCGGGGCGCAGGCGCACCGTGACATCCTTCTGGAAAACCTCGGAGAGCATCGTCTTCATGAAATAGATAAGGTTCGAAATTGATATGTCCTTGTCGACCATCATGCCTTCCATCTGGAAGAAAGTATTCTCGTGGCAGGCGTCGATCTTCTCGTTTCTGAAGCAGCGTCCGGGGAAGACGGCGCGAAGCGGAATACCTTTTTCAAGGTCGGCGGCGTATTTGCGAAGAATCGTGTTCTGCGCCGCTGAGGTGTGGGTCTTGAGCAGCTGGCCGTTGCTCAGGTAATATGTGTCCTGCATGTCGCGCGCGGGATGGTGCTTCGGAATGTTGAGCGCCTCGAAGCAGTTGTAGTCGTCTGTGACCTCGGAGTAGTCCTCAATGGAGAAGCCCATGTTGAGGAATATCTCGTCAACCTCGCGCTGAACGAGCGTTATCGGGCTGTAAGAGCCGGGATTCGTGTCGCAGGGGAAAGACTCGTCGTAGACCTCGGCGCTTTCAATGAGGCGCTGTTCTTCAAGAGCCTTGAGCTCCTGAAGACGTTCCTGCATGGAGGTCTCGATGAACTGTTTTATCGTGTTTATCTTCTGACCTGCCTCTTTCTTCTGATCGTTTGGCAGGGCGCGAAGCTCGCTCATGAGATTTGCGATGTGACCCTTTTTGCCGAGGAACTCTATCCTCAGCTCCTCAAGCTCAGAGACCTTGCCCGCCTCGGAGGATTTCTTTTTGAATAACTCTTTGAGCTTTTCGGCGTTTTCGTTCATACTTCTCATCCTTTCAAAAAGCATAATTTACATCTTTTCTGCCGGCAGGGGAGGCAAAATAAAAATCCTCCGTCCCACTGAGGGACGAAGGAAACTTCGCGGTACCACCCTGCATTCGCGCCCATAGGACGCCTCAGCCTGTTCCGCTCGATGGCGGACAGCACCGTGTAACGGCGGTGAACCGTCTCAGCCTACAACATAAAGCTTCAGCCGAGCCGCTCCGGAGTGAACTTCGGCGTGCTCTGACACGGGATCATTCCAGCCAAGTGACCCCTCTCTGCGGTGTTCGCCGCGCGCCTACTCTCTCCATCTGTGCGTTGTTTTTATATCCTGCTTATCATAGCACATTATTTTTGTTCTTGCAAGTGCCGTGTGAAAAATTTTTATTTGTTGTCATATTCGTCAAGAAAGCTGTGCTTTATTCCGTTCTTTTTGTAGGCGAGAACCGTGTCAATATTTACATTCTCAACGCTGCTGAATATGCATTTCTCAACATCGGGATTGCTCTTTTTAAGCTCGCGTATCAGCTCTTTCGTCTCCTGACGCTTTGAGTGATTCTGACCGTCGTTGCAGGTCGTGCAGGTGTCGGTGAATTTGCAGGCGCACTGGATGAAGTGAAGCCCGTTGTAGTCGCGCCACGCCTTTATGTCGTCCTCGCGCACGAGGTAGAGCGGGCGAATCAGCTCCATGCCCGGATAGTTCGTGCTGTGGAGCTTGGGCATCATCGTCTGTATCTGCGCACCGTGGAGCATTCCCATGAGTATCGTCTCGATAACATCGTCGTAGTGGTGACCGAGAGCTATCTTGTTGCAGCCCAGCTCCTGCGCGAATTTATAAAGATATCCGCGCCGCATCCTCGCGCAGAGATAGCACGGCGATTTTTTGACATTGTAGACGGATTTGAATATGTCCGACTCGAATATGTTTATCGGAATGTTCAGCGCCCGCGCGTTGTCTTCGATTATCCTGCGGTTCTCGGGATTATAGCCGGGATCCATGACGAGATACTTAACGTCGAAATTAACATTGCTGTATCGCTTGAGCTCCTGAAAGAGCTTCGCCATGAGCATCGAGTCCTTGCCGCCGGATATGCATACCGCGACCCGGTCGCCCTCGTTGACGAGTTTATATATCTTGAGAGCCTTCGTGAACGGACTCATTATCGAAACGCGGAACTTTTTTCTCAGGCTCTGCTCGACCTTCTGACACAGTTCGCTGTCCTGCCGGTTCTGCATCTCATAGCGCATCCACGCTAGATATCCGCCCTCGAGGCTGTACGCCTCGTAGCCTTGCTCGCACAGCCTGTCCGCAATGTCTATGCTGAAAACTCCGTGCGCGCAGTAGATTATTATTTTTTTGTCCCTGTCCGCGGGCGGATTGTTCTCAAGCTCGTCGGCGGTTGTGTGAACCGAGCCGGGGATGAATCCATACGCCCTGTCCGTCTCGCTTCTTATGTCATAGACGGTGTATTCCCCGTCGTTGAGTTTCTTCAGCTGTTCTGCCGATATTTCCATTGCCTGCGCTCCAATGCTGCATTTTTGCCGTAAACGGCATTGCTATTATACCGCGAAACAAGGCGGTTTGTCTATAATAAAGATGCAAAGTCCAATAAATGTCACGATGGAAAATAATGCTGCAAAAGCTGAATATCTTACGCCAAGTTAAAAGGACAGAGGTTTGAGTGTCAATAATAAATTGAAAAAGGACTTGCTTTTGCAAGTCCTTTTTTCATGGCAAATCACTCTAATTTGGATACAAGCTTCACCCCAAAGCAATTTAGAAGCCTTGAAATAAAGCATTTTTCGACTTCTTGCACACGATTACTATTTCCGCCCGGCTTGACGGATAGTTCTGTTGAGTCGAGCTTATTTGATTTTTAGAAACTTTTATTCTGCCCCTTGAACAGTAATCGTGCGGAAGATGGAGTAATCGTGTGCGAGATAGGTATTCGTGTAAAAAACGCCTTTACAAACAGCTTGTTGCAAAACACCATAGTTTTGCCTAATTCAAGGTTTTTTTGTATTTAGAAGATTTTTATTGTAAACGCAAGAATTATATGATATAATATCAAAAACAGTTTTTTAATTTGCCTTATTTTGATATCTTTGAAAAAAGTGGAGGATGCATTATGGATGTTTCATACAAAAAACTATTTAAGTTGTTGATTGACCGAGATATGAAGAAAAAAGATCTTCATGAAGCTGCCAGATTAAGTTCTTCTTCCATTACTAAACTGTATATTTTCCTGACAATAGTTGTGAGAAAGACTGCTTATTTGGAGACCTGACGACAATGGAAGAAAAAGATCGTATAACGGTACAGAATAAAATCTTATTAGGCAGTTTCCTATATCCAATTAAGCCAGGAAAATATAACGAAGAAACTGATTGGGTTCATATTCCCAAATCGCAAAGAATTGACTGGAAAAAACATAGTAAAATGCTCAATCAGGCCGTCTCAATACGCAATAAGTCCGCGCATGGTAATTCGAACGGGAATATCGTGGGCACAAAGCAGCTTGAGACGTTAAAAAGACTCCTATTTAGTGATGATGGAATACTAAACATTTTGGAGCTTTCGGAAGAATAATTTATCATAATAAAAGTCTTAATCATTCGCTTTTTACAAAATATCATTCTACTAGAATTGAGGAAAATCAATGGAAGTATTTGATAAAGAATATGCAAAAACATTACGAAAAACAGGAAGCTTTGATATATTGTTTGATTACTGTGCATCTTTTCGCGATGATGCGGTAGCTTGTTCATATTTGGCTATATGCTATTATCATGGATATGGTACACCTAAAGATCCCAAAATGGTTTTTTTCTATGATTGCAAATCATCTGAATTAGGTTGTGCAGATGGAAAGGCTGGATTAGCGTTTGACTATCGTTATGGTGTTGGGATATCAAAAGACGAACAGAAATGCATTGTTTTGTTAAATGAAGCCATCAACGAAGGCTCTGTAAAAGCTCAACGCTTCCTTGGCGATTGTTACGAAAAAGGTGCTGGCGTTGAAAAAGACGAGACAAAAGCCGTTGAATGGTATTACAAAGC